>Ga0105046_10007463_pt1 | contig 17224 bp, 10 predicted proteins | sample MAT03_FD_78385 | JGI IMG/M metagenome (GOLD analysis project Ga0105046, IMG submission 78385) | Freshwater microbial communities from Lake Fryxell liftoff mats and glacier meltwater in Antarctica - MAT-03 (megahit assembly) | ecosystem: Environmental > Aquatic > Freshwater > Ice > Liftoff...
AGGAGGACCTTCTCGGCCTCGATGGTCTCCTTCTTGGCGTCGTCGGGCTTCATCTTGCCGTCGGGGCCGGCGACCATCGGGGCGATCGACACCCTGACGCCGCCCCCACCCCCCTTGACCTTCTCGACGTTGGTCGTCGTCGTGTTCGTGCGGATGTCCATGCCGTGCTTCTTGTAGATCCGCTCGAGCGCGGCGGAGACGTCGTCGTCCTCGACGGGCAGGATGCGGGGCATCATCTCGATCACCGTCACCTTGGTGCCGAAGGTCGAGTAGAAGTAGGCGAACTCCATCCCGATCGCGCCAGCGCCGATCACGATCATGCTCTTGGGCATGGTCTTGGTGTTCATCGCCTCGCGGGCGCCCAGGATGACGTCGCCGTCGAACTTCGCGAAGGGGAGCTCGCGGGCGACCGAGCCGGTGGCGATCAGCACGTTGGTCGCGGTGATCGTCTCGCGGGGCTTGGGGGCGATCTCGGCGGGAGCGGTGGTCTGCTCGCCCTTGACCGTCGCGTCGGAGATCTCGACGCGGCAGGGAGAGGCCGAGGCCCCGACGCCCTTGCGGCCGCTGACGACCTTGGCGTTGCCCTGGATGTGCTCGATCTTGTTCTTCTTGAGGAGGAACGCGACACCCTTGTTCAGCTTCGCCGCGACGTCGCGCGAGCGGCCGATGGTCTTGGTCCAGTCGATCGAGAGGCCGGTGAAGGTCAGCCCCCAGTCCGCGGCCTGGCCGTGGGCCTTCTCGTAGAGCTCGGCGTTGGCGAGCAGGGCCTTGGTGGGGATGCACCCCCAGTTGAGGCAGACCCCGCCGAGCTTGTCCCGCTCGACGCAGGCGACCTTCATGCCCAGCTGCGCGGCCCGGATGGCCCCGACGTAGCCGCCGGGACCGCCGCCGATGACGATGAGATCGAAGTGCCTGGGGTCTGCCACGGGAGGGGTTCCTGGGGGGCTCGGAGCGAGGGGAAGGAGTATAGGAGTGGAGAGGGCCGTGTCGGCGCGTCGGCGTCCGCCGCGCGGGCCCCGAGCGGCGCGGGCCCGCGCCCGTACGCTCTGACGTGCCCACTGTCTCCGTCATCATGCCCGTGCGCGACGGGGCGCGGTTCCTCGAGGCCGCGGTGAGGTCGGTGCTGGGGCAGACGTTCCGGGACTTCGAGCTGATCCTGTGGGATGACGGGTCGACGGACGCGACTCCGGGGATGGCGGATGCGCTGGGGGCGGCGGACACACGGGTCCGGGTGTTTCACGGGCCGCCGCGAGGCGTCGCGGTGGCGATGAAGGAGGCGCATGCCCACGCTTCGGGGCGGTACGTCGGGTGGGTGGACGCGGACGACGTGGTGCAGCCGACGTTGCTGGAGGAGACGGTGGCGGTGCTCGACGCGGAGCCCGCCGTGGGCGTGGTGTACACCGATCACGTGATTATGGACGCGGAGGGGAGGGGGCTAGGGGTGGGGACGCGCTCTGGGATTCCCTACTCGAAGGAACGGCTGCTCGTCGACTTCATGTGCTTCCACTTCCGGCTCTTCCGGCGCGCGTGCTTCGACGCGGCGGGGGGGATCAACGCGTCGTACGCCACGGCGCACGACTACGACTTCTGCCTGCGGATGTCGGAGGTGTGCGAGATGCGGCGGCTGCCGCGGGCGCTGTACGGCTATCGCATGCACGACGGGGCGATCTCGTCGGGCCGGCGAATCGAGCAGATCGAGAGCTCGGCGCGGGCGATCCGCGAAGCCCTGTCGCGGCGGGGCATGGACGCGACGCACGAGTTGACGGTCGAGATCGTCGGCCGGTACGGCCTGCGGCGCAAGGGCGGGTAGCGTCGCGGGACCGCGGCTGGGCGTGCGGCAGCCTCGGGATGTGGAAGAAGACCCCCGCCCCGGGGGCGATCAGTCGGGCTCGGCGCGGCGCCTCGCCTTGGTCTGGCCCGTCCGCTTCTTCTCCGCCAGGCGCCGCTCGCGCGAGCCGCGGGTGGGCTTGGTGGCGCGGCGGACCTTGGGAGCCACCAGCGACCGGCGGACGAGGTCGCGGAGGCGGTCGATGCACTCGGCCTTGTTGCGGGGCTGGCTGCGGTGCTCGTCGCCCGTGATGAGCAGCTCGCCCGCGTCGGTCACGGCGCTCGGGGCCAGGCGGCGGAGGCGGCCCGCCTGCGCGGCGGTCAGGGGCAGGTCGGCCAGTGCCACGCGCAGCAGGCACTTGGTCGCCCGCTTGTTCACGTTCTGCCCGCCGGGGCCCGAGCTGGAACTGAACGTGAACGCCAGCAGGCCCTCGGGGATCGACACCCCCGGCGCGAGCCGCACCGCCGACGCGGGGAGCAACTCATCGCGATCGTCGGCGGGCGGGGGTGGAGGCGTTGCGGCCATGTGTGGACGCTAGGGCGACCGCCCGTCCGCGGCGGTTCGTACCCTTGGGCCATGGCCGACGCCCCGACCGCGCCCTCCACCCGCCCGCACGCCATCGACCCCGCTGCACGGGCGACCCACCGCCGCTGGCTCCTCGAGGTGACGTCGCTGCCCACGGCCTCGGGGAAGGAGTCGCGGGCCGTGGCGTGGATCGAGCGGTGGGCCGCGGCGAGGCCGGCGGTCGAGCTGACGGTCGACGCCGCGGGCAACCTGCACGCGTCGATCCGACGCGAGGCCCGCGACTCCCTCCCGCCGGGCTCGCGACCCGTGTACCTGACCGCGCACCTCGACCACCCCGCCTTCGTCGTCGAGCGCATCGTCGCGCCCGGCACTCTTCAACTCTCGTTCCGCGGCGGGGTGATGGACGAGTACTTCTCCGACGCGCGGGTCGTGGTGTGGACCGGCTCCGACGAGCGGATCGGCGCCACGCTGACGGGGACGACGCACGCGGAGGGGCCGTTCAAGCACTACCTCGCCCGGCTCGACGACGCCGGCGCCGGACGGGGCGGCCCGGCGGGATCGACGTCCATCGCCGTCGGCGACGTGGCGGTGTGGGACGTCGGCCCGGCGGAGGAGATCGACGGCCTGATGCACGCCCTGGCGTGCGACGACCTCGCCGCGGCGGCGGCGGCGGTCGCGGCGATGGACGTGCTGCTGGGGCTGCACGCGAAGGACCCGGCCTCGATCGGCGATGTGCGCCTGCTCTTCACGCGGGCAGAGGAGATCGGCTTCATCGGCGCGATCGCCGCGTGCCGCGAGCGGACGATGCCGATGGACGCGCGGGTGATCGCGCTCGAGAACAGCCGGAGTTTCGCCGAGAGCCCCATCGGCGGCGGGCCGATCGTGCGCGTGGGCGACCGCCTGAGCGTCTTCAGCCCCGCGCTCACCGAGGCGATCGCCCGGCGCGCCGAGGAGGTCGCGGGCGGCCCGGCGAGCGTGACGGCCTCGCAGAAACTCGCCGACGCGCCGGCGTGGAAGTGGCAGCGCAAGCTCATGGCCGGCGGCGCGTGCGAGGCCTCGGTCTTCTGCGCGAGCGGGTACGAGGCCACGTGCGTCTGCCTGCCGCTGGGCAACTATCACAACATGGCCGACCTCGCCGCCGTCCAGGCGGGCGCGAACACGACCCGGCCCCGGGTCGCGCGAGAGTTCATTTCGGTCGCGGACTACGAGGGGCTTGTCGACCTGCTCGTCGCGTGCGGCCAGCGGCTCCCCGCGTCCGCCCCGCTGCGCGAACGCTTCGAGCGGCTGTGGACGGAGCGGTCGTTCGTGCTCGCGTGAGCCGGGGCGCCGCGGCGCCCAATGCTCACTTCGGCGGGTTCGCCGGCGGGCGCAGGCGGTCCTTGAGCAGGCGGTCCAGCCCCTGCTCGATCAGTCCCTTCGTGTCCACGTTCTTGAGGAAGTCCTTGGCGAAGAGCTCGAGGTCGGGCGCGGTGCGCGGGTTGTCCATCGGGCCGCGGGTGCGGAACGGGAGCATCGCCCCGCCGTCGAGCACCGGCGCGGCCTGGCCGAGCACTTTGTTGATGCTGTTGGCCGCGCCGCCCTTAAAGATTCCCACCGTCTCGTCGCTCACGGCCGAGACGGGGACATAGGTGAGCACGTCGATCTCGCGCCGGACCAGGTCCACGGTGCCCATCGTCTGGACTTCGACTTGGCCCAGCGGGACCGTCCAGCGGTCGTACGTCGCCACGCCGTTGACGACGTTGATGTGCAGCGGCTGGAGACGGCGGCCGATCACGCCCTGTTGGTCCTGGTTGATCTGCTTGAGGAAGCCCGCGAATCCCGTGCTCGTGCCAAAGCGGGCCTCGCCGGGGTCGATGTCGATGCTTCCGCTCAACTTGCTCAGATCGTTGTCGAGCGGCAGGCGGAGGTCCGTCGCGGTCAGGAGTGCGGGGGCGTCCTGCGCCGTCTTCTCGATCGTGCCCACGGTCGGCAGCCCCTTGACGAACCGGGCGGACAGGGCCTGCGTCAACTCCGTGACCGAGACGCGCAGGGGCTCCTGCGAGACGTAGACGTTGTCCTGGATCGTCCCCCGGAGCGAGGCCTTGGCCCGCGACGAGACGGCCGTGGCCTGCACGACCGGGGGCGGGCCTGCGGCCGGCGCCGGGGCCGGGCTTCCGGCGGTCGCGGGGGCGGGGGGGAGCAGGGGGTACCGCTCGACGTTGAACGTCAGCGCGACGGTCGGCCCGAGCGCATCCACGAGCAGGCCGCCCTGGTTGGCGAAGGCGTCGATGAGCGCGGTGGGGACGACGGGCAGGTCCCCCTGCATCGTCGCCGTCGCCCGCGCGGGGGTCGGCGCGCCCGACGCGTCGAGCAGGTCGCGGATCGAGCCGGCGATGGCCATGTTGGTCGCGGGGGGCGCATCGCCCGCGGCGGCCTCGGCGATGGTGAGGCGGAACGCGACGGGCCCGCCCGGCCCCGCCGCGGGGTCGGTCGTTACGGTGAAGGCCGTCCCGGCGAGGCGGATGGGGCCTCCCTCGGCCGTCACGAACCGGGCGTCGGGGATCGTGACGCTCAGCGCGGCATCGATGGCCCCGCCGGACGCGGCGGGCACGCCGGGCGCGGGCGTCGCGAGGAGCGCGCGCGGGATCGAGAGGCGATCGAGCGTCACGGTGAGATTCGTGGCCTCGGTCAGCCGGAGCGACTGCTTGGGCGTGGACCTCCCATCGGCGGGGGGCTTGGGCTCGAGGAACGCGTTCGCCCACGCCGGGTCGACGCCGACCGCGAACCGCGCGGGGGACGCGAGTGCGATGCGGGCCGGGTCGAACGTGAGGCGGAGGGGGCCGTCGGTCTTGAGGCGCGGCGCGGTCACGCCGGCCTCGATCGTGCCCGAGGCCGTGCCCGCGTCGAAGGGCGCGCCCGGTGGCCCCGCGGGGGGCGCGAGGTCGGCGCGGAGCGTGAGCGCGGCGGTCTCGCCCAGCGCGCCCGTCAGCAGTCCGTCCTTGTTCGCGAGACGCTCGACGGCTCGGAGGTCCACATCCACCAGCGAGAGGGCCGCGGCGATGGCGCCGGCGGGCCGGCCGGCGGTGACGGGGGCGCTGAAGTCCCCCCGCAGCGTTGCGACGGGCCGCTCGCCCGCGCCCAGCACGAGCCCGGCGAGCGTCGCCGTCACGGTCCGGTCGCCCGCCGACCCCGGGCCCACCAAGGCGGCGATCGGGGCTCGGGCTGTGAGGGTGAGGTCGCGCACGCCCACCGGGCCAAGGTCACGCCTCGAGCCGTCCGGGTTCGCGGCGTTCAGCCCCGAGAGGCCCAGCGGCGCGGCGACCAGGCGGATGGAGGCGACACCCGCGCGGGCCAGGGCGGGCTTGAGGCCGGGATCGAGAGGCAGCACCAGCGGCTGAACGAAGAGGTCGACGCGGGTGTTGGTCGTGAGGCGCGGCCGGTTCGCGAGCGCGGGGGCGAGCTGAGCCATCGCGCCCGCGACCGATCCGGGGGTGAGTGCGATGGCGGTGTTGAGGGTGCGAACAGAGAGTTGGGAAGGGGCCAGGTCGGCCTCGAGGTTCGCCTCGTACAGCGGGGCACGCACCGTGCCCAGGATGGCGAGCGCGTCGTTCGCGCCCGGGCTGGTCTGCACGACCACGGTCGCGGCCCGGCCGAGCAGGTCGGTCAGGAGCCGGGCCATGTCGACGGGCGGTGCCGTGGGCGCGGCGGCCGAGACGGCTCCCGGCGCGGGCGGTTCGGGCGGACCCTTGAACAGCGCCGCCAGAGCCAGGGGGACGTTGGTCAGCTCGAGCTTGCCGATGGGACGCAGGCGCTCGACCGGGGCCATCCCAGCCGCCCGGCCGGTGGCGGGGTCCGCGACGAGGAACATCGCGGGTACGTCGAACGCGGCGGTCGCGCCGAAGTCGGCCCCGGCGTGGCTCATCGCCGAATCGAGCGCGACCCTGGCCGCTCCGTACGAGAGCGACCCATCGAGCCGGACCGACCTGACCGTCACGGGCGCGGCGCCCTCGGACCCCGGCCCGATCGGGCGGGCGGCGAGGCCGTCCAGGCTCATGCCCAGTCGCCCGCCCGCCTGGTCCAGACGCAGGGCGCCCGTCGCGGCGTCGCGAGGAACATCCAGTTCACGCAGCGTCAGCACCAGCCGCCCGGGGCCGGCGGGCTCGAGCCGCCAGCCGGTCTCGGGCTTGACGAGCCTCGCGGCGATGCGGCCCGCAGAGGCGAGGTCGGCGCGCACCCCCTCGCCCCGCGTGCGGATCGAGGTCTGCGAGAGCTCGAACGCGCCCGCGAGCGTCAGTTGCTCCGCCCGAGCGGTGATGTCCAGCGTCGTGGGAGGCAGCTTCGCGGCCTGAGGGGTGCTGGCGGGGGCCGCCTTCGCGCCCGGCGCGGCTGGAGTCGCGGCCGCACTCCGCAGGTCGCTCGAGGCCCGCGCCTCGAGGTCGAGCGTCGGCCCCAGGTCCGCCGGCAGGTCGAGCCCGAACGCCTGCACGAAGGGCTGCGCGATCGCCGTGGCCACGCCCGTCAGCGCCAGGGTGCCCGCGACCGAGGCCGGCGGCCCCTTCACGGGAGCGCCCGCCGCGTCGAGCAGGCCGGCGATGGTCATGTCGACCGTGAGGTTCCCGGCGGGCCGGCCCCCCACCGTCGCGTCCGACGCGGCCGTCACGCGGGCACCCTTTGACAGGTCGGGCGCCTCGACCCGGGCCTCGAGGGGCGCGATGCGGAAGGGCTGCGCCGCCTCCCCCTCCGCCAGCCGCACCGTGCCGAGCGTCTCGGTGAGGCGGAGCACGATGTTCGCCCCCGCGCCCCGCAGGTCGAGCGACGCCCCGCCCCTGGGAAGCCGGGCCTTGACGCCGTCGATGGTGAGTTGGAGGTCGGGCAGGGCCTGCACGGTCGCGGCGCCCGAGCCCGCGAGCGAGCCCGCGAGCCCCGGGACGAGCGCCCGCAGCGCGATGCCCTTGACCGCGACGAGGATCGGCGACTCGGTCGACACCGCGCCGGCGGCGTAGCGGATCTTGCCGCGGGCCGAGGCGTTGGCCAGCATGGCGCCAAGCTCCACGACGGCGTCCTGCGCCGACCCGTTGACCGCGAGAGCGAGGTCGAGCGTCTCGCCCAGCCCGGCGCGAAGGGACGGCGCGGGCACGCCGGGCGCGCCCCCGGGGAGCGGGCCGACGAAGGCGTCGATGAGCCCGACCGGCACCGCCTTGGCGGCGACGGTCGCGTTCACGCTGGCCCGATCGGCCGTGACGAGGCCCGTCGCGTCGCTCCAGCCGTCGACCCGGACATCGGCGGTCAGCCTGCCGCCGGGCGCGGCGTCGGCCGCAGGGCCAGCCAAGGCCGAGAGGGCGAGGGTCAGCGGCGCGCCCGCCTCGATCGCCGCCTCCGCGTTGAATCCCCGCACGGCGACGGCGGTGGGTGCCGCAGCCGGCGTCGCGGCTGGGGCCAAGTCCGTGTACGTCGCCGCGAGGTCCTTCACGACCACCCGCGCCTTGAGCCCCTCGGGGAGACGCGTCTCGCCGGGGTTGCCCGCCGGCCCGGACGCGCCCGGCGGCGCCGGCATCCTCGGGGCGGTGGCCCCTTGGATGTTCGTCGTTCCGTCGGCGTTCCGGACAACCGTGAAGACCGCGTCGCTGATCGTGATCAGCCCGAGATCGCGCCCACCCAGGGCGAGCGACGCCAGGCCCGCGCCCGCCTCGACGCTCAGGCGGCCGACCTCCTGACCGCTCGGATCGAGGAGCCGGATCCCCGTGACCCGCTGCGGCCCACCCCACGAGAGATCGACGTCCCCGACCTCGACCGTCCCGACGATCCGCACGTTGGCCTGCCCCTCGATGATGCCGGGCGCGAAGACGCCCGCGATGGTGGGCGCGAACAGGAGCGCCAGGAGCAGGATCAGAACGGGTGCTCCCAGCACGATGAGAAGCACACGGCGGCGGCGGGCGGGTTTCGGAGTGAGGGCGACGCGGGTGATGGCCATGACGGTCTACTCCGAACGGGCTGATCGGGGTGAATCCCAAGGATAGGGGAATGCCGCGTCCACCCGGCCCTGGTATGCGCGACCGGGCCGTGACGCGTCTGAGCGGGGAATGAAAGGAGACCCCGCCGACCGGCCCGGCGGCCCTACTTGTTCCCCGCGAGCCTGCGCACGGTCATGTCGAAGGTCCGCACCATGTTGCCGTGGATCCCGTAACAGACCGCGGCGTGGATGCCCGCGGAGACGATCGCCCCCACGGCCAGGAAGAGCCGGGCGACATCGGGGCCCTGCTCGCTGAGGGTCTCTCCCAGGCCCGCCTCGGGATAGACCGCCGCGTAGAGGAGCGAGGCGGGGCTCAGGGCCGCGAGGATGGGGCCCAGCACCGGGATCTGCGGCCCCGCGGCCCACCCGCACAGGCCCACGACGCCGGCGATCGCCCCGACAACCCCGACGGTCGCGATCACGCTGCCCAGTGTGCCGCGGCTGCGGAGGGACCACTGCAGCCCGACCATGACGCAGAAGGCCATGAAGGGGATGACCGCGACCGGCGCGAGGAGGGCCGCCTCGGGGAGGACGACCGGGAGGGGCGTCGGCAGCTTGTTGATGATCGTCGAGACGGCGACACCCCCCGAGCGACCGAACCCCCCCGCCAAGACGTACGCGCCCGCGATCCCCAGCGTGCCCAGCGGCACCGCCAGGAGGGGGAGCAGATACGCGATCAGCCCCCGGAGCTTCCCGGTCAGATAGGCCGAGGCCGTGATCGGAGTGGTCAGCAGGAGGTCGAGCGTGCCGTCTTCTCGCTCCTTGCTGATGGCCGTCGCCGCGGTGTTGATCCCCACCAGCGCGATGGTCGCCAGCTCGCCCCAGAGCGTCGCGATCAAGCCGAAGCGGAACTCCGCATGCGACAGGCGACCGGTGTGATAGAAGTAGACGATCCCCGCCCCGAACAGCGCACCCAGGCCGAGGAAGATCCACCGGGCGGCGATCTTGGCGGGCGTCGAGTTGCGGCTCGCCGCCTCGCGCCACGCGATGGGATTGGCCCAGACCGCCCGCGGGGGACGGTGCTCGACCGAGCGGGCCTTCATCCCGAAGAGCCTCCGGTGCCATGCGACGCCCGAGGCATCGGTCCCCAAGGCCTGAAGCCCCCCGGCCCGGACGGTGAACGTCGCCGCGCCCATGAGCAGCAGGCTCAGGGCGGCGCTCCCGACGCACCACGTCGTGACGGGAGTCTCGAGCATCCAGCGAGAGATGCCGCCGTAGGTCCCCTCGGCCGCCCGGGGGTAGGTGCTGGGATTGAGCAGGGCGTAGAGGGCGAGGAAGGGGTTGAGGGCGGTGAACCACGTCACCCCGCCGCCGTTCACCTGCCCGCTCCCGGCGTTCCGCAGGGCGACGTCGAGGGCGATCGTCGCGGCGAGGTAGCTGACGATGGCGATGTAGAAGACGAAGAAGGCCCGCTTCCCCACGAGGCGGGAGACCGAGAGGGCGATGGCGAGGGCCCCCACCAGCAGGGCGGCGCACGCCGCGACGAGATAGCTCGAGAGGATGGCCGTCCCCGGAACTCCGCCGAAGTACTGGGTGATGGCGAAGAGGGGGAGGCTGGCGAAGAGCAGGGCAAGCACGAAAAAGAGCCGGCCGAAGAGGTTGCCCAAGACGATCTGGGCGGCGCTCATGGGGGTGGTCAGCAGCACCTCCCACGTTCGGGGGTTGGCTTCCTGGGCGATCGCGCCGCCCATGAAAACGGGGGCGAGGATGCAGATCAGGGTGATCTGGAGGTAGGCGATGATCGTGAAGCCCCGCGCCCCCGCCGCGGCGAGCTCGCGGTAGTTGGACCCGCCCTGCCCGGTGCCCAAGAGCAGGATCCAGAGGAGCACCACGATCAGGACGGCGAGATAGGCGCTGCGGATGTACAGGTGCTTGGGCCGGCGCGATCCGTTCTGAACCAGCCGCACCGCGATGGGATTGGCCGGGGCGAGGCGGAGGAGCCAGCGGAGGATCGGGGGCATCGGGCGATGGTACTGGCGGGTTCCCAGCGGGGGAGCGTGAGACGAGTCGCGCGGGCCCGATCCGGTGCTCCGCACGGCCAAACATAGTATGAACATAAGAGTATAGTGTTTCCTAACTTCTTAATCCACCCGGAGCCGGGACGCGCCACGGGGGGATCGCTTCATTAACGTGGCAATCTTGGGTATTTGAACCCTCGCTTTTGCGCTATCGGACGGCCGAATCTTGGTGTAGCCTCTGAATCCCCGATAAAGGTGTGTTCACGTCCGCTACAGGAGTCTTTGACCATGACGAACGCCCGTACGACGCTCGCCCTCGCCGCCCTTCTCGCCGCGGCTGGCACGTGCAGTGCCGACACTTGGACCGCCATCGCCTCGACCTCCACGGTCGCGCCGGTCCCCAACAACAGCGCCCGCTTCGACACCTTGCAGTCCCCGGTCATCAACAACCTCGGCGAGATCGCGTTCATCGGGCGCTATTCCGTCGGCTCGACCGCCAGGTTCGGCGTCTTCCGCGGCACCAGCACCCCCGGCCTGCGCTGGGTCGCGTACACCGGTCAGCCCGCGACGGGCGTGCCCGGCGCGACCTTCGGCACCTACTTCCGCGGCGTGCAGCTGAACGATCGCGGGCAGGTGGCCTTCCGCGCCTACCTGATGGGCGCGGGCGACGGCGACCGCACCACCTATCTGGCCAGCGACGCCGGCGGGCTGACCAAGATCCTCCGCGAGGGGGACCCGGCGCCCCTGATGGGGGCGAATCACTTCTACGGCGACCTCGCGACCGACCCCTTCCTCACCTCGTCGGGGCTGATCGGCTTCGGCACCAACCTCAAGGGCTCGGGCGTGCTCCCCGGCAAGGACAACGCCCTGCTGATGGCGACCGCCACCGGGGCGCTGACCAAGGTCGTCAAGTCGGGCGACCCCGCCGCCGACGCGACCTTCCCCGTCGGGGCGACCTGGACCACGAACTGGAACCCCTACTTCTCGATGAACTCCTCGGGCGATGTGGTCGCGAGCCTCTCGGTCCGGACGTCGACGCAGCAGGTGATCGCGGCCGTCGCCCGGATCGGGCGCGGGAGCGCCCCGGCCGTGGAGGTCCGCAACGGGGACCCCGCCCCCGGCGCGCCGACGCCCTTCACGAATCTCTTCCAAGACGCCTGGGTGAACGACGCCGGCACCATCCTGATGCGGGCGGGGGTCGAGAACCCCGGCCTGATCACGGCGCTCAACGGCTTCTGGCAGATCGATGACGGCGTGGGCGCGCTGGCGATGCTCGACGGCCAGCCCTCGATCATCCCGGGCGTGCCGTACAAGCTCGAGTTCAGCTCCCGCCTGACCGAGGGAGGCCGGTTCCTGGTCCGTAACATCGTCGGGCAGGGCCTCCCCAACGACCCCCGGGCGCTCATCGCCGTCGACGGCTCGCTCAACAAGACGCTGCTTGCCCGGACGGGCAACAGCGTCCCCGGCTTGCCCGGATACATCTACGCCTTCGACACCTCCTTCGGCTCGGCCCTCTGGGGAACCCTCAACGACGCGGGGCAGGCCGTGATCCTCTCCGCGGCCCGGGGCCCCGGCGGCGTGATGACCACCGTCCTCGTCGCCCATGATCCGGTCAACGGCGACCGCCTGCTCGCCCGCACCGGCACCCCCTTCGCAGGCGCCCCCGGAGCAGGCAACCTCCAGTCCGTCACCTACAGCACCCTCAACGACGCCGGCCGCTTCGCGGTGCTCCTCACGTTCCCGGGCTCGTCGATGATTCTCCGCGGGCAGGTGGGAGAGACCTCGTGCGACTCGACCGACTTCGACGGCGACGGCGACGAGGCCACCGATGCGGACATCGAGGCGTTCTTCGGCGTCCTGGGCGGCGGCGGCTGCCCGACGGGCACCTGCGGCAGCACCGACTTTGACAACGACGGCGACGAGGGGACGGACCTGGACATCCAGGCGTTCTTCCTCGCCCTGGGCGGCAGCTGCTGAGCAGAGCGACGGCTTGATCAAGGCAAGGGGCGGGCCGCCTGGCCCGCCCTTTTTCATTGAATCCCGCAGGCCATCCGGGGTCATCCGCGTCCAACCTCCCGAGCGCTCCGGGGCGTGATTCGTGCGCGGAGTGGGACCGCCCCCTGACGGTCGCGGCTCCGCGGAGGCGGATCAGGGGAAGAGGCCGAGCTGATCGCCTGGCACCGGCGGCCGGAGGAAAGCCGCGGTGTTGATGGGGGCGTGCGGGCGGTCCAAGCCGTGGCGCTTCGTGAAGACGCGGAAGGTCTGGGCGAGCTGGTCGGCGAAGGGTCCGCGGCCGGTCTGGCGGAGCTTCCACGCGGCCTCGTAGAGGTCCCCGCCGTGCATCTGGCGGAGGAGGCTCTCGACGTGGGCGGCCCGCGCGGGGACGTGTCTCGCCAGCCACTCCAGGAAGAGGGCCTTGATCTGATGGGGGAGGCGGAGCAGGACGTACCCGGCGCCGCTGGCGCCGGCCTCCGCCGCGGCCTCGAGGATCGCGGGCATCTCGCGGTCGGTGAGCCCCGGCACCACGGGGGCGACCATGACCCAGACGGGAATGCCCGTCGCGGCGATCTGGCGGACGGTCTCGAGGCGGGCCTTGGGGCTGCTCGCGCGGGGCTCCATCGCGGCGGCCAGGTCGGGGTCGAGGGTGGTGATGCTGACCGCCGCGTGGGCGGCGCCGTGGGCGTGGAGGCGCTGGAGGAGGTCTAGGTCGCGCAGGAGGAGCCGGTTCTTGGTGATGACCGAGACTGCCTGGCGGAACTCGGCCATGACCTCGAGGCAGCGGCGGGTGATGCGCAGGTCGCGCTCGACGGGCTGGTAGGGATCGGTGACGCCCGACATCGAGATCCCCGCGCCGAGCCACGAGGGCTTGCGGAGGGCGTCGCGGAGGAGGTCCGGGGCCTCGTGCTTGGCGAGGATCTTGGTCTCGAAGTCGAGGCCGCTGGAGAGGCCGAGGTACTCGTGGGTGGGGCGGGCGTAGCAGTAGATGCACCCGTGCTCGCACCCGCGGTAGGGGTTGAGCGTCCACTTCATGTGCAGGTCGGGAGAGTCGACGCGGTTCAGGATCGAGCGGCTGTCGTCGTCCAGGACCGTCGTGGCGACCTTCGGACGTTCGTCACCCGCCGAGGCGCGGGCCGCGGCCTCATCGTCGAGGTGCTCGCCGAGGATGTGGAGGCGGAGGGATTCGAAGCGGTTGCCGGGGTTGAGGCCAGCGCCCCGGCCGCGGAGCGGACCTGCGGGGAGCGCATCGCGGTACTCGGCGGGCCGGGAGGCCTCCTCGGAAGCGTCGAACTCGGGTTCATCGGAAGGGGTGGCATCCACTCCGGGAGTGTATGCGCCCGCCAGAAAAATGCTAGGGTTTTGTACGGATATTGGCGGCGCGGATCAATTCGACGACCGGCAAGGCGAGGTCGTTGGGAACCGGGATGGAGAGGTTGTACTGGGCGATCTTCCAGGCGTCGCCCGTGCGGACCAGCGCGCCGCTGCCGCGGCAGCGGCCGAGCTTGGCGTTGTCGAGGAGTTCGTCGAAGAGGACGACGGTGACCATTCCGCCCGCGGCGGCGGCGGGGACCGGAACGAGGTGTCGCTCGACGGAGGTGTAGTCCCATCCCTTGCCGGCATCGAAGTGGGGCTTGGCATACGCGCGGAACTCGTCCAAGGTCCAGCGTTCGGTCGCGTCGGTGCCGAGGAAGACGGCGGTGGGAGTGAAGAGGGCGAAGTAGCGAGGGCCATCGGCCGCGGCGGCGGCGCGGTGGAGTTCGTCGAGGACGGCGTCCACTCCGGCAGCGTCAGCCGGGTCGAGGGGGGTGGCGGCGGATGGGGCCGATGTGGACCCCGACGGGGCGGGGAGCACGGCGACGAGCAGGCAGATGAGCAGCGCGAGGGGCGCGAGGGCGAGAACGTGGCGCATGGCCGAGTGTACGGGCGGCGTCGGAGGGGTTCAGGGGGCGGCGCAGGGCCCGCCGCCGATTACGCGGAAGAAGGCCTCGATGTCGGCGTCCGTGCCCTCGTCGCCGTCGAGGTCGAAGTCTGTGGAGCCGCAGGATGGGGAGGGGCAGGGCAGCCCGCCGATGACCGTGAAGAAGGCCTCGATGTCGGCGTCGGTGGCGGCGTCGCCGTCGCCGTCGAAGTCGGTGCTGCCGCAGGGGGCGTCGGGGCCGACCGGGCCGGTGATCACCAGCGCGAAGCCTTGGGGGCCGTCGTTGACGGCGGTGCCGTTGACAGTGACCGTCCAAGCGCCCGGCTCGGCGTCGGTGTGGACTTGCTCGAGGTTGTTGAGCGCATCGGCGGTGCCACCGGTGGCCGACTGGCCGGAGGCGAAGACGTTGCCGAGGTAGACCACGCCGCTGGGAGAAGTGGCGACGAGGTTGAGGTCGTTGACGGGGGCGAAGGTGGTGCCCGCGGTGGCGCCGGCGTCGGCGTAGGCGAGGGTGATGCGGAGCTGTTGGAGGCCGCCTTGGGAGATGAAGATGAGGGAGGCGGCGTCGCCGGTCTCGAGGGCGTCGGGGGCGGCGTTCCCGCGCTGGGCGACGAGGAGCTTGCGGTCATCCCCGGCGAAGTAGAGGGCGTTGTCGGCCAAGACGCGGCCCCACCCCTCGCGATTGGACGGATAGCCGGCGACGCCCGTGATGTCGACCGAGGCGTTGACGAGCATGGCCTTGAGGAGCTGGCCGGTGGGGACGAACGCGTCGGCGGGGGCCGCGGCACCCGAGGGATAGAAGCCGGAGGTGAAGTACTGGCGGGTGAGCAGAGCGATCCCGGCCGCGGCGGGGGCGGCCATGGACGTGCCCGTGAGGGGGACGCTGGTGCAGGCGGCAAGGCCCGAGCCCGAGGACGAGACAACGCCGCACCCGGGTGCCATGACGTCGGGCTTGCGCCGGCCGTCGGCGGTGGGGCCGGTGCCGCCGGAGCAGTGGGCGTCTTGGTTGCCGCCGCCGCCAGTTGCGGCGACGGCCAGGGCGTTCTTGGCGTTCTCGGGGTTGCGGACGGTCGAGTTGTTGCTGACGGAGAAGACGATGAGGCAGTCGTCGGTGTCGCGCTGGAACTCGTCGATGGCGCGGCAGCCCCCGTCGTAGGCGGTGGTCGAGTCGTCGCCCCAGCTGTTGGTCTGGACGCGGGCGCCTTGCGTGTGGTGCAGTGAGTAGCGCTCGAGGTGGCTGGTCTCGGTCTGGAGGGGGTAGATGTTGTACACCAGCTTGGCGTCGTGGGCGACGCCGCGCTTGACCGAGGTGTCGAGCGTCTGATCGTTCCCCACGGCGGTGCCCGCGACGTGCGTCCCGTGCTGGCTGTAGTTGCCCGGAGCGGCGTTGAACGCGAGGATCTTGCGGTGGGCCGGACCGATGGGGTTGACCGCGTCGCGGAACGAGCAGTGGTCGGCGTTGAGGCGGCCGTCGATGATCCCCATCACCTGACCGGCCCCGGTGAGCCCCTGCGCGCCGAGGGGGAGGACGCCGATCTGGTTGCTCTGGATCACCCAGCGGGAAAGGTAGTTGCTCCGCTCGGTGTATTCGGGGGCGTGTTCGGCGAACTGCACCGCCGGGATCGACGCGAGGGCGGGCACGTCGGCTCCGCGCAGGCGGACGCCCAGGCACACCGTGCGGCCGACCAGCTCGTTGGACGTCACTGCGGCCCCGGGAAGGGCCGCGAGGGCGGCGACCGTGGGCGCGGAGTCCTCGCCCTCGAAGAGCCAGACGAGCGCGATCGCCTCGCCCGTCGCGGCGAGTGCCTGGCGGCCCGGCGTGATGAAGACCCGCCCGGCGGACCCCGCCCGCAGTTCGGGGGCGAGTTTCCAGGCGTCCTGATACGCGACGACCGACTCGACGAAGCCCAGGGCGTTCAGGGCCGCGGCGGTCGCGGCGGGGGCGTCGGCGATGAACGAGTGCATGGGCAGATAGCCGCCGAGGCGGACGCCGGCGCCGACGAGGGCGGCGCGCCGGGCGGGGTCGAGAGGACCGTCGAGCGTCACGACGAGCTTGCCCGGCCCCAGCGGCGCCGCGGCGTCCGCGCCGGCGAGGCGATTCTCGAACGCGCTGACGTTGATCGTGCCCGTTCGCAGCGCGAGCGTGCCAGCCCGGGGAACCGACGGGGGAACCACGACATCCGCGCCGACGGTACCCCCCGCCGCCATGGCCAGAAGGAGCGGCACGGCGCGCGCGGAGAGGCCAAAACGGGCAGGATTGGGCATGATCCACTCTCCGGAGGGCGGGCGTGGCCGCGGCGCGACCGGGCTTGCAGTCGTCCCGCCCGCGGCCACTCTACCGATGAACATCGGTCTGCAGAACGCGATATCGACGAATCGTGCCGCCGGCCTGATGGCCGCGCGCACCATCCATACGGACCGGCCTCGCCCGGGGATTCACGCACCGAAGGTTCTCGGACGCCGACCAAGGGGGCGGGCTCAGGCGGCCCGGGAGAGGGCTGAGGCCGGCCAGACGGCGACCGTGTGGAAGGAGGGGGGAGGGGCTGCGACCGGGAGGTTCAAGAGCCGGGCCGCCGCGAGACGCCATGGGGCCGCTGGTTGGGCGTGGCTCGGGCGGAGCTCGCGGGGGAGGCGGCTGGAGACCCGGAAGCGGGGCAGGAGGCCAGCCCGCCGGAAGAGGGCCTTGGCGGCGCGGGGGAGGCCGACGAGCAGGAGCTCGCCCCCGACCTGAGTGCAGGCCTTGGCGAGGTCGAGGAGGGTGTTGATCCAGGCGCACGTAAACTGCGTCACAGCGGAGACTTCCAGCGCAAGCCGCCCCTCTACCTGGGCAACTATCTTGGTCAACTGCTCGGCGAGGAGCCGCGCCTGCGGCTCGTGGACCCGGGAGGCGTGAACGGTGACGACCCCCGATCCGCCCACGCGGTGCAGGGTGAAGAGGGATTGGAACTGAGAGTCGGAGCCTTCCAGGATCAACATGCTCGGTCCTCACGCAGGGGAACGGGGATGCC
>Ga0105046_10007464_pt1 | contig 17223 bp, 16 predicted proteins | sample MAT03_FD_78385 | JGI IMG/M metagenome (GOLD analysis project Ga0105046, IMG submission 78385) | Freshwater microbial communities from Lake Fryxell liftoff mats and glacier meltwater in Antarctica - MAT-03 (megahit assembly) | ecosystem: Environmental > Aquatic > Freshwater > Ice > Liftoff...
AGCCTTGGTGCGCGCTTTGCAGGAAGGCCGGCTCGCCGGCGCGGGGTTGGATGTCTTTGCCAGCGAGCCGCTGCCGCCAGATTCACCGCTGTGGACGATGGAGAATGTGATTATCACCGGCCACTATGCCGGCGCCACGCCGATCTATGACGAGCGGGCGATGGCGATTTTTCTCGATAACTTGCGCCGCTATCGAACTGGTGAGCCGCTGCGTAATGTGGTGGATAAAACGTTGGGTTATTAACATTTCAATCAGAAAGATAAAATACGATGACAGATCAACGTAAACGTTATGCCCTGGTCGGCACAGGGGGCCGGGCCGAAATGTATATGGATGCCGTCACCGGCCGATTCGCCGAGAACGCGGTGATGGTGGGGTTGTGTGATATCAGCCCGACGCGGATGGAGTGGCACAACCAGCGCCTGGCCGATAAATTCGACGCCGCGCCGCTGCCCACCTATCACGCCGAGCAGTTCGACCAGATGATCGCCGAAACCAAGCCGGATGTCGTGATTGTCACCAGCATGGATTCGACGCATCATCTCTATATCAATCGCGCGATGGAACTGGGTTGCGACACGATCAGCGAAAAGCCGATGACGATTGACGCCGCCAAGGCACGCTCGATCTTCGATACGATCGAGAAGACAGGGCGTTCGCTGCGCGTTACCTTTAACCATCGTTATGCCCCCATCGCCACCACCGTGCGCGAACAACTTCTGCAAGGCAAAATCGGGCGCCCGCTGCACGTAAATTTTCAATGGGAGCTGGACACTTTTCACGGCGCCGATTATTTCCGGCGCTGGCATCGCGAAAAGGACAAATCGGGTGGGCTGCTGGTGCATAAGGCAACCCATCACTTCGACCTAATCAATTGGTGGCTCGACTCGTATCCGAAAGAAGTCTTTGCCTTTGGCGACCTGATGTTTTACGGGCGCGAAAATGCCGAGCAGCGCGGCGAAAATTACACCTACGACCGTTACACCGGGCAGGCCGAAGCCAGCCGAGATCCTTTTGCTTTACGCCTGGACAAGAACGAAGCGTTGCGGGGTCTTTATCTAGAAGCCGAGAAGGACACTGGTTATCTGCGCGACCGCAATGTCTTTGGTGACAACATCAGCGCCGAAGACACGATGAGCGTCACCGCCCGCTATCGCAACAACACAATCCTGACCTATTCGTTGGTCGCCTATAGCCCGTGGGAAGGCTATCGCGTCTCGATCACGGGTGACAAAGGCCGCTTGGAAGTTGACCTGACCGAGCAGGTCGGGCGCACCTTTGTGGCTGGTGATGGTGAGACCCCCGTTTTTGCGCCCAGTGATCCAGCGCTAAAAGCGCAGTTTGGCGGCGAAGAGATCCGCATCTTCCCGATGTTTGGCCGTCCTTACACCGTCGAAATTCCCAAAGCCGTTGGCGGTCACGGCGGCGCCGATCCGACCATGCTCGAACAAATCTTCGCGCCCAACCCGCCCGCCGATCCGTACCAGCGGGCGGCTTCGCACATTGACGGTGCCGCTTCGATCCTAATGGGCATTGCGGCGAATGAATCAATTGCCACGGGCAAGCCGATTATTGTCGATGATTTATTGAAATTGCCATAACACCCAACCAAAACAGAGGAAAGAAACCTAATGAGCATTCTAGATCGTTTTCGTTTAGACAACCGCGTCGCTTTGGTGACGGGTGGCAACCGGGGTTTGGGCCGGCAGATGGCGCAAGCGCTGGCCGAGGCCGGCGCACAGGTGGCCGTGGTCAGTCGTCGTGGCGAGGAAGCCAAGGCGGCCGCCGCCGAAATTGAAAGCGCCACCGGCAAAACCAGCCGTGGCTATGCGTGTGATGTCACGGTACCCGACCAGATCACGGCGCTGGTTGAGCAAGTGCTGGCCGACTTTGGCCAGGTGGATATCCTGGTCAACAATGCCGGGCTGAATATACGCGGGCCGATTGAGAAACTGACCCTGGAGCAATTTCGCGAGGTGCAAGATACCAACGTCACTGGTCCTTGGCTGCTTTGTCGCGCCCTGGCAACACACTTCAAGACGCGCGGTTATGGCCGGGTGATTAACGTCGGTTCAACGCTTTCCATAATCAGTATTGCCGATCGTACCCCCTATGCCACGAGCAAGGGCGCCGTTTTGCAGATGACGCGCACGTTGGCGCTGGAATGGGCACCCTATGGCATTACGGCCAACTGCATTATGCCCGGGCCTTTTGGCACCGAGATGAACCAGTCGCTCTTGCAGAATCCGCAGGTTTACCAGGACTTTATCGCCAAAATTCCACTGGGTCGTTGGGGCGATATCGAGGAGATCGGCGGGATCGCCGTCTTTTTGGCCAGCGACGCCAGCAGTTTTATCACCGGCGCCGGGATTACGATTGATGGCGGGTGGACGGTGCAGTAAAACAATAAATACGTTACCGTGTGAAATGATTTTTTGCAACGCTTCTTGCCTTCAGTCCGACTTCATGGTATAGTAGCTACCTACTGCAATTATGAAGGTTGAGATTCTAGGCATGGAGCAAGCTCAAATGTACGACCACCTAACTGAGATAACGGTTCTAGGCCTAGATTACCAATCAGAGCGAATCGGGAATTCTATCATTATCCATGCAGACTGTCTGGAATGGCTTGGGCGCATACCTGGCAATACGCTGCACGCGATTGTGACCGATCCGCCGTATGGGGTCAAAGAATACAACTTTGATCAAATTGAGAAAAGAACAAATGGCAATGGCGGCGTATGGCGGATTCCGCCATCGTTTGATGGCAACGTGCGCTCGCCATTGCCAAGGTTTACTGCCTTAAATGTAAAAGAGCGCGATACGCTCTGGCGATTTTTTTGCGAGTGGAGCAAGCTGGCTGTGCATGCGCTTCGGCCTGGTGGGCATGTATTTATTGCCAGCAATTCTTTTCTATCGCAGTTAGTTTTTTCGGCCTTGGTTGCGGGTGGATTGGAGTTTCGCGGTGAATTAATTCGATTGGTACGCACCTTACGCGGTGGGGATCGACCTAAAAACGCAGAGGATGAATTTCCAGATGTTTGCTCGTTACCGCGCGGTGGGTATGAACCGTGGGGCATTTTGCGTAAACCGATGCCAACTGGCATGACCGTCAGCGAGTGCCTAAAACGTTACGAAACAGGTGGGTTGCGCAGAATCAGCCAGGATCAACCCTTCAGCGATGTGATTTCTAGTGAGCGCACGCCCCAACGCGAGCGCGAGGTAGCGGATCATCCCAGCCTAAAGCCGCAGTCGTTTATGCGTCAAGTGGTTCATGCGGCCCTTCCTTTGGGTAAAGGCATTATTGCCGATACTTTTATGGGGTCGGGTTCAACAGTTGCGGCGGCGGAAGCCGTCGGTTTGCCATGCATCGGCATTGAACGCCATGTTGATTATTACGAAATGAGCAAAACGGCGATTCCTAAATTAGCATTGATTCCACCCGAGCAAGATCAGGTTCAGCCATTGTTACTTGGATTAAATTTGTAAAATATCAAAGTCGTTGTACATCCAGTTCGATAGCATTTTCTGATAGCCAGAATCAGTTACGCTTGCTGTGATAGTTCGGCGACTTGTAGCAGATCGCCCCGAAAACAGCCAATCGCTTTTCTCCAATTTTGCACCGACCACTCTCAAAAAACGAAATGATTTGGGCGATTTGCCTTTTGCCTTGTCGTCAGGACGATTACAATCAAAGATAAAGACCATGAGCCAGATATTCTCTGGATTATGGCCTTGCCATGCTCTCAAGTATCTGGAGGCCTTGACCTCGATTCCGATATCTGTATGTTGTACCGCGTTATTGACAAACAGATCCGCGGGTATCAGATCGGGGTGGCCATTGTGGTAACGATTTTTTACGATAAATTGGCAATGTTTTGGGATGCTGGATCCCATAAACTCACCAACCACACTACTAAAGTTTGCTGCCATCAACATGGTTTCGAGGCGTTCAATGCCTTGTGTATTAAGCTGCTGGTTAATGAAGCCCAGAAAACTCAAAAATTCGAGCATAGCCAACTGTATGTGATCAATTGCTAGCCCATAGGGTAACTCTGTCCGTGGATTAAATCCTGTTGCGTGTAGCGGTGTTGGCGCGCAAGCGCTGCGTTCTACGTCATTATCTGCTTCCTGCATCAAAACCCCCGAATTATTAAAGGTAGAAATCACCTAAGCCGGCACGTTCATTCGACTGACCCGCACCCAGTGCAGCCCGATGCCGGCGATGAGCAGGGCCGTACCGATCAGATCAAAGCTGACATTGGCATAGAGCAAGGCCAGGCCGCCAGCACCGATCAGCAGACGCTCGGGCAAGTTGGCCGCCTGGCGCACCCAGCCGCCAAAGGCCAAGGCCAATGCCGTCACGGCCAGACAACTGGTCACAAAAGTCCAGAGGATGGTGGTCAGATCGCCGATTAAGAGCAGCCCCAATCCTTCGGGCGTGAGTGTAAAAATAAACGGCACTAAGAAAGCGGGTAGACAATACTTCCAGGCCATCATTATGGTGCGGAAGGGTTGGCCACCAGTGATCGCGGCGGCGGCCATTGGTGCTAACGCAGTGGGCGGCGACACATCGGCCAGGACGGCATAATAGAAGATAAACATGTGCGCCGCCATCTCGTTGACACCCACTGTCGTTAGTGCCGGTACAATCATCACCGCGGCGATGATGTAGGAAGCCGTCACCGGCACAGCCAGCCCCAACACCCAAATCGCCACCGCCGCCAGCAGGACGGTCATAAAAAGACTGCCGCCCGCCAGCCCGACAATCACGCCGGACATCTTTAAGCCCAGACCGGTCAGCGTGACAATCGAGACGATCACGCCGGCGCAGGCGGTGGTCGCCGCGATCGAGACGACACTTTTGCCGCCATATTCTAGCGTTTTTAAGATGCGGATATTCTCTTCGACAACGGGCCGGCCACGCCATTTGCTCCAGAGCAACCAAAGCGCAGCCAACGTGGTTGCCATCATCAAGCCCCAAAAACAACTGGTAGAGAGCCGCCAGCCGAGCAGATAGAGACCCACCGTGGTCACTATACCCACGCCCAACATCCAGAGCGAAGTCAGGCGGGTTTCGGGGCGTAAAAAGCTCAGGGTAAAGGCCATGATGATCGCCCAGAAAACGGCCATGAAGGGCGTCATGCCGATCCCCATCAGCACCGCCACGGCGAAGAGTGAGGTGAAATGATAGCCATATTTGAGCGTCAATGACCAGAGCGGCGTCGTTTCAATTTCCACCGGTCGCGTGCCCATGCGGCGCGAGTCGGCTTCGATCATGAGCAGGCAAGAGATATAGTAGAGAATGGTGGGAATTGTGGCCATGACCAACACATCCAAATAGGTAATCTGTAAATACTCGGCGATGATAAAAGCCGCCGCGCCCAGCGTGGGTGGTGATAGAATGGCCCCAATCCCGGCGGCCGATAACATGCCGCCAGCCGTCTCGCGATCGTAACCGGCCTTTTTGAGCATTGGCCAGGCCAGCGAACCCAGCGTCACCGTGGTCGCAATGCCGCTGCCAGAAACAGTACCGAGCAAAAAGCCAGCGGCCGTCACCGTGCGCCCAGGTCCAGCGCCGCTGCGCGATTTGCCCAACGCGGCAAAAGACCAATCTAGAAAGAACTTGCCCGCGCCACTATACTCCAGCACCGCACCGTAAATGGTGAAGAGCACAATAAAGGTGGCGGCTACATCCAGCGGCACACCAAAGATACCCTCTAGGGTCAGATAATTTTGCCCGACGATGCGCGGCAGACGGTAGCCGCGATGGTCAAACGGTTCGGGCATGTAGGGTCCCAAAAAAGCATAGGCGAGAAAACCCAGCGCGGTCAGGGTCAGCGCCCAGCCGGTGGTGCGCCGCGTCGCTTCGAGGATCAAGAGGATGAGCAGCGCGCCCATCACAATTTCCATGTTCGTGGGGCGGGTGATGCGTTGCAGCGCATCTTTGTAGATGTAGAGCAAGTAGACCAGGCTGGCAATCGATAACCCAATCAACAGCAAATCGTAGCTGCGCAAGCGCGCACGGTCGCGCGCAAAGGTGGGGTAATACAGAAAGGTGAGGCATAGCACCACCATCAAGAAGCTTGCCCGGTACACATGCGTGGTGACTGTATATTGCGTCCAGTAGAGCGCGTAGATCGCCAGTCCCCCGGCCAGGATGGCCGCCACCCACTGCCAGCCGCGCGGCAAAGTGCGCATGCGCGACTCGGTTTCGTGTTCCTCGATAATCTGGTTAACCTGTTCCTGGCTCAGAACCTCATCGTCAGCAGGTGGCGCGGGTGGAAATTGGGCGGCCATGGCGTTCCTTGTGGGTGGGAGGTTGGGGAGGGGGAAGTGGTAAGTAGTCATTGGTAATTGGGTGATTGGAAATCGATACGCTCTCCAATTACCAATGACTACTTACCAATGACTACTGCCAAACGCCAGCTTCTTGATAGAATCGAATCGCACCCGGGTGGAAGGGGATCGACGAATCGACCACCGCCGTTTCCGTGCTCAAACTTTCGGCTTCGGGGTGGATGGTCTTGATTTCGTCGAGGTTGTCGAAAATGGTCGTGAGTAATTGATAGGCCAGTTCCTCGGGCATGTTGGCATTGACAAAGAGCACATTGCCGATGCCGAGGCCGGGTACATCCGCTTCCAGACCATAAATATCCTTGGGCAACGTATAGGCCGTATAGACAGGGCCGTATTTCTCGCGCAGGGCATCGACGACTGAGTCGGTGGGCAGGAAGGTGATTTCCATGTTCGGGGTGGAAACCAGATCGGTCACCGCACCAGTCGGTAAACCACCGATCCAGAAGAAAGCGTCGATTTTCTGGTCCTTCATGGCGGCTACCGATTCGGCCACGCTCAGGTTATCACGCGTGATTTCCGCCTGTGGATCAATGCCCACGGCTTCCAAAATACGGTCGGCGATCGCTTCGGTGCTGCTGCCGGCGGAGCCAACGGAGATGCGCTTGTCCTTCAGATCGGCCAATGTGGTGATGCCCGAACTGTCCAGCGACACCACATGCACAAAACTTTTGTAGAGCACAGCCAGCGCGCAGGCGGGAATCGCACCCGTGTCCGCATACGCGCCCGTGCCGTTGATGGCATCGAAGGCCGAATCAAGTGTGGAGAGCCCCAGGTCGGCATCGCCAGCAAACACGAGTTTCATGTTGTCCACCGAGCCGCCGGTTACTTCGGCGGTGGCTTCGGCATTTTCCATCTTTTCGGTAATAATGCGCGCCAGCCCGCCGCCATAGGGGAAGAAGACACCGCCGGTGCCGCCCGTGCCGATCACCAGCCGCAATTTGCCTTCGGCAATTGTACCGGCGGCGGCCTCAGTGGTGCAGGCGCCTTGATCCGCTGCACTGACGGCGGCCTCGGCGGCGGTCGCTTCGGCTTGGGCGGGTTCAGTCGCGGCCGGTTCGGCGGCCGCGGGTTCAGTCGCAACGGATTCCGTTGCCGCCGGCTCGACGGCGGAAGGCGCTGGCGCAGCCGCCGGACCACAGGCGCTGATCAGCAAAAGTGCGATCAATAGAAGCCACAGTTGTTTCTTCATCTACTTTTATCCTCCTAAAACAATATTTGGGATTGCGCTTGGAAAACCAGGGGAGCTAAGTATGTGCTACTGCGGCTATCTTACCATAGCTTCGTTTTCCACCAAAGAGGTGGGTTATGCAACTTAGCGAAATATTACAAATGGAGCCGGAGTTGCTGTTGGTGAATAGTATTTGATTTTGTCTAGAGGAAATTTGCCAGGCGCGACTAACGTGGTGGATGCCAACCGGCTTGCACCCAAAGCTGCCGGGCTGTCATCATGACTGTTCGATTCATGCGCAAACGTTGCACTGTGGCCCTACCGATCGGTGTCTGTCCATTAACGCTTGTGCCATCTTCGCTCCAGGCAAAATGCTCTATCCAGATTTGTACACGCGGATTAAATAATGAAACTTGTTCGCCGGTTTCTGGATCGATAGCAACCTGAAAATCCCGTTTAAATGCATTGCAGCTAGCACAGGCCAGACAAAGATTGTCCAAAGCAGTACGCCCCCTGCTGATGTCGGGATGATGTGATCGACCTCCATCTCGACGACAATTACTAGCAGGGTTTGACAGTATTCACATCGGCCACCGGCACGTTCAGTAACTTGGCGACGCAATGCTTTTGAAATTGAAGCCATTAATTATCAATTCCAAGATGTTTTTCGATAGGATGTCCACGTTGCTTCAATAAGAGTAATGCCTTTGAACGCAGTAAGGTGTAGCGATCTACCTGTTCTAAGAGCAAGTCTAACTCGGATTGCTCACGATTGGACAAAGCAGCTATTTTGTTTGCCGTAGTCAACTCACGCAATCTTGCACCCTCTGGCCAGGTTAGGCGGCGTTGAACGACTGCCCATAATTGAGCATCAGAAAGTGTATCCAAAACCGGTAGTAATGCCTCTGTATCGCTGGAGAGATCACCAAACAGGAGGGTGAGACTTTCCAGCAACACTGTTTCCAATGTACGGTTTGTATGCTGTGCTGTGTTGTGAATACGTTTGTACAGATCGGCAGGCAGATTCACTAAAACGGGTTGTTGGGTCATAGGTCACCTCGGCAAATTAATACGCCTTACTTCATTACCTCACGCGACGCCGTCATTATACTACATGTTTCCGGCGCACCTCTTCAATAGATGCGCTGCGCTGCCCCACCGCTTGCTCGGGTGCTGCTTCAATCGTTGGTGCAGTCTCACCTGCTTCGACCATGCGTTCAATCAAGCGGTTGCGCAGGGTGGCCTTGATGTCGTGATAGTTCGCCATGTTGACTAGATTGGTCAATTCGTGCGGATCGGCATGCAGATCGTATAGAAATTCCTCGACATAATGGTCGGAACCGGGTGCACTGCTGCCGCCCTGGCCGGGCACGCTGACGCTGTATTTCCAGCGCTCGGTGCGTAGGGCGCGCCCAATCTGCGATTCGCTGATCTGAATGAACATCTCCGCCGGCCAATCGTCACGTTGCCCGTTTAAGAGCGGCAACAATGAATGGCCTTGCATATGCTCGGGCACGGGCAGTCCTGCCGCGTCTAGTAAAGTAGGCGGCAGGTCGACCAAACTGACAAGTTGACGAATGCGGCCACCGCCATCAAAACCAGGACCACGGATCGCTGTCGGCACGCGGATCGAGCTTTCATGACAAGAGCGCTTGTATTCGCCGTTGCGCGTCTTGAAGTGGCAGCCGTGGTCGGACGTGAAGAGTACAATCGTGTTGTCGAGCAGGTTCAGGCTCTTAAGCGCGTCGAACAGTCGGCCCAGCGCTTCATCCAGCCGTTTGACCATGCCATAGTAGCCGCCCAGGTGCTGGTGCGTCGAGCCGACTAAGGCGGCCAGATCGGGTGGCACCCAGCGCCCGGTGTAACGCTCGCGATAACCATCTGGTGGTGGATAGTCATCGATGTGGTTTTGGAAATGGGGCTCGATATAGGAAAGAAAGAGAAAGAAAGGATCGCGTTGGTGCTGATCGATATAGCGAATGGCGGCGTCGGTTTGGGCATCCACGCGATAGCCGGGCAGCTTGACCGCCTGGTTGTCATTGTCGAACATGACGGTGTCATAGGCATCGGAGGTGAATTCGAGCAGATTCGACCCCAGCCAATAATCGTAGCCGCCGCGCGCGTCAGCCGGCACCGGTTCCTGCGCAGCCAGGTGCCATTTGCCAATATAACCGGTGTGATAACCACCCGTGCTGAAATAATGCGCCAGCGTGTGCGCATTCTCGGCCAGGGTAAAGCCGTTGCGCCAGACGCCGGTGTTGGTTGCATAAAGACCAGTCTGCAAACAAGAGCGCGCCGGTGCACAGACCGGTTGGCAAGTAAACGAATAGTGCACATCCGTACCCTGGCGCGCCATACGATCAAAGTTGGGCGTCAGATCAAGTGGATTGCCGTGGACACCAGTCGTATCCCAGCGCTGTTGATCGGTGAAGAAGACGATGACGTTGGGTTGGGCGGAACGGGTTTGGGACATAGGTAGGGCTCCGGTGTGGAAGGGGCAGGAGATTAGGAGATTAGAGATTAGGTAAACGGACTTCCAATCTATCAATCTCCTAATCTCTAATCTCCCCATTTTGCAACTAGGCAAACAATGCGTCTGCCTCGTCCTTAATCATCTGCGCCACGGTGGCGGCGTCGTTGGCGTTGCTCCAGAGCAAATCTAGCTTGGGCGTATAGATGCGCTGCGTAATCTCTGGCCAGGCCGCATGCACTGGGTCGCGCACCACGTATTCTTGCGCTTGGGCAAAGGCGGCCGAATGCTTGGGTGGCAGATCTGGATTTTGGAATGCGCTGGAGGTAACAACCGAAATCCGCGCTGGCGTGGTCGCACCCACGGCAACTTCGGCCAGTTCGGCTTCGGCGCTGCTGATGTGTTGGAGAAAGGCCCAGGCCATATCTGGCGCTTTGGTGGCCGCCGCCGCCGCCCAACCCGTGCCGCCACCACCCGTGCCGCGCCGTTCTGCCTTGCCAATCGGCAACGTCGCCACATCCCACTGGAAGGCTTCGATCGTGCGGTACTGATTGACCGAAGAAGGATTATTCATCATCATGGCGACACGACCGCTGGCAAACAGCTCAAAGCCCCCCATTTCCGATTCCAGATCGGGCGTGGGTGATACTTGATGAGTGTACATCAGATCTTGTAAGAATTGTAATGCCTCGACTGAAGCCGCATCGGTCAGCGCGCAATCGGTGGCAAGCCCGCTCTCATCGCGATGCACCAATGCGCCGCCATTGTTGTAGAGCCAAGAAGCCCACGGGCGTTGACCACGGTTGATCAAGAAACCCCATTGTTCGGTGCGATCGCCGTTGCGTTTGGTCAATTTCATCGCCGCGTCCAAGAATTGGTCAAAGGTAAAGCCCGTATCTTCCCAATCGGCGGGTGGTGGTTCGACGCCGGCCTCGGTCAACAGATCGAGGTTGTAGAACAGATTCTGGTTGCCATAATCACGCGGCAGGGCGTAAAGCTTCTCTTCCCAGCGATAGAGGTTGACAGCGTCGGAGCGAAAATCAGTCAGGTCGTAGCTATCTTTGGCAATCGAATCGTCCAGTTGCAGATGCATGCCCTTTTCGGCCACCGTGATGATGGGCGTCACTTCCTGGAGATAACGATAAATATCGGCCGGGGTGCCGGCGGCAAAAAGGGTCTGAATCTTGGTCGTATACTCCTGCGGCACGGGTCTGATGATCGACCGTCACATTGGGATTGGCCTCCATAAATTCTTTGGCCCATTGGTCGCGCACCTTGACGTGACCTTCGTTGATCGTATCGACGATAAAGGTCAAGGTGATCTTCTCGCCATCTGGCTGCGCGGCAGCCTCACCAGACACCGGCGCTTGTGGTGCAGGGGGCGGCCGATTTTGCAGCCGTTGTCATACACAAACTCCGTGACTTCTCCCAACCCTAAAGGCGTTGGGCTTCTACAATCCCAGACGCACCCAAAGGGTACCCGGGATTGATGCTCGCAAGTCCACGAGCAAGAATATTCAAGGCGGCGTTATGATCACGGTTCAACTTGAGACCGCAATGGGGACAATCATGGATACGAACAGACAAGTCTTTCGCTACAATTGCATGGCAACCGGAACACATTTGCGTTGTACCTCTGGGGTTAACTCGTACCACTACCCTACCAGCATTTGCAGCTTTGTAGGTGGTACACTGTACGAATTGACCCCAGGCAACGTCAGCAATGCCACGGGTGATGCTCTTGTACGTATCGGACTGCATATCCTGAATATCCAAATCTTCAAAGGCCATGAACTGGTATTGATTGACCAGCTTGCGCGATTCTTGATGAGCAAAATCACGCCGCCGATTGGCAACCCGTTGGTGGGCATGATCAAGGGCGTGGATTACTTTCTTGCGCTCAAGACTACCTTTGGCAAAGCGTTCTTTCTTGCGTTGCAAACGGGCAATGTCGGCGGCGTCATTCTTCATCCAGCGACGGCGCTCGATCTTGTTGCCGTCGCTGAAATAGGCAAATGTGGTCAGACCCAAGTCAATGCCAACCGATTGATAGGTTGGCTCAAGTGGCACGGCTTCCGGGTGCCCACTGGGCGCGCAGGCGAAACAAGCATAGAAATTGCCAACGGTATCACGCTGGATTGTCAGCGTCTTGACGGTCGCACAGATGGGTCGATGCAGCTTAATCGCCACATCGCCAATCTTGGAGAGCGTCAGCTTATCACCAATCAACTTGAAGCCAGATTGGGTGAAGGTAAAGCTGTCATAGTTCCCATACCCCTTAAATCGGGGATAGCCCACTTCTTCTTCACCAGCCTTCACGCGGCGAAAGAACGCCTGAAAAGCCAGTTCAACCCGTTCGGTTACGTTCTGCAACACTTGCGAATGGACACCCGAGAGCGAGGGAATTTCTGCTTTCCAGATGGGGATCATGCGCTTAGTGTCATAGTAAGACACGTTTCGTTGCTCTTGTTCCCAAGCATCCTTACGCATGGCAAGCGTTCGATTGTAGACCAAGCGGCAAAGCTCAAGCGTTGTATCGAGCTTGGTTCGCTGGCTATTCGTTGGGAAAAGGCGATACTTGTATGTCAATCTCATAACCGTATTATATCGTATATTTAGATTGGTGTAAAATCTATCTAAAGCCGCTAAAGCGTATGAAGGGCTTATATCCCAGCCCTGAAGGGACTAGGGTTTACGCCCTAAACTCTAATCAATCGCGAACATAACAGTCAGACAGGGGGTACATCCTATCATGTTTGGGGAAAGATTTCAAATAAGAATAAAAAGAAGGATGCGACCCAAATTCTTAGCCCAATTTAAATTGGCGGCTGACAATAACAAGTCGCGCCCAGGAGGCACCCGGCGACCAGATTTTTAGTCGCTGAGGCGACTTGTTATTGTCAGCCGCGGGATTTATCCCCGCGAAAAAGCCGCCTTTACTTATACTGTGGCAACCAATCGCCGTGCGCCTCGATCAGATCGTCAACCAGGTTCCAGATCTGCTCTAGGCTCAACTCGGCCGCCGTGTGCGGATCGAGCATGGCGGCGTGATAGATGTGCTCGCGCTTGCCGGTGAGGGCCGCTTCGACGGTCAAAGCCTGCACGTTGAGGTTGGTCTGCATCAACGCGGCCAGGTGCGGTGGCAGCGCGCCGATGTGGGTGGGCTGGACGCCATTTTTGTCGACCAGGCAGGGTACTTCAACGGTGCAGCCTTCGGGTAGATTGTCGATGATGCCACGGTTGGGCACATTGCCGTAGATCACGCATGGTTCGCCGGTTTCCATGCTGTGGATAATCAGTGAGCCGTATTCGTTGCTGCGCTGGACGGTGTTACTCTCCAGGCGCTCCTTCAAATGTTCGCGGAACATAGCCGCGCGTTCGGGGTCTTTCTTTTCCAGTTTGGCCAGCCGCTCTTCGATGCGTTGGCGCTCGTACTTGCCCATCGCGTTGGGATCGGGGTCTTCCAGCACGGTGCGCATCTCTTTCCACTCGGCAATTTGCGTCTCACAGCGCGTGATATACTCATCCAGCGGAATGTTGAATTCTTCGATCAGGTCGGGGCGATCGCGCTTGATAAACCAGGGCACATATTCGGCGAAATGTTCGCTGGATTCGGTGACAAAGTAACCCAGGCGCTTAAACATTTCGTAGCGCACCAGGTTGCTCCGGGGGGCGCGACCCGCCTCTAACACTTCGCGAATGCGCGGGTAGAGATCCTCGCCCTTGTGTTGGAAGCGCAGATAGAAGGCCATATGGTTGATACCGGCACAGACATAGTCAATCTCGCTAAGCGGCACTTTGATATCCCGCGCCAGTTCGCCGGCCGTGCCCTGCACGCTGTGGCAGAGCCCCACCGTTTTGATCTTGGTGGCGCGGCTGATCGCCCAGCAGTTCATCACCATCGGGTTGACATATTGCAGAAAGGTGACATCCGGGCACAACTCTTCCATGTCGTGACACATGTCCAGCAAGACCGGGATCGTGCGCAAGCCGCGCATGATGCCGCCAATGCCCAGGGTGTCGGCAATTGTCTGGCGCAAGCCATATTTTTTGGGGACTTCAAAGTCAACCACGGTGGCCGGTTTGTAACCGCCCACCTGGAACATACTGATCGCGTAGTCTGCGCCATCCAGCGCCGCCCGCCGATCGGCGGTCACTTCGATCTTGGGGTTGGCCCCCAATGCTTCGGCGGTTTTATGCGCCACAATCGCAGAGGTGCGCAGCCGTTCTTCGTCGATGTCGTGCAGGCTCAGGGTGACATCTTGCAGTTCGGGAAAGCTGAGAATGTCGCCCATCAGGTTTTTGGCGAAGACGGTGCTGCCCGCGCCGATAAAGGTAATTTTTGTCATGTTGATTGTTTACCCTTTCTATATACGTTTGTTGCTTTAAAGCAATATAAGATTATGAATGTGGTTTGTCCCACCACGCGCCAGGGAAATAATGTGTTCAACGGAAAATGGATCAGGCGAATATCGTAATTGACTGATGCAGTATTCGCAGTAACCATTGGCACGTTGTACTACGATTCGTTTTTGATGTGCTGTAATCCTCCTATTAGACATAGCCGGGGGACCTGAGGCCTAGTTCATCCATCAGTACATCTAGAGTCGTATCGCGTAGTTGAGCCAATTTCGCTAATGCTGTAATTCTACGCGCATTGGCAATCTCGATTTCGTCCGTAATTTTAAGTAACGTTTGATGTTCATCAGGTTCTAATGTCTCTAAGCGGCGTTTTTCAAGTAGTTGATGATAATGTCGCCAAGTTGCCTCTGGCAGACCGAAGTTAATCTGCTGGAACAGTTGAGCTTCCGTTTCTGAGAGACGCGGGGGATTCCGCGCAGCCGAATATAAATGGTGCTTTAGGACAGTCACAATATACTTATCAGTCGGCATGCCTTCTTGATCAGCAGCATTGCGAACTTCATTTTCGAGATCGGGCGCAATATTCAGTGTAACAGTCATCTAGTGTGCCTCCTTGGCTAATTACCGCTTATCCCCGCTCCCGCCTATTTTACCACGTTCTAGCCGCGAAAATAACTTTTCGAGATTGGCTGCCGCAACTTCCTCTAAGGTTAGATCCAACTCGGTGCAGATTTGGGTCAGATACCACAAGACATCGCCCAGTTCGCCTTTGAGCGCCTGGCGTTCCTCCTCATCGATCTGCCCTTGTTTGTCACGGAAAATTTTCTTCACCTTGCCCGCCAATTCGCCGGCTTCGTTGACCAGCCCCAGGGTGGGGTAGACAATGGCGTGGTCGGTGTGAATCAAACTCCACGTTTTGCGTGATTCACGTTGATAGGTGGCAAAGTCTTCTAGTTTCATACGTTTTCATCTCCTTTCCAGACTGTAATTATACTTAATTTGCTACATGTTATGCATTGACTGTACGCATATCTGGGTAATGCTACCTGTATAACAAGCGGTGACCACAAAGCGGCGAGTCGTGTAGCGACCGTAAAGCGGCACGGGGCCAGGGTTGTTATACTGCCGAGAGTGCTGAAACTTGTTCCCAACCTCGTACCCAACCTCGCCCTTAACCCTGTCGCCACTCAGCCAAAGCGTACAGCAATCTCAACCTTTTCGTACAATTGGCGTGCGCGTAAAATGGAGGAAAGGCTTATGAACGTAAAACGGATCCAATTCATGGTTTTGGTCGGTGAACTTGTCGCCGGGGTAATTGGCATCGCCGTCTTTTTGCTCTTGGTATTGATTACGAATGTGCGGCTAACAGACGTGTTCGACGTTTTAGAGTTGACGCCAATGGTCAGCGAAACTGCCTCATTTTGGCCAGCAAAGTGATCGAGGCTGCGGGCGGCGAAACATTCGCCGCCCGCTTTGCACTCTATGCGATTCGGACCGATTGGCTTGATCAAGGAACAGCTTGGACGACCGAGTAACTATTTAGCCTACTACAACAGATTTAGATAGAAACGGATGGTCGATTGTAGCAAGAAGAAATCCGTTCCTATCTAAATCCGTTGTAGTAATCGAGTCTAAATCGTTACACAACCGGCGCATCCTGATACAAATAGCAGGCCACAGCGCGGCGTTGATCGGTCTGGAAAAGCGGTGGAACTTTCTCGCGACAAATCGGCATGACATGCGGGCAACGGTCGGCAAAGCGACAGCCGAGGTTCGGTTCAGCGCCATTGCTGCTTTTACGCAGTTGCAGATCGCGTTGACCCCACTGCAATTTGGGGTTGGGTAGCGGAATTGAATCGATGAGCAATTGGGTGTAAGGGTGCTGCGGATCCTTAATCACCAGATCAACATCGCCGCTTTCCACGACTGCGCCTTGGTACATCATCAAAATGTTTTCGCTCAACTGGTAGGCGGTCGTCAGGTCGTGCGTAATGTAGATCAGCGAGATGCCAAACTGCTTGTGGACATTGAGCAAGCTTTCCAAAATGGTCGCGCGCAGCGACGCATCCACCATCGACACCGGCTCATCGGCGACGATGATGCGCGGTTGGAGCAGCAAGGCGCGCGCGACCATAATCCGCTGGCGCTGGCCGCCGCTCAACTGGTGCGGATAACGCCCCAATGTCTCTTCCGGGCGCAGACCAACGGCGCGCAACGCGTCCTCGATCCGGGTTTGGCGCTCGGCTTGCGATGCCTGCGGATAGAATTTTTTGATCGGCGTGGTGAGGACGTTGTCGACATTGTAAAAGGGGTTGTAGACCTCGAATGGGTCTTGGAAAACGGCCTGCACTTCGCGCCGGTAGCTCTTCCAGGCTTTGCCGTTCAGTTTGCTCAAAGCTTGGCCCTTATAGCGGATCTGCCCACTGCTGGGCTGGGTGATACCCAACAAAATACGTGCCAGCGTCGTCTTGCCGCTGCCGCTCTCACCCGCAATCGCTGTGATCGAAGGGCGATCATCGGCGATGGTCAGTGTAGCAGATTGGAGGGCGACCGTGCGCTTTTTGCTAAAGAGGCCGCCGCCAAAGGTTTTGCCGACATTGTGCGCTTCCAACAGTGCGGTCATACAATTTCCTTCTGCACAAGCAACTTAGGCATTTAAAAGAACGCTCTTAAATTCACCGCGTACAATACAACTGATATCAACGATCACTGTTAAATCTTCGTAGAGTTGTAAGAGCTGCGGGTCGATGTCCGCTTTCGTCATCACTTCATCATGGTGCGTCTGGTCGTAAAATTCGTTAATCTCAATAAAGAGCGATTCATCGTCGGCCATTTTTATTACATCATCGAAGGGCAAGCAAT
>Ga0105046_10007466_pt1 | contig 17222 bp, 9 predicted proteins | sample MAT03_FD_78385 | JGI IMG/M metagenome (GOLD analysis project Ga0105046, IMG submission 78385) | Freshwater microbial communities from Lake Fryxell liftoff mats and glacier meltwater in Antarctica - MAT-03 (megahit assembly) | ecosystem: Environmental > Aquatic > Freshwater > Ice > Liftoff...
CCCCGAGACCATTTCCAGTTAGAAGAAGGATTGAAACGCGCGCATCGCCTTCATGCCGAAGATATAGCCGCAGTCTTCTGAACCAGTCTCCGCTAAAGGTTGGATTACGACCCTTAACCGCATCGTTCGAACTAATAATGGGTTCAAAACCCAGCGAATGCCCCCCAAAACAAAAAAGCCCGGTCGTATCGACCAGGCTTTTTTAACACCCAAATTTTTGGGGTGGGGGGCTTACCCGCCTGCGCGCTGCGCGCTTCGGCAGGTGAAGCGGAGAGGGAGGGATTCGAACCCCCGGTACCTTACAGTACGACGGTTTTCAAGACCGCTCCATTAAACCACTCTGGCACCTCTCCGGGAATGCGGCGCAAAATTAATGTATTCCGGCAAACCGCCAAGTTAATCCGTCATCGGCATCTTTAAAAACTGCGGCACCTCGTCTTTTTCTGAAATTTGATGGAAATATGTCTCCAGATAAGCGATCATTTGATCGGAGGTACTTCGCGGCAGGTATTTGCTCAGGCAAATATCCAGCAAATCTTTTTTACTGGCTTTGAGGGTTTGAGTCGCCCATTTCAAAGAATCCGCTTTGATGCCGTTCGCCATCAGAAAACGGTCGCGAACGGTTTTTAGCCCGCTTTCGGACGCCGGACTGGCATACGGGGCGCTGACAAACCCGGAGAAATCAAAATCGTAGGGCAGCACCACGATTTTCCCCGACTCAGGCGCCCGGAGAAGCCGGATGTTGCGAATCATCGGAATCTCCCAGTCGGTATTGCCGATCATGTATTGAAAAACTGCCACCAGAGCCGCCTGATTGGTTACCATGCTGTCCATCGGGATACCGTATTCTTCCACTAATTTACCTTTTAAGCGCACCGCTGTTTCTTCCTCGTCTTCCACCAGAATGGCGTACATCGTTTTTTTCGACTTTTCCACGTGTGTATCGCGCAGGGTCAGGCGTACCAGACGGGCCCGGATGCTCATCGGCGTCAGGCGTTCAAACATCCGGTATATCAGATATTCCTTGATAACCAACTCATCGCTTTCCGCATTATCGTGCCAAGGCAAAACCAACTTGATCTCGTTGAGCGAATCCAATCCCTGGGCGCGCAAACCTTTTTTCGAAAACTTGATCTTCAGCGGCGGGATGTCCGATACTTTTCTGCGGTACCGGCCCCGGGGTTTCAACTCTATTTTGTACGATTGCCCCTCTTCCGTAATCAGGGCGCCCGGGAAATATTGATTGGTTTTTTTATTTTCGATGATCGTCGTTAAGTCGGTCTCGATCGTGAGCTTTACAATCTCGTCCTCTTTGGTCAGGTATTCAAAAACCGTACGGGTGGCAGGGGGCGCCGGCACTTTAGGCTGTGTGCTACCTTTCGGTAAATTCAAAATAAAAAGCAGCAAAAAAGCAGTATATATAGGTAGCGGAAAAATTTTCTTCATAAGATCAGAAGTTAATTCTGAAAAGTGCAAATGAGCGCCCGGTGTGCAGACTTTTATACCACAAGGTATAAACATAAAACGAAAGATTGTTCTGAAACTTCAAAAATAACGATTTGCTTTCAGAATAATTGCAAAGATTAAAGGGTTATTAGCAAGACAAACACTTTTTTTCGATGAATGGTTCATTCCACTCGGCCTGTAAGCTAAAGCCCGCGACCGGTAGGAAATTTGGCCCAAAGATTGCAAAAATTGATAAAAGCATGAACGCGACAAACCTGCTGGGACAGACTTTTTTATCTTTGCACTGTTTAATAGTTTTTATTGGCGACCAAATCAATTGTATTCATGAAAAAAATCATATTTCTGGCCGTATCCCTTGTGTTGACTTTGAACTCAGCCTTTGGTCAGCAGGCACGCGGCGTATGCGGAAATTCTACGGAAGACCAATTGGAATTTCAAGATCGCTTGTTGCAGCATATTGCAACGTTGGAAAATGGAATCCAGGCCACAGACCGCGATGTCATTCAGTACGTTCCCGTTCATTTTCACTTCGTAGGCGATGCCAGCGGCAACGGTAAACACTTAGAACGCAAAGTCCTCGATCAATTGTGCGACCTGAACGAAGCGTATGCTCCCATGGATATTCGCTTTTACTTAAGCCCGCATCCTACCTACGGTTTGTTCGACCGCTCGATCAATAATAACAACGTTTACAACAACCAAAGCAACGATTTTTTGATGTCGGCGCGTCGGCATCCCAATGCGATCAACGTATACGTGGTGGAAGAACCCGTTCCCGGTACCGCACAACCAGGCACCATTCTGGCCTATTACAGTGGAAACAACGACTGGATCGTGAGCCGCAAAACGGAAACGCAAGGCGGACACAACGGCACCATGCCCCATGAAATGGGCCACCTGTTCAGCCTGAGTCATACGTTTTTCGGCTGGGAAAGCGGAACCTTCAAACCCGGCTCTGTGGGTTGGCCTGTAGCCCCGGTCATTTCTCCCGGCGGGATCCCGACGGAACGCCAGAACGGAACGAATTGTACTACCGCCGGCGATTATATCTGCGATACGCCGCCCGATTATAATTTCGGATATGAACAAGGCAATTGCAACCCCTACACGCTTGGCGCGAAAGACCCCCAGAGCACGCTGGTTGACCCCCAGGAAACGAACTTCATGAGTTATTTCTCCGACTGCGGCACTAACTACCTGTTTACGTCGCAGCAACAGGCAATTATCCTGAGCGACTTAGCCTCGCCGCAACGGAATTACCTCGATAACACTTTTTCCCCTGCTGCGCTGACGATCAATACGCCTACAAATCTGCTCATTGCTCCGATTGGCGGACCGGTGATCCAATATTATGACGAAGTGTTGCTGGAATGGCAGGCGGTCCCGGGCGCAACCTATTACCTGGTCGAAGTGGACCAGTCGGCCGGGTTCGGTTCTCCGATTCTCAAAAATTATATCGCCACCGGCACCTCGAAGTTGGTAACCGATTTGCTGCCGAATAAAAACTACAACTGGCGTATCCGTCCATTCAATGAATACGTGACCTGTGCGCAAGCCCGTGCATCTTCTTTTAAAACGTCTTTGATTTCGGCTACCAGGGAATTGCAGAACCTGAATGCCTGGCAGGTGTCGCCCAACCCGGTTCTTGGAAATACGTCCGTCCGCCTGACCGTGGAGGCTTCCGATCATTTTGAAGCATCCGCGCGCATCGTAAACGCGGCGGGTCAACAAGTTTACCAGCAAAATGACCTGAGTTTTCCTTCCGGCGAATCGGTTGTTGAACTTCCGGTCGAAGGCTTGGCCAACGGCATATATTTTATCCTGCTGGAAAATCAAAACGGCCGGGAAGTCCGCAAACTGGCCGTGTTGCGGTAACAGTAGCGTACCTGGTATAGCATTAAACACAAATATGGGTCGTCCCGAATTTTAAGCCCCGCCGGGCCTTGAAATTCGGGACGGCCCATATTTGTGTTTAATACATGGACCCGAAACGATCAGGATTTCCGCATGGCCAATGCCAGGGCAACCCAGCCGCCGATGAAACAAAGTCCGCCCAGGGGCGTAACAGGTCCCGCCCAGCCCGTGCCGAAGGGAAGCAAATCCCGGCAAGCCAGCACGTACAGCGATCCGGAGAACAGAACGATGCCCAGGGTAAAGCCCCGGCCGGCAAATAAAAGTAGCCGGCTATCGGGTTTGACCGTGTGCAGTACACCGGTTACCAGAAGGGCCAGGGCATGGTAGAAATGATATTGTACGCCCTTTTCAAAGATGCCGATTTGGTATACATCCAGGTGTGGTTTGAGCCCGTGGGCGCCGAATGCGCCGATGATAACGGCCAGGGCGCCGAGCCAGGCTGCCAGCCGTATTGTTTTTTGCGAAGCAAAATTTATCATATATCTTTTTGAAAATCAATTATTTAAATCTGTATCGATTTAAATTTGTTGCGAATAATTGCTGAAAAATCGGGTATTTTGCCTTTAAAAAATAGCCCAATGAACAAATTATTTTCCCGGCGCAGGGTTCGGATCAGTCTTGTAGTGGCCGGCGTTTCGATTGTAATGCTTGCCCTGTACCATTGGCTTGCGGAAGAAAAAGGCCTGTACCACACCTTGCCGGCACAGATAGCGCTGGTATTGGATATTAAAGGTATGGTTAAATTAAAACAGCTGGCAGGCAATACGCCCGATCCGGCCTGGAAATCGGTGCTGCAAACGAGCTTGTTCCGTACCTGCATCCAGGATGCGGGCAAAGTCGAGCAAATTTTTCAACACGATACGCAGATGCGGGAGGCTTTATTGACGCACCGCATATTGGCCGGTCTGAGCCTGCAGGATGCCGATAGCCTGCATGCACTGTTTGCCATCGATGTTGGGTATGTGCCGGACATAAATCAGCTGCTGCGCAATGCGCCGGGGAAGATCAAATTTTTTCCGGCTAACTTTAAAACCTATACGCTTTACACCATTTACACAGACAAACAGGAACGTATCGTACTGGCGCAGACCGGTAACGTGCTGATTTTTTCCAGATTTTCATATTTAGTGGAAGATGCACTGATTCAATGGAATAACTCAGGCGCCTGGTGGGCGCACCGCAAGTTTGAAAAGAATTTTGAACCGGCAGCCTGGTTGCATATTTCGCTGCGACCCTCGGTCTGGAGCGCCCAATTAACGCAAAAACTACTCCCGGCCTGGCGCAATTTGCCCTTGTTGATTCAGGAGAACATTGAATGGCTGGGTTTAGCCTGGGATGGCGAGCACACTATCGGGCTTGCCGAAACGAAAGGCTTTGCGGGCGGTATGAACAGTTGGGGGGCGATTAGCCGCCGCAATGATATATTTAATATTCTGCCCGATCACATGGCCCTGCTGGGCTGGTCGGGCTTCAACAACCGCAGCTTGTTTTGGGGACAGTTGACCGATCTGCAGGACAGCGATTTTAAACGGTTTATCCTGCCGTGGGTAGGGGATGAAGCGGCGTTTGTGCTTACGGAGCCGCATTCGCCGGGCATGATGGAAGATCAGTTTGTGGTGCTGGGGGTACAAGACAGTGCAAAGGCACTGGACCGCTTGCGGGCATACGGCGCTTCGCGGGGCGCGCTGCGCGCAAGCGAATATCAAACGTTTGAAATATTTAATTTTCTCAATCAGGGTATTTTAGATCCCTTAGTTGGCGATCAGGAAGCCTTCCGAAACCCGGTTTGCGCCATGCTCGGCTCCTACGTGGTATTTGCAGGCAACCGTTCAGCCCTGGAAATATGGATTGATAAATACATTGTAAACCAGACCATTAGCAACAATACCGACTTTCTACAGCTCAAGAACCAGTTTGCCGGGCAAGCGAATGGCATGGTATTCCTGAATACCGCTTATCTGTCGCTTTTATGCAGCCAATTATGCGGCCCGGAAGCGGCTGCAACCCATGCCGGCGATCTGCAATTGTTGGGCCATACCGGGATGATCGGGATCGAATGCCAGTCTCGGGCCGGCAATCGGCTGGAACTTTCCATTCGCAAACAGGAGCAGGACAAAACGGTCGCGGAAACAGGTATTCTCTGGAAAACACAATTGGGCGCAGAAGCCGCTTCCAGCCCTTATTTGATCCCTTTATCCGAAGGCGGCGATCGAATTCTGATACAAGACGGGCGCCACGAAATCTGTTGTTTACACACCAACGGCGCAGTCGCCTGGCGCCGCCAACTCAACGGAGCAATTTTGTCGGATATAAAAGGTATCGACTTTTTAGGGAACAAAACGACCTGCTACGTATTCAATACCGCAGAGCACATTTTTGTACTGGACGGAAAAGGACAGGATATGGATGGTTTCCCGATGCCGCTGCAATCAAAAGCAAGCAACGGAATGTGCGTGGTTGATTTTGATCAAAATTTTAAATTCAACTATTTTGTGGCCTGTGAAAACAAGAATATTTACGGATACGATCAGTTCGGACGGCCTTTGCCAGGTTGGAACCCGCAGAGTGGGGTAGGGCGGGTGTCACATCCCTTGCTCCATTTTCAACATGATCATAAAGATTTTATAGTGGCCCTGAATACAGCGGGCAGTTTATTCGTGTTCGGGCAAAATGGCGCTACACGCTTCCAGCCGAGGTCTTTTGCCGGGACATTCGAACGCGGACCGCAGGTAGATGCCGACTCCAGGTCGCCGCATATTGTTTGCGTCAATACGAGCGGTACATTTTTCGTGTGCAATCTTGATGGGAATACCTATACCCTCAAGCCGGGGTCAAGCGCCGCGAAAGGTGTTCATGGTTTGTTTGCGCCCATGGGCGGCGATGGGGGGTACGAATATACGTTGCTGCAAGGTGCACAACTAAGCATCGGCGCTTACGAAAATGGCGTATTCAAAACACTTATAACCAAACAGATGGCTTCGCCGCAGGACGCCCTGTTTGAAGTGCCTGGCCAACGGATGGGGACCCTGAACAGGGCAAGACGGCAAATATTTTTGGTGGATGGCCGGGGAGCGGTACATCCTGATTTTCCATTGGCCGGTACGACCCCGTTTTTGGTGAGTACGCTTTTCGGGAAAAGCGGGGAGTCGGTGCTGATCGTGGGCAACGGCGCGAGTGTGTATGCTTATAAAATAAAGTGAGGTCTCACCACGAAGTTCTAAAACAAAACTTTGTGAACTTCGTGGTGATCCTTTTCGCAAAACAGCAAATTTTCGCTATCTTAGGAACGGTGTCAAAATTATGATATTCAGAATTTCCACTTTATAGAATAAAAACTGTCATATACCCGATATTTCAAGAAAATATTTTTATTAATGCACGATATAACAAAGCAATTTTGTACATTTCGCCTGCATTCTAACATTAAAACTTTCTTGACTCGCCTATGAAAAAGTTGCTTTTACTCCTTGTCCTATCTTTGGGTTCCCTGACTGCGGCTCATGCGCAGCTACCTAATGGCTCCATGCCGCCGAATATTACGGCAAATGATATCAATGGGGTACCCCATAATTTGTATGACCTGCTTGCCGACGGCAAAACGGTGTATCTGGACATGTTCGCCACCTGGTGCGGGCCATGCTGGAATTACCACAATTCGCATGCGCTCAAAACAATCTGGGACACGTATGGCCCCACAGGTACGGATCAAGCATACGTCATGGCGATCGAATGCGATGCCAGCACCAATGTGCAGTGTCTTTACGGGCCGTCGGGTTGTGTCGGCGGCACCCAGGGCGACTGGGTCACGGGAACGCCTTATCCTTTCCTCGACAATGCGCAGGCAGGCAATGATTTCAACGTGAACTATTACCCGACAATTTATATGGTTTGTCCCGGTAACGCGCCGGCCGACTATAAGATTTACGAAGCCGGACAATTGGGTGCGACCGGGTTGTGGAATTTCCGATCTCAAAAATGTGCGGCTGCTCCACTCGCCGGCGTAATCAATGACATCAATAACGTCCGTTGTTTCGGAACCAATACAGGTTCTATAGACATCAGCGTGAGCGGCGGAACAATTCCGTACGCCTATAACTGGTCGAACGGCACGCATAATCAGGATTTGACCAACGTTGCCGCAGGAACCTATACCTGTACGGTGACGGCAAATAATGGCACAACCACGATATTAGGGCCTATGCAGATAGAAGCCCCGTCTACCGCACTTGCGGTGGCACTGGGTGAATCTGTGAATGTGGGTTGCAACGGCGTCCTTGGCTCCCTGAGTGTGGATGCAAGCGGCGGTTGGGGAAATTACCAATACCACTGGAGCAATGGCGAAATTCAAGCATACGTCAACGGCCTGACCGCAGGCAACTACACAGTTACCGTAACGGATGACAATAATTGCACAAAAACCTTTGTGGGGACAGTAGGCGGCGCTATATACCCCACTATTTCTATTGTTCCACCAGGTACCATTACTTGTGCGCAGCCGACCTTGCAAATCAACGGCTCCGGTTCAAGTTCCGGCAGCACGTATTCCTATCAATGGTTTGCTTCTAACGGCGGAACCATCGTGGGTGGCGGCACTACGCTGACGCCAACCGTCTCTTCTGCCGGGAATTATTCGCTGCAAATTATCAACACCGACAATTCCTGCGAAGCGTTCGGCTCTACGTCCGTCCAGTCTAACCTGACCGCGCCGGCTGCTGCTGCGGGTCCGCCAGCCGCTATTTCGTGTACTGTTCCAAGCGTAGTACTTCAAGGCACAGGCTCTTCCGGCAATAACTTCACCTATTTGTGGACGGCTACCAACGGGGGCAACATCACATCCGGCGCCAATACCCTGACGCCCACAGTGAATGCTTCCGGTACCTATACGCTCAAAGTTACGAATACCACCAACGGTTGCTCCCAGGCATCAGCAACTACGGTGACCGGCGCAGCCCAGCCTTCTTTGGGAATCAGCGGCGGCGCCATTACTTGTTTACTGGACACCATTACCCTCACGACCAATACAAGCGCCGTCACGCCGCTTTTTGCCTGGACCGGACCGAACGGATACACAGCAACGATACAGAGCCCGATGGTAACCGACACCGGATCGTACAACTTGATCGTTACCGATCAAACTAGCGGATGCACGGTGACGGGAAGCGCTGCGGTAGTGGGTAATAACGCTCCTCCCGGCGCCTCGGCAACCGGCGGAGCCCTCACCTGCGTCATCGCCAATGTGACGATCACCGTTACTACGCCCGACACCAATACTGTATTCGCCTGGACAGGCCCCAATAACTTTGCCTCTTCCCTGCAAAATCCGGTGGTGGCTGAATCAGGTTTGTATACCGTCGTGGTGTCTGATACCCTCAATGGTTGCACGGCAAGCGCCGGCGCCAACGTGGCTTTGAACAATACCAACCCAAGCGCCGAAGCGGTAGCGCCGGGCACCCTCAATTGCAACGCGATACAAGTCCAGTTAAACAGCGGAAATTCTTCTCAGGGCGCCAATTTCGTGTACGCATGGAGTACAACGAACGGCAACATCGTTTCCGGCCAAAATACCCAAACGCCGGTCGTGGATCAGGCCGGTAGCTATGCCCTCCTGGTTAGCAATACGGACAACGGCTGCACCTCGACCGCTTCCGCCAATGTGATTCAAAATCAAGCTATTACAAGTACATCTACGCAGGCGAACGTCAGTTGCCACGGTGCGGCCAATGGCGGCGCTGCCATACTGCCAACAGGTGGAAATGGCGTCTATTCCTATAATTGGAGCAACGGCGCTACTACACCCGCAATTGAAAACCTCGCTACAGGTGAATACATCGTCGTCGTCACCGACGGGGAAAACTGTACCACGACGGGTTCCGTCAGCATTGCCCAACCCGATCTGTTGAGTATAAATGCTACGGCCACGGCTCAAACGTCCAACGGCGTAAACGACGGAACCGCGATGGCCGGCCCGCTGGGCGGAACGGCCGGGTATTCTTACTTGTGGAGCAACAGCGAAACGACCCAATCGATCGTCGGCCTGGCACCGGGCAACTACACGGTCGTCGTTACGGACGCCCACGGCTGTACGAGTTTGCAAACTGTTACGGTAAATTCTTTCAATTGCACGATTGCGGCTACTATCACCGGCACCAACGTGAGCTGCTTCGGCGCCAACAACGGCGTTGCGGAGTCCAACCTCAGCGGAGCAGCCGACCCGGTCACCTACGCATGGAGCAATGGAGCCAGTTCGTCTTCCATCGCAAACCTGCCTCCGGGCGAATACACAGTGGATATTACTGACGGCAATAACTGCCCGGCACAACTCAACATCACCATCGTCGAGCCCCTGCAATTGCAGTCCAATGCCACCGCAAGCGGTGAAACCTCTGCGGGCGCCAATGACGGCACTGCTATGGCCACGCCGAATGGCGGAGCGGGCAATTATACTTTTGAGTGGAATACCGGAGCAAGTACCCAGGGCATCAACAACCTGGCGCCCGGCGCCTACACGGTGGTTGTGACCGACGGGAATGGATGTACCGATGCCCAAACGGTTAACGTAAACACGTTCAATTGTGCGCTCACCGCTTTGCCAAGTATTGCCAATGTCAGTTGCGCTGGTGCGGCCAACGGTGCGGTTACCCTTGCCCCGGCCAACGGCGTAGCGCCTTTTACCTATAACTGGAGTAATGGCGGCAATACGGCTACGATAGTCAACCTGTCCGGAGGTGCCTATACTTCCACGGTAATTGACGCCAACGGATGTGAAGCGATTACAACGGCCGACGTGGTCGAGCCGGCGCCTTTCACACCGTGGACCTTTGATACGACCCAGCCAGTTTGCCCTGCCGAAGCTACCGGAACCGCTACGGCTTCCATTGCAGGCGGTACTGCGCCTTATTCGTTTGCCTGGAGCAACGGCGCCAGTTCCAACATTGCCATGAACCTCGTGGCCGGAATTTACACGGTATCTGTAACCGACCAAAATAACTGCCAGTCAAGCACTTCGGTCGCCATTACGGCAAGCGATAATGTAGCGCCGACGGTTTCGGTTCAAAATGCCACGATTGCGCTCAATTCTACGGGGCAAGCCTTGGTGACCCTCGCTGTATTATCCGGCGTGGCTACAGACAATTGTGCTGTAGCATCCACCGTCATCAGCCCGAATCAATTCGACTGCGACGCGCTGGGCGACCACCTGGTAACGGTAACGGTAACCGATGGCTCCGGCTCTTCGGCAACTGCCACTGCTACGGTAACGGTAGTAGACAACCAGTCGCCGGTAGTCAACTGCCCAAACAGCATGACGGCTTGTTCGTATGACAATATCGTCACCTACAATGCTCCAGTGGCCATAGATAACTGCCTTAGCGCCAATGGCGGAGATTGGACGCTTGATGCAGGTTTGCCCAGCGGTTCGGAGTTCCCGGCCGGCGTGACGACTCAGAAATACACCTACACAGACGCCAGCGGCAATTCGGGATCTTGCCAGTTCGAAGTCATTATTACGCCGGCAATTTTGTTTGGATCGCCATTTGTAAGCAACGACGTGAACGGCCAGGGTACAGGCTCCATCAGTATCAATTTAAGCGGCGGCAATGCGCCCTACACCTTCGAGTGGACGCGGGAAGGCGAGATCGTGGGCGTCACCCAAAATCTGTCTGACCTTCATGAAGGCACGTACTCCGTGATCGTCACCGATGCCAACGGCTGCGAATATGAGTTGACCGACATTAAACTGGAAAACACAGTCAGCGCGAAAGAACCGGTTTGGCTCAGCGGCGTTCGCCTGCAACCGAACCCGACAAGCGGCATTACCCGCATTCTGTTTGCCCAGGCGCCCGAATCTACGCTGGAGATCAGCGTCGTTGATGCTACCGGCCGGATCGTGTTGACCCAGATCAGTGAAGGCCAGTTGATCATTAGCCTCGACGGCTCCGCATTGCCACAAGGTTTTTACACCCTGCGTTTCCGCACAGGCGAAGAAACAGGGGTTCGGAAACTGGTGATTAGCAGGTAGGTTTGGGAAAAGGTTTAGAGGGTTTGGGAAAAGGTTTAGAAAAGGTTTAGAGGGTAGGGGGTTTAGAGAAGGCACTCAGTTTGTTAAAAATCAACAAATTGAGTACTTCCTCTAAACCCCTAAACTTTTTCTAAACCCTCTAAACCCTCTTCTAAACCTCCTCTAAACCTTTTCTCAAACCTCTTCTAAACCTCTTCTCAAACCCTGTAAACCAATAAAAAAGAGGCCATTCCTTTTCGGAACAGCCTCCCATTACACTACTGCTAAAAATAGTTGTCGTTTAATTTTCCTGTGCGGGAAACTGGTACCGCAGCGAAGCCCGAATTGCCGGTACGGCTGGCTGTTGGCGCAGGATTGGAAGCGCTTGGAATGGCGCCCTCCACGCCCCGTTCTTCAGGCGCTCTTTGGTATTGGGCGAGTCGGGTTTGCTACCCGGCAGCGGAAGTGCAGCGCCAGTACGACCCGGTTCGACACGCGAGGGATTTACAGGCGCCGGGGCTTGTTGAACGGGCACTTGTTTCGCTTCCGTTTGGTTCTGCCCCCTGAGCTGTTTGGACTTTTCGAGCGGTTTCTCCGTATTTGTTTCAGGAGGCGTTTCTGCGAGGGGTTGGTCGGCTACAACAGGCTGCACGGCAACTGATTGTTCGATAGCGGGAGATACAGAAGCCTGTATGTCCTTTTGTTCCGTACCACCAAAAAACAAATACATTCCAACGGCAAGAATAACTGCAAAAGCGGACACCATCATGAGGGTCTGCGCACTCCAGCCTGTTCGGGGCGGTTCGATGCGTGTTTTGACGTGTTCCCAGACACGATCGGATGGGCGGTCCCACCCGTTAGGGGAAGGCGTTTCCGGCAATCCATCAAAGGTTTTACGGAATAGGTCGTCTAAAGATTGATATTCTTTCGGATCTGCCATTGGATGTTGTTGGTAAATGGTTTTGGGTTTATCTTTCAGGAAATAAACGATTTATGCAACATTTTTTTCAAATACTCCCGCGCTTTGAACAACTGACTTTTACTGGTCCCGATGGTGATACCCAGCTGCTCGGCAATTTCTTCGTGGCTGTATCCATCGATGGCGTATAAATTGAACACGGCGCGGTAGCCGGGTGGTAACCTTTGGAGTTGTTTCATCAGCGTTTCGGCATCTAAGTTGGACGCAAAGTCCTCTTCGGTGCGCAAAAGGTTTTCAAAAGGGGTAAAATCGGCGGTATCGCGGATAAAATCCCGTTGTTTACGCAGGTGGCTCAAGGCTGTGTTAACCATGATGCGGCGAATCCAGCCCCCAAATGCACCTTCCCCACGAAACTGATTCAGGTCGCGAAATACCCGGACAAACCCGTCTTGCAACATATCTTCCGCTTCGGCGTGGTCGCGTGCAAACCGCAGCAGCACCCTAAACATCGGCACGCTGTACTGCCGGTACAGTGCACTTTGGTGCGCCTGACTACCTTGAAGTACACCACTTACCAATTCCTGGTCGCTCAATTGTTGCATAAGGGTTTAGACAATTTGTTTGGCGGTGATTCGCTGTTTCGGGTTGCCCGAAGGTGAAAAATTTTTCAAAAATACGGGAAAAATCAGTAGCAGCCCGTAGTATAGTCGGTTTAGAGTGGTTTAGAAGGGTTTAGAGGGTTTAGATTTTTGATTGTGAATATCTTGCAATTCCGTTTTCTTCAAAACCACTTTGCGTCGACTATAGCAGCGATTCCAGGAAAGACAAGCGATTCAAATCTATGGCCCTTTCCGTTTGGATAAAGGTTTAACGTCTAAAACAAGCAAGGCGGTGAATGTGTTCTACCATTTTCGGGCCATTAAATTGCCTGACCAACATCCATTTCCCAACCTGCTACAAAGTTATGCGCTTAAAAAAACGCTATATCGGGTCTTTACTCCTCATTTTGATCCTTTTTGCTGCCGCTGTTTTCATGGTTGAAAACGTTTTGCCGTACACCGGAATCAAACCTTTCCGGATGTCGGAAGCAGTCCTCCGGAAACGGATGCCCAAGGGGATTTTGCCAGAGGATTACGGCCTGAAGGGCCATGATGTTTCTTTTAAAACCAAAGATTCCATTTGGATTAACACTTATTTGCTGGATAGTAATTTGCCGGAAACGAAGGCAACAGTTATTATTCTGCATGGTATCGGCGCCTGTAAAGAAACCCAACTGGGCCGGGCCCGAATTTTAGCCGATGCCGGAATTGCCACCGCAGTCTTAGACCTTCGCGCGCACGGCCGAAGCGGGGGCGAGTACTGCACCTTCGGCTATTGTGAAAAAAATGATATCCATGATCTCGTAGACCGCCTGCTGGTCGAGCATCCCGAACGCCCGGTCGGCATTTGGGGTATTTCCCTCGGCGGGGCCATTGCCTTACAGGAAATGGGCATGGATCCGAGGATCCGTTTCGGGATCATCGAAAGTACCTTCGATGAGTTTGAAAAAGTAGCCGTTGAATACGGTGCAGATTTTATGTTTGGCTTGCGCAGTAAGTGGCTGACCGACAGGGTATTGGCCAAATCAGGCCAAATTGCGCATTTCGATCCGGATATGGTTAAGCCGGTGGTTTCGGCACAGCAAATTCATGTGCCTGTTTTATTCATGCACGGCGATAACGACGATAAAATCCCGATTGAATTCAACCGGCGCAATTTCGAGGCCGTGGCGTCGCCAGACAAACAATGGATCACGGTATCAGGCGCCGACCACCTGAACGTATGGCAAAAAGGAGGCGATGCCCTTGAACAGCGGGTTCAACATTTTTTAAAGCAGCAAGTGCGCGACCAAGCGCATCATTAGGCGACTTCGATTGCAGCGATCTGTCGAAATTCTATCTACATTCGCTCGCAACTTCAATCTCGGCTTTTACTTATGCTTTTTCGACTTTTTATTGCCTTTTGTTTTTGCGTGTTTAGCGCAATTCCGGCTCATGCTACGCACATTGTAGGTGGGGAAGTAACGTACAAGTGCCTTGGTAATCAACAATATGAGTTGACTTTGACGGTTTACCGGGATTGTTACACCGGCGTACCCTGGTTTGACGATCCGGTTTCCCTCGGCATTTACCGGGCCAATTGGTCTTTGGTGCAGCAAGTACTGATTCCACTCGACAGCATGACCAACGATACGCTGCCGATAATTCTGACCAACCCTTGCCTGGTTGCGCCGCCGGATGTATGCGTACACCGCTCTGTGTATAAAGCCATTGTCACGCTGCCCATGATAGCGGGCGGTTATACGATCGTATACCAACGATGTTGCCGGAACAACCTGATCCGGAATATTATCGACCCACTGGGTACGGGGGCCTCTTTTACCGCGCAGATTTCCGAAGACGCTTTAGCCGCCTGTAACAGCGGGTCCGTATTCAACTCCTGGCCGCCGGTGGCTATTTGTATCAATGAACCTATCGATTTCGACCACAGCGCGAGCGATCCCGATGGCGATTCCCTGGTTTATCGTCTCTGTACGCCGCTCGATGGCGCCGATCCTGACTTTCCGCTCCCGCAGCCACCCAATCCTGGGCCCTACCTTCCGGTGGTGTGGAATGAACCCGACTACAACCTGAGCAATGTACTTGGCGGCGTTCCACTTACCATTGATCCGACAACGGGTTTTTTGACCGGTATTCCCAATATGATCGGCAATTACGTCGTCGGAATTTGTGTGGACGAATATCGGGACGGAAGCGTCATTTCAACCTCCCGCCGTGATTTTCAGTACAATGTGGCCGATTGTGGAAAGCCTTTTGCCGCGTTTTTTTCTCCGAAAGCCTTGTGTGACACACTCACTTTTCGGTTTCTGAATCAAAGCAATTCGGCTACCTTTTTTCGCTGGTACTTCGATTGGGATGGAGACCATACACAGACGTCGGTAGGTTATTCTCCTGTACATACTTTCCCGGACACAGGCTGGTACAACATTGCCCTCATTGCCGAGCCCAGCGACCCGTGCAGTGATACCACATTCCAAAAAATTCACGTCACACAAACCTTCGCAGCAGCCGATTTGGACATTCAGTTTCCCGATTGCGACGAAAACGGCCTGATCGTACAGGCAAATGACCTGAGTGTCGACCCAATGTTCGGCATCGCCTCCTGGAACTGGCAACTTACCGGCCCGGGCGGCCCATTGGGTACGTCCACGTTGCAAAACCCGCAATTTACCGTAGAAGACCCTGGCGATTACAAACTTCGGTTGGTCGTTTTGTCCGGAAACGGGTGTCCGGATACAATTTCCCTGCCTTTTACGGCGCCCATACCACCCTTGTCCAACCTGGAGGATAGCCTGTTAATTTGTGTCGGCGATTCCATTTTCTTGTTCCCAGGCGCGGATACTGCGTACACATACAGCTGGTCTCCGGAAGCCTCCCTTTCCGCAGCAAACGTTCCTAATCCTCAGGCTTTTCCCAGTCTGACAACCACTTATCAGGTGACCGTCAGCGGAAACGGACCTTGCGTTTTTGAAAAAACGGTGAAAGTCAAGGTGTTAAACCAAGGCACGATTTCGGTAACGGCCAATCCCATCCTGTTGTTTCCCGGCGAATCATCGCAACTGGAAGCTACGTTTCCAGGCGCCACCGATTTCAACTGGACGCCGGCGGGAACACTGTCCAATGCCTTCATTTACAACCCCGTAGCCACGCCTACAGACACGACGACCTACACGGTAAATATTCCCCTGTCGAGCGGCTGCGAAGTTTTCGGTACCATAACCCTGTTTGTGTTATTTCCATTCTGCGACGAACCTTTCGTGTTTTTTCCGACCGGATTTTCACCCAATGGCGACGGCGAGAACGAGACGCTTAAGTTGGAAAGTAAATTCGCCACGGAAGTGTATTGGGTCATATATAACCGCTGGGGCGAAAAAATCTTTGAAGCCGATTCTATAGACGATGCCTGGGATGGTACCTATCACGGCAAACCTCAGCCCGCAGAGACCTACGGGTATTACCTCCGCATCAAATGTGTTGATGGACAGGAAAGGATAAAAAAGGGGAATGTTACGCTGCTACGTTAATAGATATGTTTCCATCAGAAAAGATGGCGGTTTTGCAAACTATTGACAGCCCGATTATTTTACCTGATTAAAGTCGCAAATCCCCTGAGTTCATACGGTTCTCCGCGCGGCCCTGTAAACGTTACGAGGTAAACGTAAACTCCGGCGGGCGACATTTCTCCTGCATTTTTTTGTCGCCCGTTCCAGGCGTCCGTCGGACTGGAAGTCTCGTACACCAATTCGCCCCAGCGATTCCAGATGGTCATTTGGAAATTGGTTGCGCCGAACATAAATCCTTTTCCCAAAAATTCTTCGTTGTTGCTGTCTCCATTGGGCGTAAAGGCATTGGGCATGAACCAGCGAATTTCAGGCCTGATATCCAGCGTTTGGATCATCGAATCTTTACATCCCTCGGGGTGTGTCACAATCAGGCGAATCTGCATAAGCCCGGTATCGGGAAAGTTGAAACTCGGATTTTGTTCGTTTGTAATGCCAAAACGGTCGAATTGCCAATTCCAGCGGTTAGCATCAATGGAAAGATCGGTGAACTGCACCGTACTGTTCAGGTTAGTCAGGCCCAGGAGCGGGTCGAAGGTAAAATTGGCCGTAGGCGATGGTTCTATCCGGATCAGGTTGTTGAAAAAATCGCTGATATTACAACCAATCGGCGAGGTGATGGATACACGGACATCGTATGTTCCAGGCGTGGTATAAGTATGCGTCGGGCTGATTACATTGGTCAGAGAATTGCCATCGCCAAAATCCCATTCAATCAGATATGACGCGTCAATTGGGGTGGAGAGGTTGTCGAAAAAAATATCGGC
>Ga0105046_10007467_pt1 | contig 17222 bp, 13 predicted proteins | sample MAT03_FD_78385 | JGI IMG/M metagenome (GOLD analysis project Ga0105046, IMG submission 78385) | Freshwater microbial communities from Lake Fryxell liftoff mats and glacier meltwater in Antarctica - MAT-03 (megahit assembly) | ecosystem: Environmental > Aquatic > Freshwater > Ice > Liftoff...
GCGAATGTCGTGCTCGGAGGCCGGCAGCAGCACCGCCCGCGGCGTGCGATGGATGATGTGTCCCCAGTCGTCGGCCGCCGCGGCCAGATCCGCCGGTGAGCTCAGGATCTCGCCGTCGAGGCCTGGGATCGCGATCGCGTCGTCACAGGCATCGCCCTCGGAGACCCAGGCCCGGGCCGACGGGCTAAACGCGAGCACGGGGATAGCGGCGGCGCCGCTGCGCAAGAAGCCTCGACGGGTACTACGGATCGTCATTCCCTCACCGTAACAGAGCGTGCGAAGCGACTGAAAGTGCCGATGCCACGTGCATCGCAAATGACACGTGTGTGCCAGTGTCGTCGGAGTGCGGCGAGTACGGACCGATGTGCACCTCGGGACATGGTCTAAAGGACATGTCCGAGGGCTCGCCGCCCCAACCCGAGCGCACGATGACGCGGTCCACGCGACCCGAGCGCGCGGACTGGTGCGCGCCTGCTCGTCGGCGTTGCCTGCAAGCGGCCGAGTCTGGTACCGCTAGCGAGATGTCCGACGTCAACGAACACCCCGCACCACCCGTGACCGAAGCGGCCGAGCGCCTCGCCGTGGGCGGGCTGTTCCAGCCGTTCTCGCCAGCGTATCAGGACGACCCCGCGCGCGCCTTCTATCTTCATGGCCACGCGCGGGCCCCGGTCGCCTACAGCGAGGCCTACTTCGGCTATCTGGTCACCGGCCACGCCGAGGTCACGCAGGTGCTGCGCGAGCCGGTGGTGTTCTCGTCGGCGAAGATCCTCGAGCCCGTGGTGCCGTTCCCGCCCGAGCTGCTCGCGGCGCTCTCGCACGGCGTGTTCCCGCTGCCCCCTGCCCTGTTCAACAACGATCCGCCGGGCCACACGCGCGCGCGCAGCCTGTTCTCGAAGGCCTTCACGCCGGCCAAGATCGCCGGCCTCGAGCCCCAGATCCGCGGCTTCGCCGAGGCGCTCACGCGCGAGCTCGCCGCCGGCCCCGACGCGATGGAGCTGATGCACGACTTCGCGTTCAAGCTGCCGATGCGCGTGATCTCGGCGCTCGTCGGCGTGCCGTACGAGGACATGGCCCAGCTCAAGTCGTGGCAAGACGACTGGTTCAAGCTCTACGACCCCGCGCTCGGTATCGACGCCAAGTTGAAGGCCGCCGCCGGCTTCGTCGCCTACGCCGATTACTACCGGGACCTCATCGAGCGCCGGCGCGCGACGCCGGCCGACGACCTCATCTCCGCGCTGCTGCGCGCCCGCGAAGGCGAGGACTCATTTACCACCGAGGAGGTGATCTCACACCTCGTGATCCTGCTGTTCGCCGGCTACGAGACCGCGGCCAGTTTGATGGGATCGCTGGTGTTCGAGCTGCTCGCCAGGCCGGCGCTGTGGCAGGCCGTCGGAGACGACACCGCCGTCTTGCAGGCCGCGATCGAGGAGACGCTGCGTATGCACGCACCCGTGCAGATGGAGCCGCGCCACGCGACCGCGGCGGCCGTCATCGGCGGCGTCGAGATCCCCGCAGGCTCGAGCGTGTTTACCTTCTTCGGCGCCGCGAACTACGACGCCAAGGTGTTCCCCGATCCGTTAACCTTCGACCTCAGGCGACCCAACGGCGCGCGCCACCTCGGCTTCGGCTGGGGCGTGCATACCTGCCTCGGCGCCAGCCTGGCGCGGCTCGAGCTGCGTATCGGCCTCCAGGCCCTACGCCGCGCGTTCCCCCACCTGCGCCTCGCCCCGGGCGCGACCCGCAGCTACCTGCCCAGCATGTTCTTTCGCACGCCCGCCGCGCTGCCGGTGCTGCGCGACGCCCCGGCCGCAGACGCCCTCAGATAGCATCAGACGGCGAGCCGCGCCGCGGTGGCAGCGACCACCTGCGCGACCTCGACGCCAGGCGCACACTCGACGAGCCGCAGCCCCGCGGCCTCGACCGCGATCACGGCGAGCTCCGTCACGATCAGGTTGACGCAGCGCAGGGCCGTCAGCGGCAAGGTGCAGCGCGGCACGATCTTGCTGGTCCCGTTCTTCTCGGTGTGCGCCATCAGGGCGATCACCTTGCGCGCCCCGGTCGCCAGGTCCATCGCCCCGCCGATGCCGGCGATCTTCTGTCCCGGCACCATCCAGTTGGCGAGGTCCCCCGCCGCCGAGACCTGCATCGCGCCGAGCACCGCGACATCGACGTGCCCGCCGCGGATCATCGCAAAGCTCAGCGACGAGTCGAAGGTCGCGCCGCCCGCGACGATCGTCACGGTCTGCTTGCCGGCGTTGATCACCTGCGCGTCCACCTCGTCGTCGTGGGGGAACGGCCCCATGCCGAGCAGGCCGTTCTCCGAGTGCAGCAGGATCCGCTGCTCGGGTCGGAGATAATTGCTGATCAGCGTCGGGATCCCGATCCCGAGGTTGACGACGCTGCCCACCGGCAGCTCGCGCGCCACCCGGGCGGCCATGTCTTCGCGGGTCCACGGCATACGTCGGGGGTTATAGTGCGCGCCGTGCCCCCCCGCCTCGCCCAAATTGCTGCGCTCGTCGTCCTCACCGGCTGCCTCAAGATCCCCACCGGCGAGACCGGCACCGCGCCGCCGGCCGCCAGCGAGCCCGCCACGGCCGCCGCGCTGGTCTGGCCCGGCAAACCACCCGGCCAGCTCTACCGCGTCGGCGAGGTCCGCGTGTTCGAGCTCATCCAGGGCGGCAAGAAGATCGGCACGTCCTGGGGTCGCTACGACGGGCCGCTCCCCGGCGACCTCCACCGCTTCAGCACCCGCGTCGAGCTGCAACTCCCCGCCAGCGCCCCCAACACCGGCAGCCCCGGCGGACCCCTGCGCAGCGCCGGCGAGATCGTCATCGACGCCCGCGGCGACCTGGTCCGCGGCCTCGAACGCAGCCAGGCCGTCGAGCTCCGCTTCGAACGCAGCGGCGACCTCCTGGTCTTCACCTCCGGCCGCGAACGCGAGGAGCTCGCCTTCAAACCCGGCACCGCCTACATGTCCTTTGCGACGATGCTGCACGAGGAGCTCATGTTCGGCCTGCGTGAGCTACGGGAGGGCGAGCTGGCCTGGCGCCTGGTCAGCCTGTCCGGCTCGCTGCCCACCGACTGGACCGCGAAGCTCACGGTGCCCTCGTCGCAGGCGCCCACCACCGCGGTCGCGACCACCAGCCTCGGCGAGACGATCCACCTGCACGACGGCCGCATCGAACGCATCGAGGTGACCTCCGACGACCTCGAGGTCATCGTGCCCGCCAAGCCCGCCCCCTGGCCGACCTGGACGATCGATCCGCCGCCGACCCTCGCGTACGCCCCGCCGAGCGACGCGACCTTCACCCGCCGCGAGCTCGAGCTGCCCGGCCTGCCGGGTGAACCCAGGCTCGCCGGTGAGCTGCTCATCCCCGCCGGCAAGGGGCCGTTCCCCGCGGTGCTGTTCCTGTCGAGCACGGGGCAGCAGGACAGATACGGGTTCGCCGGCCCGCCCCCCGTCGACCTCGGCAGCCACGTGATCACCGACGCCCTCGCGCAGGCCGGCATCGCGGTGCTGCGCTTCGACGAGCGCAGCTTCGGCGCCAGCGCCGACGGTCCGATCAGCTACACCGGTCAACTCGAGGACGCCCGCCGCGGCCTGCGTACCCTGCTCGTGCAGGACGAGGTCGACCCCGACCGCATCGGCATCCTCGGCCACGGCGAGGGCGGCTGGAAGGCGCTCCACCTCGCCGGCGAGGGCCGCAGCGTCCGCACGGTCGCGCTGCTCGCCACCCCCGGCCGCCCCTACGAGACGGTCCTCAAGGCGCAAGCTGCGGCCGCGATCGAGGCGGTCCCGCCCGAGCTGCGCGCCGAGGCGCAAAAGGCCCAGGCGAGGACCCTGGCGGCCCTGCGCACCGGCAAGGACGTGCCCCCCGAGCTCGCCCGCACGTCGACCTGGATCCGCGAAGTGCTGGCGATCGACCCCGAACAACTGGTCGCCAAATCGGAGGGCAGCCTGTGGATCGCACAGGGCGAGAAAGACTTCGAGGTCGACCCCGGCAAGGACTCCTCGGCCCTCGCACGCATGGCCCGCAAGTACAAGAAGAAGCACACCGTCGAGCTCTATCGCACGCTCGATCACCTGTTCAAGGTCGAGCCGGAGCAGTCGACGCCCGCCCGCTATCTCGTGCGTGATCGGCCGGTGGACCCTAAGTTTTTGACGGACTTGACGACCTGGCTCTTGGGACAGCTCGGCAAAGTGCGCGCGCCGTGAATGACTGGTCCGCTCCGCGGACCAGCTCGTGCGGTGAGAACACGCCGCGCTCCGTGATGATCGCGGTGACCAGCTCGGCGGGGGTCACGTCGAAGGCGGGGTTGCGGGCGCCGACACCGACCGGGGTCATGCGGGTGCCGCCATGGAAGTGGACCTCGTCTGCGTCGCGCTGTTCGATCTCGATCTGCGCGCCCGACTCCATCTCGAGGTCGATCGTCGACCACGGCGCGGCGACGAAGAACGGGATGTTGTGGTGACGACAAAGCACGGCCACCGTGTATGTGCCGATCTTGTTGGCGACGTCCCCCCGTCGGGTGATGCGGTCGGCGCCGACGATCGCGGCCTGGATCTGGCCGCGATGCATCAGGGCGCCCGCCATGTTGTCGGCGATGACCTCGACCGGGATGCCGTCGCGCTGCAGCTCCCACGCGGTCAGGCGAGCGCCCTGCAGCACCGGCCGCGTCTCGTCGGCGAGCACACGGATCGCCTTGCCGATCTGAACCGCCCGGCGGATCACCCCGAGCGCCGTGCCCCAGCCCGCGGTCGCCAGCGCGCCGGTGTTGCAGTGGGTGAGGATCGTGCCCTCGGGCAGCAGCGGCGCCCCGTACTCGCCCATGCGCAGGCAGGCCTGCAGCTCGGCCTCGACGTAGGCCTCCGCCGCGGCGCGCAGGGTCTCGCGCTGCGCCCCCGGTGCGTCGCCGCCGGTGCCGAGCGCGAGCCGCATATGGCCCAGCGCGTGGAACAGGTTGACCGCCGTCGGCCGCGTGTGCGCGAGGCGGTCGATCGCCCGCAAGCAGGTCTCGACGAACAGCGTCGCGTCGTCCGGGAAGCCATGGCTCGCGGCGGCCAGCCCGAGCGCCGCGGCGCAGCCGATCGCAGGGGCACCGCGCACCGCCAGCGACTCGATCGCCTGCGCGACCTCCTCGACCTCGCGCAGCTCGAGCCACAACTCGCGCGCGGGCAAGGCGCGCTGGTCGAGGAGGTGGAGCACGTGGCCGTCCGGGGACAGGCGAACGGGCTGCAGGAAGGCGGTGTCGCGGGTCGCTTCGATCATGGCAAAAAACCGGGCTCGGCGGAGTATGCAACATGCGCCCGGCCGCCGTCGGCCTCGCGCACGCGACGCAGGCCCGCGTGAGCCCCTGCGGCTCGCGGTCCAGATCACCGGTCCGTGGGTGCCTGGCCCTCAGCCTTTGTCGAAGTTTTCGGCCCACGACGGGCACGAAGATCCACGAGCCGAGAGTTTGCGCGACACCTGCTTTCGCCCGCTCATCGAGCAAGCTGGCGCGTCAACTGTTCCCGCAGCGCGAGCCGCTGTCCGACGCCGCCTGCGCGTGTTGCAGTGGGAGCTCAAGCGCGCCTGCCTGGCCGGGGCCGTGCGCGCGCTGTGGCCGACCCGGCGCGACCTGTTCGTGCTGCTACACGTGCTGATGCTGCCGGCCACCTGGGTGGCTGCGGTGTTCGAGACCAGCGTGTCGTCGTCGAGTCGCCCGATCTGCCAGCCTTCGACGGCGAGTTGCACGAGCTCTCCAGCCTCTATCACTCCCTGCCCCGCGTTCACCTCGACGGGCGCGGCGCGGCCGTGCTGGGCAGGGCTCAGGCAGGCGCCGACGCCTGAGGCCGACCTACGCGGCTTCTCCGCACGACGTCCCGGCTCCAGCGCCTGCTTCGAGGCGAACGCGCGCGCCGCGGCCATCGTCATCGCCGGTCCCGTGACAGGACCTCTCCGGCGGGGTAAACTAGAGTCGATGCGCAGGTCCCCGACGGCTGCTTGCTGGCCCGGTACTTCCGGCATCCGCCACGGACTCGTCGGCGGATCGCTGGCGGTGGCGATCGCAAGTGCCGGTCTCTTCGGTTGTTCTGCGGTCGACGAAAATATGACGCCGAGCGGCCTCAGCGAGCCGGCCGCGCCCGGTCGCCTGGCGAGGATCCACGTCGTCCTGCGCGCCCCCGGTGACGCCTCCGCGGACGAGCCGGCGCTCGAGGTCGTCGCGCGCTTCGTCCAGTATCGCGGGCTCGACGAGGCCGCCGTGCGGGCCCGGGCCGACCTCCCGCTGCTCGCCACGGATCGCTTGCGCGTGAATCAGTGTGTCCCCAGCGAGCAGTTGTGGGTCGCGCCCGAGGACCCGCGTGAAGCCAGCGCCCGCGACACACCCCGCGAGCTGGTCCTGGTCGACGCCGGCAACATCGCCGTGAAGCTCGGCGAGGCGAGCGTCGACGTGCCGCTCTCGCTGGTGCCCGACCTGCTGCCTTACATGTCCGGCGTCGAGTACGGCTACGCCAGCGAGAGCCTGCCCGCGAAGGCCTGGGCGATCGGCGAGCCGAGCCCGACCAGCCTCACGATCACCGTCGATGGCGACGACGAGCTCCCGGGCTTCGTCGTACGCGCACCGATCCCCGAGCCCGTGGCCTTGCAGGCCACCCCGAGCCCTGATCGCAGCTCGCTATTGCTCGAGTGGCGGCCCGACGGTCGCGGCGCGCCGGTGCTGGTGCGCCTCTCCACGCTGATCGGCAGCGAGCCGGCCGGCGACGAGATCACCTGTCTGCTCTCGGACGTCGGCAGCCAGCGCCTCGACCTCGACGACCTGCGCAGCGCCGGCCTCGACCTCTCGGGCGACACCTTGCAGCTCGGCGCCAGTCGCCTCGCACGCGTCCGCTTCGACGCCGCGGACCTGTTCACCCGCGACAACGCCGAGGCGGTCGTCGAGGTGCGCAGCGCGGCGCTCGTCGTGTGGCCCTGACTCCGCGACCGCTCGCCCGCTCACCCGCTCAGGGCACGCCCGGCCACAGTTGCTTGTTGCGGCTCGGCGTACCGTCGTGGATCCGCGGCCAGCCGCCCTCGTAGACCACGCGGTCGACCAGCACGTGCCGGCCCTTGGCGTCGTCGTGCGTGCCGTTACCGGCGTTGGTCCACGCGTGATAGACGAAGTAGTCGAGGCCCTGCACCGAGATCACCGTGCCGTGCCCGGGCCCGACCCAGCGCTCATTGTTGCCCAGGATCGGCGGACCGAGCTTCTCGTAGGGACCCATCAGATTCTTCGACCGCGCGACGCCGGTGCGGTAGCGGTGATCATAGACGTTGCCGCTGTAGAACATGTAGTGGAAGCCGTCGCGCTTGACCACCCAGGGCGCCTCGACGACGCCGCCCTCCCAGGTGCCGCCCTGGTTCACCAGCAGTTGGACCTCGGCGCTGCCGTTCGCGAACTCGAGGCCGTCGGCCCGCAGCTCGCGGATCAGCATCGGCGTCGGCTTGCCCTGCGAGTTGCCGTCGATCTTGTAGATGAGGTAGGGCTTGCCGCCGCTGTAAAAGTACGTCGCGTCGATGACCCCTTGCGGGTGCTGGACCAGCGGGCCGTCGGTCTCGGTGTAGGGCCCGAGCGGGTCGGTGGCGTGCGCCGCCCCGATCGAGAGCACGTTAGCGCCGTTGACCGTCGTGAAGTAGACGATGAACTTGTCGCCGACGCGGTGCAGCTCGGGCGCCCAGTTGCGGCCGCCGTTGGCCGCCCAGGTCGGCTTACCGTTGGGCAGCACGACCGCACCGGTGTCATTCCACAGCACCAGGTCCCGCGAGTGCCGGATCGGAAACTTGCCGCCGGTACACAGCTTGTAGAAGTGGGGACCATCGGGCATGTCGAGCGCGAACACCCCGGGATCGGGGCAATCGAAGGCCTCGACCGGGTTGGTGTACGGCGGCTTGGGCGGCGGCAGCCCGCTCGGCACCTCGGCGGCGATCAGGTTCGCCTCCGGGATGACCTCCTCGGTCAGCGTCGGGCTCGACCACTTCAGGCGTGCCGACGCCCCCAGGTCGAGCTCAAAGTACTCGACGCGGATCGCCACCGGCACATCGACGACCAGATCGACGGTGGCCTCATTACGCGTCACGAAGTGGCCGTTCCAATCGTCGATCACCAGCTTATCGCCGAGCCACACGCGCACGCCGTCGTCGGTCTCGCTGATGATCGTGTGCGGACCGGTGCTCGCGGGCACCAGTTGACCGGTCCAACGAATGGAGAACCTATTGACGCCGAGCCCCTTGGCAGGCGGTCCGTCGCCCCAATCGAAGTCGATCGCCGCGTCCACGCGGTCGATCACAGGATCGATGTAGGTCCGGTAATACTCGGCGCGCAGGCCCGGCGTCGACGCAGGCGGCTCGCCGCTGCTCTCGCTGCCGCCGCTCTCCTGCGTGCCGATGTCCGTGGTGCCCGCGCCCGTGTCCATGCCCGGGCCTGTGCTCATGCCCGTGCTCGTGCTCGTGAGATCGAGCCCGGTCGTCGGGTTAAGCCCCGTGCTGCCCAACGACTCACCCGTGGTGGCCTGGCTGCTGCTCTCGGCCAAATCGATGTCAGCGCCGCTGAAGCAACCGCTAGTGAGCAGGAGCACACACGCCGATGAAGCTCGCATCGCCGCGAGCATACCGCAACGGCGCGCTACTCGAGCCAATCCGGCATCGACTCCTCGGCGATCAAGGCCGCGACCGAGCGCCGGGGTCGGGTGACCGCGAAGCGCTCGCCGTGAACCAACACCTCGGCCGGCAGCGGCCGCGTATTGTAGTTCGAGGCCATCGCCATCCCATACGCGCCCGCGCCGAGCACCGCCAGCAGCTCACCGGGCTCGGGCCAGGGCAGCAGGCGGTCGACGCCGAGGAAGTCACCCGACTCGCACACCGGCCCCACGATGTCGCAGCGCAGCGCGGGGCGTCCGGCGGCCGCGACATCGACCGGCACGATCGGGTGATACGCCCCGTACAGCGCCGGCCGGATCAGGTCGTTCATCGCCGCGTCGACGATCGCGAAGTTGCGGGTCTCGCCGCGCTTGCGCCCGATCACCCGCGTCAGCAACACCCCCGCGTTGCCGACCAGGAACCGGCCCGGCTCGAGCACCAGCTCGAGGCCCAGGTCCCGCGCCGCCGACGTGACCGCGACGCCGAAGGCCGCGACATCGAGGGTCGGATCGTCGGCGGTGTACGCGATCCCGAGGCCGCCACCGAGGTCGAGCTGGCGCAGTTGTACTTCATGCTCTCGCAGCCGCAGCACCAGCCCGCGCAGGCGCTCGAAGGCCGCCATGAACGGCGAGGCCTCGGCGATCTGCGAGCCGATGTGACAGGCCACGCCGACCAGGCGCAGCGACGGCATACGCGTCGCGTGCAGCGCCAGCGCCTCGGCATCGGCCATCGCCACCCCGAACTTGCTCTCGCTAAGGCCCGTCGCCAGGTACGGGTGCGTGTCGGGGTCGATGTCCGGGTTGACCCGCAGCGCCACCTCGGCGACCAGGCCGAGCGCGCGCGCACGCGCGGCCACGCGGTCCAACTCCTCGGCGGACTCGACGTTGATCGTCCGCACACCCGCGGAGATCGCCGCGTCGATCTCGGGGTCTTGCTTACCGACCCCGCTAAACACGATGCGCTCCGCCGGGATGCCCGCCGCCAGCGCGCGCGCGAGTTCGCCGCCCGACACGATGTCCGCCCCGGCCCCGCGGCGAGCCAGCGTGCGCAGCACCGCCTGGCTGCTGTTGGCCTTCACCGCGTAGCACAGCAGGCTCGGGTGCCCGGCGCAGGCTTGTGCCAGCTCGTCGAAGCGGGCGCCGATCTCCGCGCTGCCGTAGACGTAAGTCGGCGTGCCGACCGCGGCGGCGATCGCCGCGAGGGCCACGCCCTCGATGTGCAACGCTCCGCGCGCGACACGGAGCCCGTGACGTTCGGGGGCGGCGAACACCGCGAAGTGATCGGGGGCGGTGGGGACGGGGGCGGCTGCGACCACGTTAGGGAGGTGCCACGGCCCCACGACAACTGTCAAACGCGGCCCGCCTTTGCGGCACGGATCGGGCTTTGCTACGATCGCCGAGTCACTTCAGGCCACCGGCTACAGGAGGTACGGATGAACCAAGCAGACAATCGCTCGTGCACTGTCCACTTCCAACCTCGCGGGACCTTCCACCATGGAGGTGCCAGGCCCTAGCCGGGGGTCATGACGCGATGACCGGGAGCCGGAGGGCTCCTCGCCGCGTCAGGGCTCGCCCCAAGCAGAGAACAACGCCGCTTCGGTGACCGCCCCCACAGGCAGATCACCTTCCCCGGGCCGAAAGCCCTCCCGAGGCAACATCGCCAGGTTGCCTGCAAAAGCGTCCTCGGTCAGGTTGGCGCCTGACCAAGCATCCGCCACATGTCGTGGCACGGGCACCCCACCGGGTGCCCCACCAAAAACTGGGCCTCGCGCCCATCACCGAACCGGCTCAGAGCTCGAAGTGACCGCGGCGGAGCGCAATGCTGCGCTCCGCCGCCTGCTCCCTCGCTCAACGCCGCGGTCCAACTTCCGCGATCGGCGTCGTACCACGGCACGCCCCACGTCCCATCGCCTCATCGCCTCATCGCCTCATCGCCTCATAGCAGGTGGCCGCTCTTGTCGCGCTTGGTCGCCAGATATCCGGCGTTCTGCTCACGCGACGGGGCGATGATCGCCTCGCGACGATGGACATCGACGCCGCCGGCGCGCAGGCCCTCGATCTTGCGGAGGTTGTTGGTGTGCAGCACCACCGAGCTGACCCCGAGCGCGTGCAGCATCGCCGCCGCGACCGAGTAATCCCGCAGGTCGTCGTCGAAGCCGAGGTGCAGGTTGGCTTCCACCGTGTCGAGGCCGACCTGCTGCAACTGGTACGCGCGGACCTTCTGGGCGATGCCGATGCCCCGGCCTTCTTGCCGCAGGTACAAGATGATGCCGGTCTCGCTGGCGGCGATGCGGGCTATCGCCAGCTCGAGCTGGTCACGGCAGTCGCAGCGAAACGACCCGAACACGTCCCCGGTCAGGCACTCCGAGTGGATCCGCGTCGTCACCTCGGCCGCGCCACCGAGCTCGCCGCGCACGATCGCCACGTCGTCGAGGGTGCGCCCGGCCTCGTCGATGAACGACACGATCTCGAATTCACCGTGGCGCGAGGGCAGACGCGCCCGCGCGAACACTGCCACGCCGCGCAGGACCTTCGGAGCTCGGACGCTCAGCGAGTGCGGGACAGGCATCGGCGAAGTACCCCGGTGGACAGTTATCGGTGATCCTCAGGCGCGCGAGGCGTCGACGATGCTCTGGTACAGCCGCGAGGACGATCGGATGCCCTCCTCCATCCCGTCGACGACGAGGTTGAGGAGCTGGTCCTGGTCGAGGCGTAGCACGTCGTAGTAGGCTTGGCGGTCGATCGCGTGGATGATCGACGGCCAGTAGCTCTCGCCGATCAGGATCGCGTTCATCGCCATGCGGGCGACCCGGCCGCTGATGTCCGGCCAGGGGAAGATGCGGATCAGCTCGCGGTGGACCTCGACGGCCAGCTCGATCGGGTGGGCCTTGCGGCACTCCTCGGTCCGAAACCAGTCGGTCAGCTTGCGCATGCGGTAGCTGATCTTGTCCGCCGGCGAGAGGTCGTGGAAGTACATCCGGTGGATCGGGTTGTCCTTGCGGTACTGGACCTGATCCTTCTTGCCCTGCGGCAGCAGGATCTGATGGATCTTCTTCAGCCACTCCAGCGACAGCGACAGCCGGCTGCCCCGCGAATCCAGCAAGAACTGGATCGCGTCCCGCACCGCCATGATGTGATAGTAGGCCGGGATCAGGCTCGGCGTGGAGATGATCTCGTCATCGATCGCCGCCTTGATCTCGGCCACGGACAGCACCGTGCCCTCGAGCGCGAAGTCGTGATAAATCCACGACATGATGAAGCGTTCGTCGAAGCTGCGCCGCTGCGCCGGCGACAACATCCCGAGCTTCTCCCACAGCAGCTCCGAGGACTCGAAGATCTGACGATAGTTCCTGGTCCGCGCTGGCGTCACGCTCGCTCCTTCACAACATCACTCGTGGGCCTGATCAAGCTGATCAGCCGTATCGGCTGCGTCGGCCTCCATGGCCTGACCCGCGCTCGCGCGGCCGCTGGCCCCTCTCAGGGCACGCGAAGCTACGTCTTCGCCCCCGCCCCGGTCAATAAAAAGCATCTAAGCGCCTGTTTTTCCCCTGAAATTTGACGCGCCCCCGACGGTTCGCTAGGCCGGGCTCCCGGTGTCCGGCGACTACCACCAGCCCGTGCTCGTCCACGAAGTCTGCGCCGCCCTGCTGCCCCCCCTCCGGGAGGCGGCCGCGGCGGGTCGCCAGGCGATCTTCGTGGATTGCACCTGCGGGGGCGGCGGCCACAGCGAGGCCCTGCTGCGCGCCCTGATGAGTGAATTGCCCGCTGGCGCCCCCCCGCCGCGCTTCCTGGCCCTCGACCGCGACCTCGAGGCCCTCGCCCATGCCCGCCCGCGCCTGCCCGGCGCCGAGCTGATCCATACCCCCTTCTCGCGGCTGGCCTCGGTGCTCGACGAGGCTGGGGTCACGTCCGCGACGGCGATCCTGGCGGATCTGGGGGTCAGCTCACATCAGCTCGACACTGCCTCGCGAGGCTTCTCGTTCCAGACCGACGCCGCCCTCGACATGCGCATGGACCCGAGTCAGGGCCCCACCCTCGCCGAGCTGCTCACTACCCTCGACGAGGGCAGCCTGACCCGGATCTTGCGCGAGCTCGGCGAGGAACCCGACGCCGCCCGCATCGCCCGCGGCATCGTCGCTGCCCGCCCGCGCACCACCCTCGCGCTCGGCGAGGTCGTGCGCGCCAGCATGAGCGGCGCCCGGCTGCGCCAGATCGGCCTGCGGATCCACCCGGCCACCAAGACCTTTCAGGCGCTGCGGATCCACCTCAACCGCGAGCTGCAGGAGCTCGATCGACTCTTGATCGACGCCCCGGCCCGCCTCGCCGTCGGCGGTCGCCTCGGGATCATCAGCTTCCACTCGCTCGAGGACCGCCGCGCCAAGCAGACCTTCGTCCGCCTCGCGCGCGCCGAGGCCCCGCCGGCCGGCATCCCGATCCTCGCCGCCGACCTCCCGCGCGCCCGCTTCGCGATCCCGAGCTCGCTGCGCCACGGCGCCACCCCGGACGACACCGAGCTCGCGCACAACCCCCGCAGCCGCAGCAGCCGCCTGCGCGTCCTGGAGCGCGTCCTGCCATGACCGATCCCAGCCGACCCACGCGCCTCCCCGGACCTGGCCCTCAGACCAGGAACCAAAGGACAGGTGAGCCGAGCTTCGAGCACGGCATGCGCCGCGCCGCCGACGTCTACAGCGCGACCGCGGCCGACAACTGCGACGTGCCCGGCCCCGCCCCGGCGATCCGGCGCCCGACCGGCCTCCCGCTGCTGTTGTTGGTCGCGCTCGGGCTCGTCACCGCGGCTGGCGTCGTCCAGGTCCGCGCCCGCGCCCGCGTGCTCGGCCTCGGCGCCGAGATCGCGGAGATGACCGGCGAGCACAGCGGCCTGCTCGACGAGAAGCGTCGCCTCGAGGCCGAGCGCGCCTACCTGCGTCACCCCGACTACATCCAGTCGGTCGCCGCCGGTCGCCTCGACATGGTCCCCGCGCGACCCGAGAGCATGCAGACGATCCGCCTCAAGCCCGAGACGCTCGCCGCCACCAAGAAGTCGGGAGCCGCCCCGTGAACCTGCTCCGCAAGCACGTCATCCCCCGGCCGATGGTCAGCGACCTGCGCGCGGTCAACCGCCGGGCCACGCTCGTCGGCGTCGTCATCTGCGCGGCGCTCGTCGGCATCGGCGCCAAGGCCTCGAAGATCGCCGTCGACCAGCACGAGGCCTACGCCGAGCAGGCCAACCGCCAGCAGCTTCGCAGCTATCGCCTGCCCGCGAGCCGCGGCGAGATCGTTGACCGCGACTTCATGACCCTGGCGATCAATGATCGCGTGCACAAGGTCGTGCTCAATCCCCGCTTCATCCGCGCGCAGGGCAAGGACGAGGCAGTGGTCGCCGCGCTGCTCGATCTGTTCCCGGCCGAGGACGCCGCCTATCTGCAAGACGAGATCGGCAAGGACAAGGCCTATCGCCAGCTTCGCATGACCCTGTCCGACGATCAGGCCAGGGCGCTCGAGAAGCACGGCTTCCCCGGCGTCAGCCTCGAACCCGCCAGCGCCCGCGTGTACCCGCGCGGGCTGCTCGCCTCGCACGTGCTCGGCCGGGTCGGCGGACAGGGCGGGACCGCTGGCGTCGAGCTCGGCATGGACGAGGTCCTGCGCGGCCGCGACGCCCTCAGCCCGGCCTACTTCGCGGCCGGCAAGAAGCTCCTCATCGACGGGGTCCCCGACGCTGGCGTCGCCCGCGGCGACACCGTCATGCTGACGATCGACTCCGCGATCCAGGCGATGGTCGAGGAGGAGATCAACACCCTCGTCTCGCAGTGGCACCCGGTCGGCACCAGCATCATCGTGCTCGACCCGCGCACTGGCGAGGTGCTCGCGCTCGCCAACCGTCCGACCTTCGATCCCAACCATCCCGTCGCGCGGGCCGATCAGACCAACAACCTCGCGGTCCAGGCCGCCTACGAGCCGGGCTCGACGCTCAAGGCGATCACCGTCGCCGCCGCGCTCGAGCAGGGCGTCATCCGCGAGGGCGAGACGCTCTACTGCGAGAAGGGCCGCTGGCAGTACACCCCGCGCAACATCATTCACGACGCTCACCCGGCCGAGTGGTTGACGGTCACCGAGGTGCTCGCCGCCTCGTCGAACATCTGCACCACCAAGATCGCCGACCGCCTCGGCAAGCAGACGCTGCACCGCTTCGTCGAGAAGTTCCACTTCGGCGAGCGGCCGCCGATCGAGCTGCCGGGCTCCGCTCCGGGCCTGCTCGCCCCGCCCGAGAAGTGGTCCGACATTCAGGCCGCCAACATCGCCTTCGGTCAGGGCATGAGCGCCTCACCCTTGCAGGTCACCGCCGCCTTCGCTGCGGTCGCCAACGAGGGCATCTACCACCGGCCCACGATCGTGCAGCGCGTCCTCGATGCCAGCGGCGAGCCGCTCCCCCGCGTCCGCCCCGAGGGCGAGCGCCTGGTCCGGGCCTCGACCGCCCGCACCGTGCTGCGCATGCTCGAGAGCGTCGTACACACCAAGCTCGGCACCGGCAAGAACGCGCTGGTCGAGGGCTACCGGGTCGCCGGCAAGACCTCGACCGCGCAGAAGTCCGGCAAGCAGGGCTACGACGACCAGCAGTGGTACTCGAGCTTCCTCGGCGCGCTGCCGGCCCGGGCGCCCCGCGTCGTCATCATGATCTCCGTCGACAGCCCCGAGGGCGCGCACTACGGCAACGACGTCGCGGCCCCCAGCTTCTCCCGCCTCGGCGGGCAGATCATGGTCCACCTCGGCGTCCCGCGCGACGACGGCAGCGTGCCCCCGCCGCCGAAGGCGATGACGCTCGCCGCGTCGGACCCTCGCATCGAGCTCGGCTTCATCCCCGACCTCGACGTCGAGCCCGACCTGCCCGGCCACCGCCACCGCCCCGCCGTCACCGTCAGCACGGGTCTGCCCGACTTCACCGGCCTGACCCTCGCGCAGGCCCTCGACCTCGCGCAAAGCGCAAAGCTCGAGCTGCGCGCCGTCGGCACTGGCATCGCCGTGCTGCAGGACCGCGAGCCCGGCCCGGTCGACAGCGGCTCGGTCGTGCAGGTGTGGTTCGAGCCGCCGACCTGACCCGAAGGTCAGGTCTCAGGTCGTGCCCGGCGTCTTGATCAGGCGGTTGATCGTCAGGTTCGGGATCAACGCCGCGGCCCGCATCGGGGCCGTGCGCACCGTCTCCTGCGCGGTCGGTCGCGACATCGTCACGTCGGACTCGTCGGGCAGCGCCGACAGCAGCGGCGGCAAGGTCGCGAAGCCCGCGGCCCGCACGGGCGGCGGCGGCGGCAAGGCGGCGTCGTCCTCGTCCTCGTCGATGTCGACGTCGACGTCGACCTGCGCCGCACCCTCGGTCATCGAGTCGTCCGGCATCGTGTACACGCCCGACTGCGCCGCGACGTCGAGCTCGCGCCGTAATCCCCCGAGGTCGAGCTGCTCGAGCCAGGTGCGGTCGACCAGGTAGCGCCCGTCGACCGGCACCAGCGTCAGCGAGCCGCGCGTGATGCTGTGCAGCAGCTTGCCGCCGGCGTGGTGACGCAACTTGCGGCCGAGCTCCGCCGCCGCGTCGTCGTCGAGCGCCTTGCTCAGCGCCGTGAGCACCAGCCCCAGCACCTCACGGGCGCGGTCGTACTCGTCCTTGATCTGCCCGGTCCCTGCCGTCTGCTGGGTCGAGGCTTGGAGCTCGGATGGGCGGCGAAAGCGGGTCGTCTCGGGGCGCCCCGACTTGACCCGCTCCGCGGTCCTTAGCCGCTCAGCGAGGCTCCGCGCCACCGACAACTTCTTGCCGAGGTCGCGGCACACGTGGGCCCAGTGATCACGCTCGTCGCGGGTCTGCTTGAGCTCGCGCTCGATCGCGGCGACGCGGGCCTCGATCACCTGGATCTGCATCACCTTGGCGTCGTAGCGCTGCCAGATGTCCCCGGGTTCGGCCATGCTCGCCGTCAGTCGTAACCGGAAAGGGGGCCCAGAAAAAGCACCATTCGTCCGCAGGCCGCCGCGCATCGCATCTGCACGCCCTCGGCCGCAGCGCGCCGCCACAGCGCATTCGCCGCGATTGGCGTCGTGTGCGCGTCCGCGGGACCACGCATGAGACACCGTCAGTCGTCGCCGAACACCTGCAGCCGCAACTGCGTGGCCCAGGCGTCGAGGTTGGCGAGCGTACTGTGCAGCAGCACCGCCGACGCGCTCAGCTCGTGGAGGCGCTCCTCGAGCAGCTCGCGACCGCGACGCAGCCGCGTCTTCGCGGTGCCCAGCGGGATCGCCAGCACTTCGGACAGGTCCGCCGCCGACATGCCTTCCCAGTAGTGCAGCTCGAGCACCACCTGATAGTCGACCGGCAATCGTCGCAGGCCCTCGAGCAGCAGCCGCTGCTCCTGCCGCGCCGCGATCCCGCTGATCGGCGAGGTCAATTGGAACGCCGACTCGGCCGCGAAGTCGACGCCCTCCTGGTCACGCGCCTGGGTCCGCCGCTGCTCCCGGTAGTGCTTGCACAGCACCTTGTACGCGATCGAGAACAGGTAGCTGCGAAAGCTCGCCTCCCCGCGGAAGCGCTCGC
>Ga0105046_10007470_pt1 | contig 17217 bp, 10 predicted proteins | sample MAT03_FD_78385 | JGI IMG/M metagenome (GOLD analysis project Ga0105046, IMG submission 78385) | Freshwater microbial communities from Lake Fryxell liftoff mats and glacier meltwater in Antarctica - MAT-03 (megahit assembly) | ecosystem: Environmental > Aquatic > Freshwater > Ice > Liftoff...
GGCACCGCGATCGCGCCTTCGCCGAGGATCGCGAGGTCGGTCGCAACCCAGCGCATCGAGTTGTTCGCGACGACGACCACGCGATCGCCGGGTGTCACGCCGTGATGGCGGAGCGTGCCGCGCGCGACCGACACGAGCCGCTTGAGCTCGGCGCCAAACGTCGGCAGCAGCGTCGCACGCTCGACCTCGGTCACGAGCGCCTTGTGTGGCGCGGTCGCGAGCACTTCGAAGAAGCGGTCGATAAAGCTCATTCGAGGATCTCGGGCGCGTCGGCGGGCACGGGCGGAAACTCGACCAACAACGCCTGCAGCTCCGGCGACAACGACGGCAGATGTGCCAGCACGTCACCCGTGCGCCCCAACCCCTCACGGATCGGGAACGCCGGATGGCGCCGTCGGATCGCCTCGACGAACGTCTGGCCCATCGTGCCCATCAGGTACAACTGGTGCGCCACGTCCTTCTTCAGCGCGGTCCGGATCGGCGTCGGGTCGGCGAAGATGCGCGCCAGCCCCGCCTCGATCTTGCCGCGCAGGTCGTCGGCCGAGACCTCGATGCACAGCTCCGACAGACCCGCGTCACCGAGCAGATTGCGGATGCGCTCGTCCATCGTGACGCCGACCGCGGGAACGCCCGCCGGCATCGCCGTGACGATCGCGTGATAGCGCGACGAGAGCAGCGCCGACGCCTTGCGCAGGATGCTGACCAGCGTGCGATGCTCGTGCTGGTCCGAGATGAACAGCGGCGGTGCCTCGCCCGATGTCGCCGTCGACCGAAGGCCCGAAGGGCTGCCCTCGGCCATCAGCTTGGCGATCGCCTCGGCCGCCTTGCGATCGAGCGCCTCCATGCCGACCAGCACCACGAACGCGTCATACGTCTCGCGCGCGTGCTGGAGCGCGCCCGCCAAGGCCGCCACATAGGCCTTTTGTTGGGCCTCGATCGCCTCGCCGCCGGCGTGGAAGTACACCGACGAGAAGTGATTTTTGCTGTGGCTCTTGAAGACCGCCTGCTCGACACCGCGCTTCCAGTCGGCCGTCACCGGCCACCAGAACGGGTTTATCGGGCAGCACACCAGCACTGGCTTCTTGCCGTCCCAGCCGGCCGCTTTCAGCAACGCATCGGCCACCTCGGGCGGGTGCGGCTCGAACGTCCAGGCGGTATCGGCGCCGAGCGACGCTTCGATCTCGAGGCGCTTCAAGACGCCGACCGACGCCGGGTTGCGCGCGATGACGATCGCCCGCTGACAGTACTTGCGCACCATCGCCTCGACCTCGGGATCCATCGCGCCGGCCTCACCGCCGTAGCCGATGGCGAGCTTCTGCTCGGCGGTCGCGACCCCGATGGCGCCGACCATGAACGTCGTCAGCGCGTTGGCGAACTTCGATTTGAACATCGAGCCTTCGCACGCGACCACCCCGTGATGCTGATGCACCACGTCGAACATGAACTTCGGGAACAGCTTGGGCGCCAGCAGCTGACGCACGCCCGGGAAGTAGCCGCGCGTCTTCTTCGCATCGAGCGTCAGGATCGACAGGCGCAGGTGGTCATCGCCGAGCAGATGCCGGAACTGCCGGATCATCTCTTCGACGCGCACGTCGGCGCCGGTGTTGCGCGTGCCCGAGTAGCCGACCAGCAACAGCTCGAGCGGATTGCCCGGCTTCCACTCGGCCCCCGGGTCGATCGGATAGCGCGCCGCCGCCGTCTCGATCAGCGCGCCCATTGTGCGCCGCAGCACCCGGTCCGCGTCGAGCTCACGCTCGAGCGTCGTAGGGATCACATGCTTCGCCAGGAACGTCGCATTGTCGACGAGCTGGCGCGCGAAGCGCCCGAAGTCGAAGCCCGACGACTTCTTCTTGTTGTCGTTGTTGCTGTTGCTGTTGCTGTTGTTGCTGTTGTCAGGCCCGTCGCTCATGCCGCCTCCTGCGAGAGGGACTTGGGATGCCACTCGAACTTGTGGGCCTTGGACCACGTGTAGAGCGGCCCGCAATAACGGTCGAACGGCACGGGTGCGACGCCCAACTCGCTCACCGCGCGCGTGTTGTCGAAGACCGTGTCCCACGCGATATAGGGCAGGAACACCGAGATGAGCGAGCCCACCTGGGTCGCGATGTTGCGTGACGAGCTGCGCGCCAACGCATCCGCCGACGCCTTGAAGCTCGGGAACAACCACGGCGCAAAACGCGCCTTGCGCCCGGTCGTCTGCGCCATCGCCTGCGACACGTCGCGCGCCGTCAAAGCACTCGTCCCAGCCGACAGATTATAGATGTCGTACTTCGGCTCGGCCTTGAGATGCAGCGTCGCAATCGCATGCGACACCCAGTCGGCGTTGACGATGTCGAGCCGGTCGTCGGGCCTGAGCGGAATCAGCGGCAGGTCCGCGAAAAAGCAGAACGCGCGCACCATGTCGAACTGGCTGGTCTTGGCAAAGCGCGAGTCGCCCATCACGATTGAAGGCCGGAAAAACGTCTTCTGCACGTCAGGCAGCAGCTCGCGCGCCATGTGCTCGCAGAACTTCTTGGTGCGCCCATACGGATCGTAGTCGGACTTGTCCCAGTCGATCGCCTGGTCCTCTTGGACGACCTCTTTATGCCGATGGCCCGCGACGGCGACCGTCGAGACGTGGCTATAGCGCCGCAAGCGCTCCTCGTCGGCCAGCGCGCGCGCGTACTTCAAGACCGACAGGGTGCCGCGCAGGTTCGTATTGAGACAGGCCTTGGCCGACTTCCGATTGAGGCTGGCCGCGATGTGCAGGATCGAATCCGCGCGCGTCATCAGCTTCTTCTGGTCGCCCGGCGAGAGTCCGAGGTCCTGCGCGTGCAGGTCACCGAGCAGCGGCGTGATGCGCGGCAGATAGCCACGGAATGTCGCCTCATCCATGTGCATCTGGAGCTGCGCGTAGAGCCGCTCGTAGGCCTCCTGGGTCGACTTCGCGCGCGTCAATGCGAGCACATGCGCGTCGCTCTTCGCCATCAGATGGGCGATGACATAGCCACCGATGAAGCCGGTGCCGCCGGTCAGGAAGATCGTCTCGCTGGCGGTGCTCATAGCGGCAGCTCCGAGGTCGCAGTGCTCGCGGTCGACAGCTCGCCGGCCTCGTCGTCGCGCAGCTCCTCACGCAGCGGCAGGTCGTGCCCGCAGTCAAGGGTGTGCACGTGGGCGGCGTGGGTGTGCACGTGATGCAGCACATGCTCGACGTCGTCGCCGAGCTCGATCGCGTCCTCGGGCACCTCGGTCGGCGGCATCAGCACCAGCGGCACCGCCGGATCCTCGGGCGCCTCCTTGCCTTCGAGCAGCGGCAGGCACCAGACACCGAGCCCCGGATAGAGCACGTCGATCCAGTACTTGCGCCAGTCGATGGCGTCGCCGGCCCAGCCGAAACGCTCCCGCGATTCGTCGTCGAGCTGCGCGTCGATGGCGCGCACGTTCGCGTTGGCGAAGGTCCAGCTGTTGTCGTGGATGAACGGGCGATAGATGTCGAACAGCTTCTGCACCCGCCCGAGCTGCCGGTCGGCGCCCTGCAGGAACAGCTCGGCGTTGTCCTTCATGCGCTCGATCGGCCGCCCCACCGGCTTCTTCAGCGACTTCGGCAGCAGCGCCCCGATGTCGAGCGTCTCGAGCGTCGAGCGCAGGCCGCGCGCGACGCGCTTCAGCTTGAGCGGCGAGAACGCATGCTCGACGTCGGCTGGCACCAGCACGTTGTCGAAGAAGCGCTTGAAGTTGCGCTCGCTGCGATGCTCGCTCGAGGCCATGTGCTTGCGAATTGCGAGGTTCGTCAGCTCGAAGCCGCGGTCGATCGACATCGGATTACTGCCCGAGGTGCCGAGCTGGTAGACGGCCTTCGCGCGCCCGGCCATCGCCATCGCGGTGATGGCGATCATCGAGCGCGTCACGGTGTCGACCGGGACCACGTCGAAGTTGTGGTCGGGGCTGCTCGGAAAGTGACGCAGGTAGGACTTACAGAGCCAGAGCAGCGGGCCGGTCGTATTGATGCCTTCGTTCCAGCCCTCGAATGGGAAGTGTTCGGCGCACTCGATGATCGCCGGGCGCAAGATCGTCAGCGGCACCGCGCGCCGACGGCTGCTCTTGAGGCAACGACCCACCAGGAGCGCCTCGGCCAGCGCCTTCGAGTAGGTATAGATGTTGGTGAAGCCAAGCAGGTCGGCGCGCGCGCTGGCGGCCCCGATGCGCACGTCGCGCGCCTCGCGCTGGGCGGCCTGCGTATCCGAGTCGGCCTCGTGGCAGGCGAGCGCCTGGAGGTGCGCGAACTCGGCCTCGGGGTCCCAGGCGCGACCGCTCGGCGTGGTCGCGAGGATCTCTTCCGGGATGTGGCCCTGGCGAATGCCGACGACGTAGCAGGTCGACGTGTGCACGAGCACCGCACGCTCACAGCGCGCCGCGAGGTCGGCCGCGTTGAGCGCACCTTCGACGTTGGTTTCCAGCGCGCGGCGCGGGTCGGGGGCAAAGTCGGTGAGGCCCGCGACGTGCACGATGGCGTCGAGGCGCGGGGCGAGATCGCGCACGGTCGCTTCACCGAGCCCGAACAGCGGCTCGCTGACGTCGCCCTCGTGCACCTCGATGCGGGCGCCGAGGAACGCGCCGAGGTCTTCGCCAAAGCGCTCGCGCAGGGGCCGGAAGGCGGGCGAACGGGCGGCGATGCGCACGAAGCGCGACAAGGCGTCTTCGCTGCGCGAGGCGCGGATGAGCACGTGCACGCGGCGCACGGCCGGCAGGTCCATCAGCAGTTGGGCTACGAGCACCTTGCCGAGAAAGCCGGTGAAGCCGGTGACCATGATCTCGCGCCCGGCGAGCGCCTCGATGATCGAAAACGGCGTGAGCGGGGCGCTCGCCGGCAGCGGCGCGGTCGGCGAGGTCGACGTGTGTGAGGGCGTGGTCGGCTTCATGCGTCGGCCTCGACGATGGGCCACGCGTGGTCCTTGGCGATGCGGCGCAGGCGCCAGTCCGGGTGCACCGCGCACGGGTGACCAACGGCCGACATCAGCAGCGCGTCGCCGCCGGATGCGCCGTACGCGAACGAGGTGCGCAAGTCGATGTCGTGCTCTTTGGCGAAGGCCTGCGCCCACTGGCCCGAGAGCTGGGCCACGATGGGGTCGAGCAGACGCCCGGTCGCGCGACCGCCCTGCACTTCCATGCGATTGGCGATGAGATGGTCGGCGCCGAGGCGCTTGGCCAGCGGGGCCACCGCGAGATCGAGCAGCTCGGTGACGAGCACGATGACACAGCCATCGCGCTTGGCGCCTTCGAGCAATTCCACGCCGGGCGCGCGCAACGACTTCAGGAGCTGCCGATCGTAGAGCTCCTCGGCCAGCACGTGCAGCCGGTCCTCGGACATGCCGCGCAGGTTCGACCACGCGAGCCGCGTCGCGGTCTGGGCCTCACCGAGCGGCGACGCAAGCGACAGACCGGCGGCCGCGATGAGGCCTCCCAGGCGGGTCACCCGCGACTTGAACTCGCGCTGGTTCAAGATGAAATAGGTCGCGGGCGGCATACCCGACGGGCGCACGAGCGGGCCCTCGACTTTGAAGAACGCTGCTTTTCGACTCATGGGCGTGCCCCGAGATGTCCATAGAAAGCGTGACCGCGCGGGCCACGCTCGAACGGGGCGTTCTAACGGATTCGGATCTGGCGTGGAAGCCTTGATTCGCAGCGCAAACACGCAAAAAAACAACGTCCGACTGGCCGCGATTCAAGGTCTTTCGTGAACACTATTCATGCGGTAGTGCGGGCCGAGCGGTGAACGCGAGGCAGCTATGGGCCGTGACAGGTGACCGCCCGGCGTGCTCCACCATAGAGAGACCCCGGAGGTAGAGCATGTCCGACAGCAAGACCCGCGAAGTCCAGAAGTCCCCCACCGAGTGGAAGTCGATTCTTACGACCGAACAATTCCGCATCGCGCGCGAAGCCGGCACGGAACGCGCGTTCACCGGCGCCCTCTGGGACACGAAAGAGCCCGGCGTTTATCGCTGCGTGTGCTGCGACGCCGAGCTCTTCCGATCCGACACCAAGTACGACAGCGGCTCGGGCTGGCCGTCGTTCTGGGAGGCCGCCAAGGACGCGGTCGACCTCGACGTCGACTACAAGCTCGGCTACGCCCGTAAAGAGATCCTCTGCAAGCGCTGCGGCGCCCACCTCGGACACGTATTCGATGACGGACCCAAGCCGAGTGGGCTTAGATACTGCGTCAACTCGGCGTCTTTGAAGCTCGCGAAGTAGCGGCCTGCAGGCTTCGCCCTGAGCGCGAAGGCCTCCAGTCGAGGCTTCGCCATCCTTGCGAAGGGCACTGATTTCAAAACGAGAACTGGGCCTGGGTGCGGACGACCCAATCGGTCGTGTCGACGTTGCCGAGCTTGCTCATGACCAGGGTCGCCTCGTTTTGGAACTTCAGGTTGTGCTTGGCCGGATAGAACGTCAGGCCGATCGTCGACTCGCGCGTCGTGGCGACCTCGTCGCTCTCAGGCATGATGCTCGCGAAGCGGAAGATCGGCGCGAGCTTGGCGGCCGCGATGTAGTAGCTCGCCTGCGCGTAGAAGCCCGTCTTGTCGAGGCCGCCGCCGTCGGCTTGCTGGCCGAGATTGAAGTCGACGAAGAGCGCCCCCGTAAGGGCGAGGCCGCTGGCTTTGATGATGAAGTCGAGCTCGCTCACGACCTGGCCTTTGTTGCCGTCCTTTGGCATGCCGCCGGCGGCATAGGCCGAGGCGGCGACCGCCCAGCGCAGTCCGCACTTCTCAGGGTAGGCGGCGCACTCGAGGTCACCTTCGGAGTACCTGTCCTTGCCGAAGCCGGCGCTGCCGTAGCCGATGCGCACGACGCCCTCGGGCTCCCACAGGTCGGGTGCCGCGTTCTCGCCAGCGCCATTGAAGACGCCGATGGCCCACTCGAAGCCGGGGGCCTCTTCATAGTCGCTGTGAAACGCCAGGCCCACGTCGCGCCTGGCGCCAAAAGCCCTGTCGGTCGGGGCGCGGTCGACCAGCTCGAGCCGGACGTTGGACATGATCTGCTGGCGCGAGAAGGGCTTCTTCCACTGGCCGACGCGCAGGTGCAAACCGTCGCAGAACGCGTAGTCCCAGTAGTAGTCTTTGAGGCCGACCTTGCCGCCGCCGAAGTCCGCCTGGAACTTGTAGGTCAGCGCCTTTGACAGGAAGTAGCCCTCGAACCCGAAGCGCGCGCGCTGCACGACGAAGGCGACTTCGGTGTCCTTGTCTGCGGCCTCGAACATCTCGAGTGTGAGGCGGGTCTGGATACGGCCGTTGAAGCGGATACGATAGCTTGCGTCGCCCTTCTCGCCGGCGATGAAGAAGCCACTGTCGTAGCCGGTTTCGGCGGCGTGGGTCGGGCTGCCGATGGCTGATGCGACGGCGACGAGGCCGATAAACGAGAGCGCTGCGAACTTGATGATCATTGATTCCTCAGTGGCGGACCTTGGTAGGCCTGAGTAGTGACGCGACGGCGACCCGGCAACGACTGGGTGACGAGAGGTCAGGGTGGGGAGACCTCGAGCTGGATTTCGTCCTGCCCAACCAGCGCCCCATTGATGTCACGGGCCTCGAGCACGACCTCGTGCAGGCCAACCGGGAGGTCGAGCTGGGCCGACCAGAAGATCTCGTCGTCCCATTGGAACGCGATGGCTTGCGGCAGGAACGCCTCGGGGGGATGAGCGACCCGCGTGAGCGCATGCAGGTCGAGCCATCCCTGGCCACGCACGACGACCGACCCGACGGTCGCCTGCTGAACGCCGCCCGCTGGCTTGGCGATGGCGAACGGCACGGGTGGCACCTGCCGCTCAATCGCATCGGACGCGCCATTCATCACCCAGGCGGCGCGCTGCACCATGAAGTCGTGATGGCTCGCGAACGGTTGACCCGGCAACAACGCCGTCAGGTGGTCGCGCCAATGGGCGAGGTAGGCGTGATTGTACGTCGTCTGGATAATCTCGTAGAGCAGTTGGTAAAAGCGGCGCTCGTTGCCGGGCAATTGCAGTAGGCGCGCGAGGTCGCCATTGCCGACGACCGGAGATTCCGGACTGCCCGGGAAGAAGTCGAGGTCGTGCGGGAACAGGAGGGTGCGGCCGTCGTCCGGTCGCAGATAGAGCTGCACGTTGTGTTGGGCGCCGGCGCCGTAGTGGTCGATAGCGCCGGCGAGGCTCATGAAAGCGAACGCGCGCAGCCATTGGTCGACATCGATCACGTTCGCGACGTTCGCGGCGAACACGGCGTCTGGCGCGCCGAAGGTAGCGAGGAACGTGATGAGCGCGCTGAAGTCGTCGTCGCGACGGTTGTTCTTGACGAGGTAGTTGTAGCGGTAGGCCTCGCGGTCGGGGCCGAGGCTGCGCAACGACACGCCGATGACGTCGTCGGGCTGCGGCAGCTTGAGGCCACCAGGTGTGCCGTCGTCGGTAGTGGTCGGATAATAGACGAGCTCGTACTCGTAGACGTTTCCGTCGGAGCCGTCGGCGAACTGGTTGTCGAGCATCGCGTCACCGAAGCGCGCCATCTGCAGGAGCGCCGGACCGTTGTAGATGCCGCCTGGCGCGACGAGCTGCACGAGGTCGTTGTACTCGGTCGAGACGGCGCCGGCGTGGGCCAGGACGAGGTCCATCAGGATCTCGCGCTGCCCGGTGCCGACGCCTTCGGAGCGGTCGATTGCGACGCTCTCATAGATGCCGCGCAGCGGGAGCAGCGGGTCGAAGCTCACGTGGAATCCGAGCCGCGCATCAGAGGGACGACCGCGCTCGCTGCCCTTCGCGCGCACGCCGATATCGTAGAAGACCTGCCGCTCGTCGTAGATCACGGTGCAGCCGGTATCGGCGTTGCTCATGCGCTCGGTCATGGCGAGGAAGCGCTCGCTGTCGGGCGGCGTCATCAGGATGCGCAGCCCATGCAGGCGCGTCGCCGTCAGCGCGTCACCGACCTGATAGAGGGCGCGCGAGGCCGGGCCCCGGGCGGGGAACATGGTGGACGCGCCGCGGCTGTCGCGGGCCGCGACGTAGAACTGCACGACCGAGCCGAACGACTGGCCCGCGAGCGTCGCCTCGTAACGCTCGGTGCCTGCGACGTGTTGCATCGGGGTCGCGCTGAAGTCGCCAGCGTCCGCCGACGACCACAGGGTCAGCGCGGTGACGCCGTCGGGATCACGGGCGAACGCCGTAACGACAACTGATTCGCCTTCGTGTGGCACAAGCGGCGCGTGCGAGAACCCGGCGAAGGTCGGTCCGAGATTGGTACTCGCAAGGGTGTTGGGGCCGCCCGGGGTGCCACCGCCCGGGGGTGCCGCGAGCCGGGTCGTGCGTGCCAGACGATTGAAGTAGAGGCGCGAATTGAGCTGCACGTCGCCCGCAACCCAGCGCGCACGGAACGACACCTCATAGGTGACGCCGTTCGTCACGGCGCGGGCGAGCGGGGTCACGACCTGGTTATGCATGTGGTCGGTCGGGCCGCTCGCGACGATGTGCAAGACCGGGTTCGCCGGGTCGTCGGGGTCGGGCTCGAGGCGGCTCTCGCGGTGCGTGCCGATCGCCTGCCAGTCGCTGAGCAATGCGTCGAACCCGCCGTTCGTGACGAGCTCGTTGGCGTCGCCATCGGGCGACTCGACCACGCTGACGTCGTCGATGAGCACCTCGCCCGCGCCGAGGAGGCCCAACACCAGCTCCTGCCAGGTGCCGTCGGGGCCGACCGGGCTCGGCGCGGCGACGGCGCGATAGCGGATCTGCTGCCATCCCGAACGCTTTGACTCGTCGCTTGCGACCCACGCCTCGGCTACCCCATTGTCGGCGCGCGGGTCGACCAACGCGAGACTCGAACCGCCGCCGTCGGCGTTCGCCGGCCAGCGCCCACCGTCGCTGTAGCGCACGGCGTCGACGGTGTGACCACAGGCGTCGATCAGAACCAGCTGTTCGCCGTCGTTGCCGAGCCCGCCGGACGCGAGCGCGACGACTGGCACGCGGGCGGGCACGGCGGGATAGTCGCGGCGAAAGGCGGCGACGTCGTCGGCGACGACGAGAAAACCGCCGGCCTCGATGATGGTGCCGGACGCGAACACGTGGCCGACCGCATCGGCGAGCTGCCAGCCCGCGAGGTCGCGGGAGACAGCGCCGCGATTGAAGAGCTCGATCCACTCGGACGCGCCGTCGGCGGCGGGGTGGAACATCAGCTCGTCGATGACGATGTCGTCGTGGTCGACGGGCGGCGCGGGGTCGGACGTGGTGGCCGTCGCTTCTAGCGTCATGGCGAAACGCAGGTTGGCAGTGGCCAAGGCAGCGGGGTCGATGTCGGCGCTGTGCACCGCGACGGCGAGCGTATTGTTGCCGGCGCGCACGAGCGCACTCGGGAGCATGCCGGCGAGCGAGAGTCGCGCGAGGCCGAGCGCGGCGGTGCGCTCGTCGAGCGGGCCGTCTGGCAGGTTATCGCGCAGGATTTCGCTGCCGTTGAGATATACCGCGACCCCGTCGGAGGCCTCGAGCGTGAACGCAAAGCGGGTCACGGCCGGGTCGCTCGCGACGACGAAATCGCGGCGGAAGTAGTAGCTCGTCGCGGGTGCGAGCACGCTGCCGGCGGGACGCGCGATCGGCAGGCGTGAACGAAACAGCGCGTAGGTGTTGGCGCTGTTCGTGAGCGACGCGGGGTCGAAGGTGTCGAGCCAGACGAAGCGCCCGGCGCTGAACGCGGCGCCGACCACACCGCCCCAGGGTCCGCCCGTGCGCTCGCGTTCGGCAAGCGGCGCGGCGAAGTCGTCGCGGCGTGCGGCGACGATCAGCGCGAGGTCAGTAGGCGTTGGTGGCGCGTCGCCGAGACCGCCACCGGGATTGGCATCGGTCGGGCCGAGCAGCGCGTCGAACGTGTCGCGCGCGGTCGCGAGCAAGAGGTCGCCGTCGCTCGTGACCTCGCCGATGAGCATCTGCGGCGAGCCTGAATCGCCCGGGGCCTCCCAGGCCGCGACGAAGAGGTGCTCGCCAGGCGCGGCGACGATATCGAAGTCTTCGGCCGTCTCCCAATCGCCGACGGCGTCGCGGGCGACGAGGCGCAGATCGCCGCCGTCCGCCTGCCCGAGGTAGAGCGCAAACGCATTATCGGCGGTGAAGCGAGCGAGCGCCGCGACCGGACCGGGGTCGCCGCTGGCGAACGGGGCGGCGCCTTCGTTCCAGGTTTCGGCGTCGAAGTCGATCAGGGTCCAATCGCCGCTGAGCGTGTCGCTGTAGCGCCAGAGGGACGAGCCGTCGCTGAGCGCGAGGGTGCCGGTGTCCAAGACAGGCAACACGCCGGGGGTGGCGATGGCGCTCGCGGCCCAGTTCTCGCCGAGCGCGGACGCGAGGTCGGGCTCGCGTTTGGCAAGCACCGGGTGCTCGGGGTCGAGGCTCGGCCAGGGCGCACGATCGCTCCATGTCATCGTGTCCATGAGGCGTTCACTGTTATTGTAGAGGCGTAGCACGCCGCTGGCACGCGCCAACGCCCCCTGCCAGGGACCGAGCGCGCTGACCGGCGCCAGCGTGGCGGGCGCATTGGCGACGACCAATTGCTGTCCGCCCGGGACGATGGTGCCTTCGGGGAAGAGGTACGCGACCGCACCCTCGAGCCTCCATCCCGAGATGTCGACGTCGACCGCCATCTGGTTATGGAGCTCGAGCCAAGCGGCCCCGAACGCGAGCTCGTTCAGCACGACGACGCCACCGGTCGGGGTGATGCGACGGCTGCCAATGACCCGCGGCGCCGAGCAATCCTCTGGGCCCGCTGTATCCATTACATGAGCGGTATCCGTCTCGCTGGCTTCGCTGGCTTCGTGGGTATCGCTGATGTCATCGTCCTGGCGTCCGTCGGGCGCGACGGCCTCCTGTGGCTCGCGTGTGTCCGATGTGTCGCTTGTTGAGAGTTCGTCCGCCTCGTCGCTGTCGACGCCCGCGTCCGCAGCGACGCTTGCGTCACCATCGTCGGCCGCGTCCTCGCTGCGCCCCGCATCCGCGTCGCCACACCCAAGCACGAACATCGCAACGACTGGCAAAACACGCTCGAGAGTGCCGCGCGCAGGTCGGTACAGCAGGCGCCTCACCACGTCACACGAAGCGATTGATCGCGTCGACCCCATCGCTCGCGTGGTTGTCCGCGAACTGGTACTCGGGGTCGAGCAACCCGTTGATGCGCTCCATCACGATGTCAGTCGCCGCGCGGAACTTCGCGCCGTGCGCGTCGCTCGCCGCCTGCATGAACGGCACGAACGGCTCGCGCACGCGATGGGGCATAAGCTCAGGGCCATCGAGCTCGAGCGGCGCGCCGATGCGATACTCGAGGCGCCCCCCTTTCGAGAACGGGGAGCCCGCGGGATAGGCCCGGTCCGAGCCGTTGCAGCCGACCGGCACGATGGCACAGCCGAGGTGCTGCGCCATCTGCATGAGGCCGGTGTGCCCCTTCGAGAGGCGCTTACTGCGCGTGCCCTGCGGGAAGATCATGACATTCAGATCGAGCTCGAACAGCGCCTGCCGCGTGAGGCGCGTGACCTGCGCCATCATCGCCGCGAAGAGCGCGTCGAAGCGCTCCGGGAACGACGCCGCCGACCCGCCCTTCTCGAGCACGGCGCGCACCGCCATGCCGCCCTTGTTCGCCGCCTCGTCCGGTGACACCGCGCCGTCGACGAGGTCCCGCAACGCGCGGTACTCGTCCTCCTTCGGGACGCGCCCGTGGACCTTCCTGAACTCGGTCGTGATCACGTAGCCACGCGACGGCAAGGGGATGTTGTTGGTGCTGTCCATGAACGCACCCATCAGCTTCTTCTCGTAGTACTTGCCCTTGACCCAGGTCGCAGTGAAGCGGTTCACGTGCTGGCGGTACATCTGATACTGGAAGGGCCAGTAGTTGTAGCGGTCGGTGTGGTTCATCGCGAAGAACACGCCGCGGTCGCGCGGCAGGTTCTCGAGCCCCACGAGCGTGATGTGGGTCGGCCGCGGCAGCGCGTAGTCAAAGCGCAAGATGAGCTGCGCGATGAGGATCTGGACGGGCGGGGTCTTGCGCAGGCGGATCTTCTCGAGTCGGGCGAGGTCTAACATGGCCGTCACCATGCCTCATCGGTCGGAGCGCGTCACGCGCCTCGGCGCAGGGGCTCGAAGGCAAGCTGGCGCGCGACGATGCGGTCCATCAGCGTCAACAAGTGGTCGTGGGCGCGCCCGGGTGCCGTGGCGACTCCGAGAGCATCGAGCCGATCGATGACGTGATGGACCGACTCGAGCGTCGACCAGCATTCGGCCCGCGGCTCCTTGCGCAGGCGCCCATAACGCGAGCCATGCGGTGGGGTGAAGCGCACGGCCGGCAGCGACGCGAGGCGCGGCGCCAGGCGCAAAAGCTTCTTCGCGGTCGTCCAGGTGCCATCGACGATCAGCACGAGCGGCCTGCGCGGGGGCGGGAGCAGCGTGTGCGTGGCCGCAGTCGTGGCGCTGCCGAGGTCGAGCGAGCCCGGCCGCGGGAACAGGATGACCGGCGCCAGGTCCGGTCGCGCGAGCAGCGCCGCGAGCTTCGGGTCATCGTCGAAGTGCTCGTTGATGAGGAGGTGCGAGCCGGTCACTGCGCGATGCACGAGCCGCCCCGTGCCGATCGCGACCCGCGCCTCTTTCGGATGCATCAACAGCGCGAGCTCGAACCCGATGCGGAACGGCACGAGCTCGGCGCAGCAGCACATGTTGCGTGCGCGGCGGCACTCGCGACACCAGACACGCGGCTCGAAATCGTCGGGGGTCTGCACCGCCATGGCCAGGAGCCTCGTCAGTCCGGCGGCGGCGGTCAATCATTTACGGTATGCTCCACGACCGTGAAGCGGCGCGTCAGCAACATCCTCATCGGCACCGCCCTTGGAGCCGTCGCCGGCGGCTGCGGGCCGCAGACCGACGCGCCGGGTGAAGCACCGGACGCGCGCGACGCTGCGGTGGCCGACACCAGGCCGCTTGGATCGCCAATCGGCATCGTGACCTGGACCCTCCGCACCGGCGATGACGGCAGCCTCGACGACGCGCCAGGCATCGCTTACTGCCTCGCCGAAGACGCGTGCGTGTCGCCCATCAACGCGCTCAACTGGACCGACCGCGACCCTCGCAATGTCGACGTCTGGCATATGCCTGGCGGCACGACGACACGCGACGCCAGCGACCGCGTCGAGATCTTTTTCCCAACCGTGGACACCTGGGACATCGCCTGCATCCAGGTCGCGATCGACGGCGAGACGATTCACTGCGCCATGACGGACGCCGTGCTCGGCCTCTCGGCTGGTGCCCAAGCGGTCTATTCCGTGCCGCTCTCGCTCGAGTGCGACACCTGTTGGGACGGCGTTCTCACCCACGGTCCCGTCATCGGCGCGACCTCCGACCATGACGCCCACATCTGGGTCCGCACCGACGCGAGCCGCCCCGTCGCTCTGCATATCGCCCCTTCGGTCGCCGCGCTGCACGCCGCAGCACCCATCGCCATCGCCGCCCCAGGGCCGGCCGACGACTACACGTACACATTCCACGTCGCCGACCTCGCCCCGTCGACGACGTACTACTTCGATCTCGACGTCGGCGGGCGCCACTATCCAACCGCCCCCGACGGCTCCAAAGCCCCGCCCTATCAGTTCCGCACGGCGCCGATGGCGGGCGGCCCGGCCCACTTCAGCTTCGGGCTCGGCTCGTGCGCACGCGCCGACATCGACAAGGTCCCAACCCAGCCCGCCTTCGCCGCGCTCGACGCGCTAGCACCTGACTTCTTCTTGTTCGTCGGCGACAACGTCTACTTCGACCCGCTGACGAACGGCGCTATCACCAACGTCGGCGGCGCTCGCGCCTTTTATCGCGAGGCCCTGCAGCGGACCTTCAGCTGGGCCAGCCCGTTGCGTTCCGTGCGCGCCGACTTCGGCCGCGACGCGCGCGCCACCTTCTTGAGCCACACCCCGACGTGGGGCATCTGGGACGACCACGACTTCCTTCACGACAACTCGTACGGCGTCGCGTTCGGGGTGCCCGACCCGAACCGCGTCTGGGCCCGTCAGGTGTTCATGGAATACTGGCCCAACGGCAGCTATGGCGACGGCAGCGACGGGATCTACAGCCGCTTCGCCTGGGGCGACGTCGACGTCTTCATGGTCGATGGACGCTACTTCCGCGACATCGACCACACGTCCCTCCTCGGCGACACGCAACGCGCCTGGCTCTATGAGGGTCTGCGCACCTCGACCGCGACCTTCAAGCTGGTCGTCAACGGCAGCGACTGGAGCGCCGAGAGCATCAGTGACTCCTGGGCCGGCTGGCCGTCCGAACGGCGCGGCCTCTTCGAGCTCATCGTCACCGAGCACATCGAGGGCGTCGTCTTCGTCTCCGGCGACTCCCATCGCTCCGAGCTGCGCGTCCTGCCGGGAGCCGACGGCGGCTACCCGCTGCCAGCCCTCATCAGCTCAAGTATCGCCACCGTCATCCGCCCCTGTCCGCTCACCAACGAGTTCTTCGAGCTCTCCGGCAGCGCCAGTTGTTACGGCTCCGACAGCGGCGCAAAAACCAGTTTCATCACCGTCGACGTCGACACGACCCGCGCCGACCCGCAGATGACCGCCGTCATTCGCGACGTCGACGGCCTCGCCCAGCGCACGTTCACGTTCCAGGCGAGCGACCTCACGTTCACAGCGCGCGTGCCCCTGCCCCGCCGCGCGGCGGACTTCGATGGCGACGGCTACGCCGATTTGGCGATCGGCGTCTCCTTCGAGGACACGAGCGCCCCCGACGACGGCCTCGTGCACGTGCTCTACGGCACCAACGCTGGCCTGCACACCGCCGACGACCAGAGCCTCACGCAGTCGGCGCTCACCGGTGCCAACGAAGCCGACGACCACTTCGGCGCGGCCCTCGCCCAGGGCGATGTCGATGGCGACGGCTTCGACGACCTCGTTATCGGCGTGCCAGGCGAGGACTACGGCAATCACCCGGGCACCGGCCGCGCGGCCCTCTTGCGCGGCTCGCCGGACGGCCTGGTCCTCCCCGGCGAGACGCTCGACATCGAGGCCGACGCGACGCCCGGCATCGACCAGCGCATGGGCTACGCCCTGGCCGTCGGTGACTTCGACGACGACGGCTACGACGACGTGGCTATTGGCTGCCCGGGCGATGGCAGCGGCGCAGTGCGCGTCTTTCGCGGCAACCGGGGTCCACTCATCCGCGCGAATCGGCTTACCCAGACCGCCCCCGCGCTGCCCGCCGAACCCGTGCCCGCGGACGCCTTCGGGGCGAGCCTCGCGGTCGGCGACTTCGACGACGACGGCTATGAGGACCTGGCGATCGGTGCACCCAACAAGGCGACGTCGACCCTCGCCGAGGTCGGCACGGTGCTCGTCGCCTATGGCGGCCCACTCGGACTGTCGCTCACTCGCATGACCGCGCTCGACCCAACTCTGGCCGGGCTCGCGCTCACGACCAACCTCCACTTCGGAGGCACCCTGGTCACTGGCGACCTTGACGGCGACGGCATCGACGACCTCGCAGTCGGTGTCCCCGGCGCGGCATCCGGCGCAGGCGGCGTGGCGCGCTTCAGCGGGGTGCGCGGCGCCGGCCTCGCCAACAACGGCATCTCCTGGAGCATCGCCAGCCTCGTCCCCGGCACCGCCGCCCTCGCCGAGGATGCACTCGGCAGCGCGCTCGCGGTCGGCGACTTCGATAACGATGGCCATGACGACCTGGCGATCGGTGCCCCAGGCCGCTCGTCCGCGCGCGGCACCGTACTCGTGCGGCTCGCGAGCGGCGTCGTCAAGTCACTCAGCCAGGATGTCACCAACTGGACGGTCGCCGCGCCGGGCGATCGCTTTGGTGCATCGCTTGCCGCCCACGACTTCGATGGCGACGGCCACGCCGATCTCGCCGTCGGCACGCCGGCCGACGTGGTCATCGGCATCCTCGCGGCCGGTGTCGTCGACCTCTTCCCAGGGCGCCCCGACGGCTTCGACACCCCCCGGCACCTCTACGGCACGCGCATGACCCAGCGCTGGCACCAGGCGCTCAACAGCCTCGCGGGCGGGGGCGGGGCCGAACAGGGCGACCAGCTCGGCACGGCACTTGGCCGCTGAGCGCCAACCAGGAGTATCGCCTTTGGCTGCCATGGCTGTTCGCGCGACCTACCCCCACGACTTCCTCTGGGGCGTCTCGACCGCCGGCCATCAAGTCGAAGGCGGCCTCAACGGGCCCGGGCAGCCCCGCAACAACTGGGCCGCCTGGGA
>Ga0105046_10007475_pt1 | contig 17212 bp, 13 predicted proteins | sample MAT03_FD_78385 | JGI IMG/M metagenome (GOLD analysis project Ga0105046, IMG submission 78385) | Freshwater microbial communities from Lake Fryxell liftoff mats and glacier meltwater in Antarctica - MAT-03 (megahit assembly) | ecosystem: Environmental > Aquatic > Freshwater > Ice > Liftoff...
CGACGCCGGCGCCCAAGCCTGGCAGCAACTCACCCCGGAAACCCTCCGCTCGGTCTGCGCCTGCGACTACGTCAAGCCCGAGTTGGAGCGGTGATTCGTATGATGCGCGCGATCGTGGCGGCTGGACTGTCCGCCGGGCAGGGCATCCAGTTGATCGGAGGGGCGAAGTACGGGTGGAGCAACACCCAGACGCATACTTCCACCATCGGAACTCCGAACCATCCGCTCTTGATTCCGTGTGGATTTTGTCTGATCTGGGAGATGAAAGCGGGGCCGTTGACCGTCACTGAGACCCAAGATATCTACTTCGACGTGCAGTACTCGGCAACCTGTGGGAGCACCTCTTTCAACGACTCGAAGAAGTGCCTTTCAGGCACCATCACCGCAACTGTGATCAACAACGCCGGGTCGACCGCGGATGAGTTTACCTGGATCAACCTGCGCGATCTCAACAACCCGTGCCACGAGTACTGTCCGTAACCGAAATAGTCGGGTCGGTGTTCGGTGTGTGTCCATCAATCCGTAGGTTTGGTCAACGATCTCACCTTGGTTCGACGATGATTTCTGGAGGTCGGTCATGAAGCGCTTCATTCTTGGTCTGGCAGCTTGCAGTCCGCTTGTCATTATGCATTGGGCTCACGCCCAGCCGATTTCGGATAGTCGCGACTCGATTCGGGCGCTGGCCGGGCGATCCTACGAGGAACGAAGGGCCGGACTTCTGGACATCGTGAGCGTTGTCCGAGCCGGATCGGGTGCGCCAGATGCCCGCGCGAGCCGTTTGCTGTGGCTGGCGCAAATCGCGGCGGCGTGGGGCATCCATGATGTTGCCATTGAGGCAGCCGGGTTCGCTCGGGTGGACGCTCGTCACCCCGGGTTGGAGGTCGCCTCCTCTGTGGTCCTGGCCGAAGGGTATTGGGCTCAGCGTCGTCTCAGTCTTGCGGACGACGCGCTCGCCGAAGGGCTTGCCGCCGCAGAGATGCTGACCGGTGAGGCGAGGACGTCGGCACGCGCGAGTGTTTTGCTCGCAACAGCTCGGATCAAGCAGGGTGCTGGGCAGGCCGATGCCGCGATTGAGGCGCGGCGGCAGTTGGTTGCCAATCTCCCCGCACAGTGGACCGCGAACTCGAAGTCGGGCGCGTTCAGCAATCTCGCGAGGTTGCTTCTCGCTGCGGGCCAGACGCAGGAAGGACTGGAAGCGTTCGAGCAGGCGGCGGAGATTGAGCTCGCCGACGGAGATCTGGTCGGCTGGACGAGCGTCAAGTCGGAGACACTCTTCACTCGGCGCGCGGCAGTCTCGGTGCAAACGTGGCTGGCCGACGCGAATCGTCTTCTCGATGATCCGCGGTTTGCACATTCAGAGCGCGGTCTTGCCGTCACGACCCACGTCATCGCTCGGATGCCCGAAGCTGGCCTGAATGTGGAACAACAGCTTCAGGCCGTTGCAAGCAGGATCGAGCAGCTTCGTCCGTGGTGGAATGGAACCGATGCTGAGTTCCAGGAGAAGAACGTTGAAGCCTGGTTGGTGATCGGGAAATTTCATGCCATGGTCCTTGAAAGTAACCAGCGACTGGCCGAGGCGCTCACGGCTCTGAACACCGTGCTGGCCGAGGTCGCGCCGTACATGGCGCACACAGATCAGTTCCAGGACACTCTTCAAAAGATCGCTGGCTCAATGGAGCAACGATTGGGTTTGGTTCCCAGGCTCATTGAGCCAGAGGCTCAGCCGCAACGTTGACGCTAGTCGCGGTAATTTGACGCGGTGGCAGTGGATATAGACGGTACCCTCGGCCATCGCATCGCGCGTGGCGCGCGTGAGCTCGAGGCGGCGCTGCTTATCAAAGGCGTTGTAGCTGATGGGCAGATGGATGTAGCGCATGCCCAGCCGCTTCGCCGCCTCAACATCGGGGGCCGCGCCGTCGACGCTGATGATGGTCATGATGCCCATGGCGTGCAGCGTCTCGAAGGCCTCGGCGCCGTCGGGCATGCTGCCCGAGTAGTACCCATCGTGATAGGCCACAACGTTGCGGATGCCCGCATAGTCGCGCGGCACAGTGTCGGCCATTGTCGGGGGTCTGATCGCCGCGACGGGCGCGACCGCACTCGCGGAAGTGACACCACCCATGTCGGTAGCTTGCTTCGCTTCGGGCTGCGCGGCGGGGAGCGAGCCCCCGCACGCCGCGAGGAGTGAAGCGGCGGTAATCGCGACGCAGAACGCCGACACGGCAGAGCGGGTGGTGACGAGAGCGCGCGACCTGTTCAAGCGAGAGCCTCCAGAGGGACCGGAGGAATGTCTCGACAAGGCAGCCGAGCGTTTCAAGTGAGTGGCGCGGGCGGGGCTAATGGCTCGCGCGGTTCTTCGCTCTCTGGCCTATCCCTTGATCACGTCCAGGGGCCTGAACTTCTCTTCGAGGATCTTGTCTGCGTCGGCCTTCATCCAGTTCTTGAGGATGCCGGCATAGAGGCTACGGAAATCGGTGCCGTACTTGAGATCGCCGTCGTCGAGGTCGCGCAGTGAGGGGTGCTTGCCGACGATGCCCTTCTTGACCATCGGGCCGAAGAGGAAGCTCGGCGCGGCGGTGCCGTGGTCGGTTCCCTGGCTCTGGTTCTGGCCGACGCGCCGGCCAAACTCGCTGAACGTGAGCGTCAGCACGCGCTGGTCGTTGCCCTGTGCCTTGAGCTCGGCGTAGAGCGCCTTGACGGACTGGCTGAACTGTTCGAGCAGGTTGCGGTGGCGGCCGTTGGGTCCGCCTTGTCCGGCGTGCGTGTCGAAGCTGCCGAGCGTGGTGTAATAAACGCGTGTCTTGAGGCCCGCGCCGATCATGCTCGAGACCATCGAGAGCTGTTTGCCGATCTCGCTATTTGGGAACGCCGTCTGCGGGCGCCTGGCGACGGCCTTGCGGATCAGGTCGCTGGAGACCTGCGCGTCCAGCGCGGTGCGCATGAGGAACGCGGCGTTGGTGTCGCCCTTGGGGATGTTGGCCTCACTCTCGGCGCGGCGGTTCAGCGCGGCGTAGGGATCGCGCAGCGAGTTGTGGATGTCAACACCAGACCACTTGAAGAGCTCGGCGGACTCGAACGCCACGGGCTTGATCTGGCGGCCTTCCATAGCAAGCGGCGCGGTGCGGCCGATGGCGATACCGGGCGGTCCGCCGGCGGGCTTGCTCCCGGCCTCTGGAGCCGTGCCGGATTCGCCCGCGCCAAAGCCGCAGCACTCGCTGTCGAAGTAGCGGCCAAGCCAGCCGTCGCCGGTGGCGGAGACATCGGCCGTGTGCCAGATGTCCATGGACTTGAAGTGCGATCGGTTGGGGTTGGGATAGCCCACGCCCTGCACGATGGTGCAGAGGCCATCGTCGTAGAGGTCCTTCATCGCACCAAGGCCGGGGTGGAGGCCGATGCCATCGGCGCCTGAGAGCTTGAGGGTGTCCTTCTCCTGGACGGCGATGCCGGGCCGCGCGCGGTAGTACTCGGGCATGCCGAAGGGGACAACGGTGTTGAGGCCGTCGTTGCCGCCGGAGAGCTGGACGATGACGAGGATGTGATCGTCGGGTACACCGGGAAGCGAAGAGAGGCCCGCCGCGGCGAGCGCCTGGTGCATCGCGCTCGCGGTGCCGTTCAGAAAGGCCGGGATCGTCGCGGCGGCGGAGGCCATGAGCAGGCCATTGCCAATGCCGCGGCCCAGGAACTCACGACGGGTGAAGGCGGGATGGTTGTTCATGGGAGTCCTTTGGGGAAGCGAAGCAGCGATGCACCGAAGCAGGGGGAAGGCAGGGAGGCAAGCGAAAGAAAGGCGGGCCAGAGTTGGTGGGGCTTTGTGTTCTCTCTTTCACTTGACCACTTCGCCACTCGACCACTTGACCACTTCTGGTTTCAGTTCAGCAGAGCTGATACTCGGGCATCGAGGTTGCAAGCAGAAGAAGGCCGGTGAGGGTTTCTGGTTGCAGCGCGCTGCCGCCCTTTGCTGTTGCGAAGGCTACGAGGGGCTCGATGGCGGAGGGGGGCGCGTGACCGAGCGTGAGCCTGAGAACGGCTTCGACCACTGCTCGGGGCTCGCCCTTGTCGAGGGCGCTGCCCTTCTCGGCACCGGCGAAGAGCTTGGCCGCGTCGTAGGCGCTGGTGTCGGCGGAGCTGTCGTACCCCTGTGGCTTTTTGCCGGTGAGGAGGAATGCCAGGACATTCTGGCGGACGAAGAGCGTGCTGGTATTCATCCAGCTTCGGCCGCCCTCCCAGCCCTTGACGCTTGGCGGCAGGAAGAGCCGCTGCCCCATGAGGTCCATCGCGTCGTTGAGGATGGAGAGGTCGCGGACGGGCGTGTTGAGCGAGCGCACGGCGCCGATGGTGAGGACTGCCGGGCTCTTGATCTGCTGGTTGATGAACGTGTCGTCGTAGAAGTGTTCAGAGAGGAAGAGGCGGCGGAGGACGGGCTTCATCTCGTACTTGCGGACCTTGAGCATGTCGGCCAGCTCACGCAGGACCTTGCGCTGCGGCGTGGGAAGCTCGCGGTCGCCGCCGCGCTCGCCGGGGGGGACGTCGGCAAGGAAGTAGGAGTAGAGTCGTCGCGCCACGTACTTGGAGCAGGCGGGCTGGGCGAGGATGATGTCGACGAAGTCGTCGCCGTTCCAGTTGCCGCTGCGGCCGAGGATGTTCTTGCCGCCGTTGTCGTGGTTGGCGGTGTCCATGAAGAAGGAGTTGTCGCGGAAGGTGTAGCCGGTGAGGGCGCGGGCGCCTTCCTTAACGTCCTTCTCGGTGTAGCTGCCGATGCCAAGCGAGAAGAGCTCCATGATCTCGCGGGCGAGGTTCTCGTTGGGGCGGTTCTTCCGGCTGTCGTTGTTGTCGAGGTAGGCGAGCATCGCGGGATCGCGGATGAGAGCCTTGAGCATCTCGCCGTAGTTGCCCAGCGCGTGCTTGCGAAACATCTGGTTCTGAAGATACATGTGGTAGCTGTCTTCGATGACGCGGAAGCTCGTGGCGAGGATGCCGTGCCAGAAGAGAGTGAGTTTCTCTTCGAGGGGACGGCCGGTCTCGATCATGCGCTTGAGCCACCACTTCTGGACATTGGCCATCTGCTCGCGATCAAGGCGCTCGCGCCGCTGCCGCTCCTCGCGCAGCTCGGCCAGGCGATTCTCGTCTTGGTTGCGCTGGGCCATGCGGTAGGCCTGGCGCTCCTCTTCGGAGGGCGGGCGCATGATGTCCTGATCAAACGAGTCGGCCCTCGGCGGCGCGGGGTCGGTGACTTTGTCGGGGGTCAGAAGATAGTCGACGCTCTTCTCGGGTCCCCACGAGACGAGGAGGCGGATCTGCTGCTCGTTGCCACCCAGCCCCGCGCGCCAGAGGAGGTGGCGGGCCTGCTCATAGCCGAACTGCTGGGGCTTGATGGGGCGGAGCGACGCGTCGATTGCGTCACGTGTGTCGGGGCGATCGGGCGTGGCGGGTATAGCGGGCGCGACGGGCGTGTCGGTTGCGACGGGCGCGAGATCATCCGTGGCGGGAGCGGAGGGTGTTGCGTTCTGGGCGAGCATTCCGGCGGCCTCCTTGGGGCAACTGACTGAGCATCGGTTCAACGCGGCGAAGCGCGAGACATTGCGGGAAGTTGTGCGTTATCTAGCCGCGGGATTCTGGGACCTGCTTCGCTGGGCTCGCGTGTCAGAAGGCAAGGAAGGCTCAGAGCAAAGAGACCGAGCGGAGGCGGACGCACCAACATGTTTCGGAATGTGCTGGCCCGGCATTACCGAGATCCCACCAGATTACCGGATTGCAGAGCGAAGTCTTCACAAATGTGGCGAATGGGGCGTGCGTGAAGCGACTTGGCTCGCGGGTGTGACGGAGGTTGCGGTGCTGTCGTGCGGTCAGCCTTCGGCGGGAGATTTGGTGGGGTAGCGGAGCATGCCGCCGCACTCGGGGCAAGGCCAGCCTTCGGGCGTATTCTCCAGGTCGTAGGCGCAGGTGGCGCAGAGCACGCCAACGCCGTGCTGGGGGTCCCCGAAGCGTCTGGCGAGGCCGCGGCGGCCGCCCTTGAGGGCCGCGACTGCTTGTGCGCCGGCGACGGCGAGGAACGCGGCGATATAGACGAGCTCTTGTCCCGGCGCCGTTCCTCGCAGGATGGAGGCAGAGTGCGGAACAACCGCCGCGAATGCGCCCAGGCTGATCCCGAGTGCGACGCCCATCGGCGCAACGGGGCTCTTGCTGCACGTGCCGTGGGCGGCTCCATAGACCGTGGCGTAGCCGAGGACGATCGCGATTGGGAACGCCGCGAGCAGATCGGGGCGCCCGAGCCCGAGAAGATTGGCTCCGGCCATGGTGCACAGAAAGCCGAGCACTCCCCACACGGCGGGGCCGACAATGCCCAGGAGGAAGCCAGCGAAGGCGTTGGCGGCGGTGCCCTTAATCCGCCGGCGGGACCAGCCAGTCGGCGCGGGGGCGGTTTCGCCCGGGAGGGGCGGCGGCTTGGGTGGCTCCGTCGGTGGCGTGGTGTGCGGCCATCCGATCATGCGACCCCCCGCGCGGTGGATGCTGGCTGCGTGCTTGCGAGGCGGAACATCGTGCCGCACTCGGGGCAGGGGTGGTGATCGGGTGTTGCGGTGAGGTCGTACTGGCAGGCGGCGCAGCTGTGGCCGATGCCGAGTTGGGGCTGGGGCTTGGGTGGTTGTGAGCGTGTGCAACCGATGTAGCCGCCGGGGGCTTGAACGAGGCCGAGTGCGAAGATGACGGCCGCGATGAAGATTGACTAGCCACCCAACTCGAGAAACAAGAATGGGAGTGAGGCCAGAAGTGGAGAACCTCCGAGCCCGAGCGCGATCGCGAGTGCATCTGTGGACGCGAAGCCACCGACGCTGAAGCCCAAGCCAGCGCCAGAGACGAAGGCGATGCTTGCGATGATGGCAATCGGGGTAAGTGTCGCGGCGACCGAACCCAAGCCCTCCATGAGGCGGCCGCATGCGATGCCAATCGCGAACGACAGTGGGCCGATGATGATGCCGAAGATCGCTCCCATGAACATGTCGGGGAGCATCGAACTAATCGTGCGTTGTGGAAGTGGTTTGCTCATCGGCTTGATGGTTGAAGGACCTGCGGGGACCGCCGGGTTACCCGGCCTTACTTCCATAAGGCTCCGACGGGCCAGCGTTGCATGGTATTGGGCTGGTCGCTGCCCTTGCCGTCGCCGAAAATGTCGACCAATTGCATGGCTTGTTCCTGGCGCGGGTGGGGGCTGATGCCGGTGAGATAGTGCGGGTTAAAGAGATAGATCTGGACGTATTGGAAGATCGGGACGAGGGGGACTTCTTCTTCGAGGATGATGCGCTCGGCCTCGCTCAGGATCGCGAGGCGCTTGGCGGGGTCGGGCTCGCCGCGGGCCTGATCCAGCAGCGCGTTGTAGCGAGGGCTATGGAACTTGCGGTCGTTGTTGCCGTCGAAGCTGATGGTGGCGGGCGCGCCGTTCTCGCCGGGCTGCTCGTAGGAGCGGTTGAGATCGAGAAAGGTCGTGGGGTCGCCGTAATCGCCGAACCAGCCGGCGCGGCTGATCATGTAGTTGCCGCCCTTGAGCTCCTCTCGGAAGACCTTGATCTCCTTCATGGCGAGGGTGATGTCGACGCCGAGATTGCGTTCCCAGTCCTTGGCGATGGCCTGCGCGATGAGGTCGTGGCCGCCGTCCTTGTTGAACATGATCTCGATGGTGGGGAGGCCCGCGGCGTTGGGATAGCCAGCTTCCGCCAACAGCGCGCGTGCCGCGGCGGGGTCGTAGGGGAGGCCCTTGGGAGAGACGTATCCGGGGATCGAGTCACGCGGGATGAGCGTGGTGGCGACGCGCTCCCCGCTGCGCCGGACGTTGTTCACGATATTCTCGCGGTCGAGGGCCATCCCGAAGGCGCGGCGCACGCGCGCATCGGCGAAGGGGTTTGGGCGGCCGTCCAGGAGCGTGGGCTGCGTGTAGAAGTTGTAGAAGTACGTGCCGAAGGCGGGGAAGGTGTGGATGTTCTGGCGCGGGTCGGGCGGGAGGCGGCGGTCAATCTCGATGGGGTCCAGGTTCTGCGCGACCAGAGCGTCGTAGGCGGCGCGGTGCTCGTTGTAATAGTCCTGCTTGGCTTGGATCATCTCCGCGCGGTACGTGGGAGTGACGTCGCTGACCCAGTCCACCGCGCCCGTCTGGAAGGCCAGCACCTGCGCGTTGCCGTCCTGCACGGATGGGATCGAGATGGTGTCGATGTCGATGCTGGCGGCGTCCCAGTAGTGGGGATTGCGCTCGAAGAACATGTCGCGCTTGAAGCGCCAGACGGTGAGCATGAAGGGGCCGTTGGTAACGAGCAGTGGCGGCTTGGTCCAGTCGCTGCGCGTCTTGATCATGCCCGTGGCGGCGTCGATGGACTCGTGGGCACCCACCAGAGGCGGATAGACGGGAGCGAAAACGCCGAAGGACGTGAGGCTCATGAAGTATGGCGTGGGGCGCTCGAGCTCGATGATGAGCGTGCGGTCGTCGGGTGCGCTGAGGCCTACGAGCTCATCAAACTTGGCGAGTGTCTCCTGCCAGAGCGCGTCGGCCGCGGCGGGACGGTTGGTGATGGTGGTGTTGGACGCGAACTCGCGCAGGCGCGCGGAGCGCCAGTCGTAGAAGGCCTGACCGCCGCGGATCAGCGTGAAGAGCTTGGCGTAGTCGCCGGCGGAATCGGGGAGAAGGAGGCGCCGCCACGAGAAGATGAAGTCCGAGGCGCGGACGGTGGAGCCATTGCTCCAGCGTGCGTTGTCGCGCAGGTGGAAGGTGTAGGTGCGGAGGTCGCTCGAGATCTCCCAGCGTTCGGCGGCGGCGGGGCGCGGGTCGTAATCGGTAGCGAAGACGTCGTTGCGAGTGAGGCCCTCGTAGATGACGCCCGCGACGCGGAGGTCCTGCATCCAGGACATCTGGGCGAGGTCAAGGGTGCTGACGTCGCCTCGGTTAATGAAGCGAAGATCGGCGCGCGGCAGAGGCTTGTCGGTGAGAACGACAACGCCCACGAGTACCGCGAGCGCGAGGATCGGGAGTAGGAGCTTCCACATGCGGGGAGCGTATGGGGAGGGTCGCTCTGCGCGAGCGAACTTCGCGGCTGCCCGCGGCTATTCACCACAGCCGCTTCTCGGCACGAAACGACTCAGCGGCCCGCTTCGCGGCACCGCAGGAATCAGCCCGGGTTTGTCGGCCGCAGCGGTGTTGAGGGCTGCGGCGTTGTTGGCGGCGTGGCGGGGAGTCTGGCCGCGTCTTCTGGTGAGAGCAGCTTGGCGGCGGGGAGGATGCCGGGCTCGGATCTTGGTGTGACTTCGACGAGCATGAGCGGGCCGACCGTTCGTTCAAAGACGTTGAGCGCCGTTGAGGAGCCGCGCGCGTTGGAGTTGACCTTGCCGCCCGCGCGGTCGACGAAGACGACGACCTGTTCGCCCTCGACGCGCGCGAGGAGGACCATGGTGTCGTCGGAGATGATGACGCCGCCGTAGCGATCAGAGTAGCCCCAGCCGACGAGCTCGATGCCAGTGGTGGCGAGGGGCACGACCATCGCGGTGCCGAGGCGATCGCGCACGGCGATGGCGAACTCATCGTCGGACTCGCAGCGCCACTCGGGGCGGAAGCCCATCGAGACGCTGGTGTCGTAGACGAACTCGGCAGCGAGGCGCGGGCGGAAATCGGGATTGGCCGAGGGGCTGCCGGGGCCCTGCGTGATAAGGGACATCGCGACAACGGCGGCGATCCCCGCAGCGAGTCCGCCGCCGATGATGGCGAGCCAGCGCAGGCTGAGCTTCCGATCGAGCACGTTTGGCAACGCGAGCGGGAGGGTTGCGGGCGGCTCGGCGAAGAGGCGCGCGAGTGAGGCGTCGATGGTGGCGTGGGCCTCGCGCTCGAGCGCGAGCGCGTCGCCGTCAGACTCTTGCGCATCGAGGCGCGCGAGAAGTTCGAGGTCCGCGGGCGTAGCGATTCCGGCCGCGGCTTTAGCGATCAGCTCGCGGATGGTCGCGTCGTGCGCGCTGGGACCGGTGATGTTGGAGGGATCGCTCACGACTGGCCCCCCTTTCTTTCGTGCCTTCGTCCAGTGCTTCGTTCTGACGCCGGGGCAGATTCAGCGGTGGCGCGGCGAGCGGGCTTGGACTCGGCTGCGAGCCCGAGCCGGTCGCGAAGCGCGAGCCGCGCACGGAAGACGTGGCTCATCGCCGTCCCCTCGGGGATGCCGAGCGCGGCGGAGATCTGCGCGAAGCTGAGGCCCTGGACGCTGCGAAGGACAAGGCAAGCGCGAGCAATTTCGTCCAAGCCGTCCAAGGCGCGCGAGACGCGCTCATCAACAATGGCGGGAGCGGCCCGGATGACGGCGGGTTCGGGTGGGTGGTCTTCGCCGCCCTTGCCGCGATGCTTTGCACGTTTGCGGAGCTCGTTAAGTGAGGCGAAGCGGACGATCTGGGAGATCCACGCGACAAAGCTGGTGCCGGGATCAAAGTCGCCGAGCTTGCCAAGTGCGATGGTGGTGGCTTCCTGGACCATGTCGTGCGCGGCGTGGGGGTCGTTCAGGATGCTCGCGGCGACAAGCCACATGGTTCGTTGTGCTTCCTGCGCGTGGGCTGCGAACTGAGCCGGCGTCAGCTGCGAAGCGTGCGCGAGTTCCGCCCTGCCCGGCACGGAGCCAGTTCCCGATTGGGACGGAGTGGGGTGATCATGGGACATCTGCGATAGTCTCGTCCGGAATGTTGCGAAGCTGGTCGAGATTGCGGCGATGCGCGGAACTCGGCGAGAGAAGTGGAAAACACCCCGGCTCCGCATCTTATCGGGTCGTGGCGGCGGATGCGGCACGGGCAGAGCAAGAGACTTCGCCACGGGGCTCACAGCGAGGCACGGGGGGAGAAGGGCAGATGGAAAACAAGAAGCTGGATGGGGAATGGTGGACGATGGGTGCGCGACTTGGGTGCGGGCGCGAGTGGCTAGGAAACCGGCCGGGAGGCCGGTTCTACCTTTTGCTTTGCGATGATTGACGTGTCGCGCCCTCGCACGCCCTGTCACGCCCTGTCACACTCATTCACGCCGCTTGTTCGGCGCTGGGGCGGGCGGCGCCGAGGCGCATTGCGAGGCGGTGGGCCTCGGCCTCGCGTGCCAGTACGAGCGGGAGCGCGTAGGAAGCGTGCGAGACTCTGGCGGCGGTGGCGCCGAGTGTTTCTCGCCAGTCGGGATCGTCGAGCAGGCCATCGATCGCGTGGGCGAGGGCTTGCGGGTCAGCGCTGACGCGCAGGCCGCTCACGCCGTGGGTGATGATGTCAGAGAGGCCGGGCGCATCGGCGACGATGACGGCCATGCCCTGGGCCATGGCTTCGATCACGGACTTTGAGTGACCTTCGAGCTCGGAGCATTGGACGTAGATTGTGGCGAGTGCCATGCGCGCGAGCAGTTGATTGTGTGGGATGCGCCCCATGAAGCGGGCCGTGACGGCGCGGTCGTGCGCGAGGGCCTCGAGGCGGGTTTGCTCGGGGCCAGTGCCCGCGAGTTCGAGCGTGGTGCTGGCTCGCTTCTCATCGCTCAGGAGCGCGAGGGACTCGATGAGAAGCTCGATGCGCTTGCGCGCGATCAGTGGGCCGGCGTAGAAGATTGTTGAAGGTTCGCGGCGTGGCGCGGCGTGGTCGTCGTCGCTCGACACGGCATCGCTCAGAACATTGTTCAGAACGCCGTTCGAGACATAGTTGGGAATGACGCGGCCCTTGCCCGGCGGCAGGTGATAGCGCCAGGAAAGGTCATCGATCATGTCCTGCGTGGTCCCGACGACGACGTCGGCACCTTGGCAGAGGCGGCCTTCGATCGCGGCGACTTCGTTGTGCGCGAGAGAATGGGGGCCGTGCTCGTGGGCGACGAACTTGCTCCAGAGCAGGCCGCCACGCGCGATGAGGCCGACAGCAAGGCCGGCTTTGCGCAGCGAGCGAGCGATGTGGAGGCCGATTTCACCGCCGCGGTCGAGGGGCGACTTGATGACGGCGCTGCGGCAGCCCGCGACTGCGGCGCGGAGCTCGGTGCTGAATAAGGATGGCTCGTTCGCGGCGCTGACCACGCGAAGTCGATTGGTGGTGCCGGGGGCGGCGATGGCCGCGATGGCGGCGAGGTTCTCAGCGGGAGTACTCGCGTCGGCCGTGATGAGCACGAGCTGGCGAAAGTGCGGCAGCAGCCCCGCGTAGAGGTGCCACTCACGGGAGAGGATGCCAGCGCTCTGCCATGACTTGGCCGAAGTTCCGGTCGCGAAGACCAGAACGAGCGCATCGGCGATCGGGTTGGAGTGGGTCTCGTTTGGCATCCGGTTCTGAAGGATCGAACCGGGAGATATCGGCTTGGGGGCGTAGCGGGGCGACTCTTGCGCCGCAAGAGTTTCCGATTTTGGCTCGGAGGACACGCGCAGGCGGGCGTTATCGCGGACGTGGCAGCGCGAGCGGCCTGGGTGACAGCGCACGTGGCTGGTGTTGCGTTACCCCGCGCTGCCAGCGAGGGCCGCGTTGGTGGGGAAGCGCTTGAGGGCCGCGAGGAGTCGCTCGATCTGCTCGTGCGGGTGCATCGCGAGGAGCTGGCGGCGGAGGGCCGACATGGTTTTGAGCTCACCCTCGGGCAGGAGAAGGTGCTCCTTGCGCGTGCCTGACTCGGCGAGGTTGATGGCGGGGAAGATGCGGCGGTCTGCGACCTTGCGATCAAGGATGAGCTCCATGTTGCCGCTGCCCTTGAACTCTTCGAAGATGACCTGATCGGCCTGGGAGCCGGTGTCGACGAGGCAGCTTGCGATGATGGTGAGGCTGCCGGCTTCTTCGGTGTTGCGGGCGGCGCCGAAGAGCTGGCGCGGGACTTCGAGGGCCTTGCTGTCGAGGCCGCCGCTGAGCGTGCGGCCGGAGCTGGCAAACCGGCGCGAGTTGTTGAAGGCGCGACCGAGGCGCGTGAGAGAATCGAGAAGGATCACGACGTGCTTGCCTGACTCGACCATGCGCTTGCACCGGTCGATGGTCTGGATTGAGATCTCGATGTGCTTCTCGACGGGATGATCGTTGGACGAAGCGACGACGCGGCAGCGCTGCGCCGCGCGCGCTTCGGCGGCATCGGGCGCGCGATCGGCAACGCCCAGGTCCCTGGCGGCGGTCTCGCCTCGCGCGAGCGTCTCGCGAGCCATTGAGTCGGTGGTGGTCTGGACGAAGGTGCGTCGGAAGTCGGTGACTTCTTCGGGGCGCTCATCGACGAGGAGGACGACGATCTCGAGGTCGCTGTAGTTGCGGAGGAGCGCGGTGGCGATGTCCTTCAGGAGCGTGGTCTTGCCTGCCTTTGGCGGCGAGACGATGAGCGCACGCTGGCCGCGGCCGATGGGGCAGAAGAGATCGATGAGGCGGCAGGAGGCAGGGCAGCCGGGATATTCGAGCGTGAGGCGCGGCTGCGGATCGATTGAGGTGAGTTCATCAAAGCGGCGGATGGCGGGCGGTAGTGGACGGCCGTCGATGTCGGTTCGATGCGAGAGGATTGGGCCGCGGCTGGGTTGATTCGAGCGATGCTGGGAGTTCTGCGGCGGGTTGTTGTTGGAGGTTGCGTATCGGCCCTGCGGCTGCTGGCCACCCTGGCCACCGTTGCCGGGCTGGCCACCTTGTCCGGGCTGGTTGCCGTAGCCGCCCGGGCCGGAGCGCTGTCCGTTCTGCTGCTGAGCGCCGGGCGGATTGCCACCGCCGCCGTCGGCGTTGCCGCCGCCGTTTCCGCCGCCCCCGCCGCGGCGTCTTCGTCTGCGTCCACCTGTCCCTGGCCCCATGTCCATGACCTCCCCTGCGCCTCCAGCGCGAGACGAACTTCGTGAAAGACTCCGAACGCGCGCCGAGTGCCCACACTGAAAGCGGGCGGCGCCCAAAAACCTGGTGACGTGTGCCTTCGGTCGTTTGGCCTCGACCTTCCGCTGCACAAGACCAACAACGGTCCGCGGCTGGAGGAGGCAACTGATTCGTGTCTGGCACACTTTTCCCAGATGGTCACGCGAGCAAAGGAGCCAGCGTGCTCTGGGGAAGAACAAGGCGGAGATGAACTCCGTCTGGTCCACAAGCATATCAAGCATCGACCCCTCGTGTCGGACATGTCTCCCGTTCCGTTCCTGGGCGCCGTTAGCATTGGCGGTAGCGGCGTCAGATTCCATTCTTTGTCCAAGTTTGTACGCTTTTTGTTTGGATTTTTGGCCAGAGGCTCCTATTCTGGAGCGTTGGGAAGGGGCACATGCAAGTGCAAGCTTGGGGATTGTCTCGGGTTCCGGACGATTGGGGGGGAGGGCGGGGGTTTGTAGTGGGCGTCTTTCCTAGAATGGTTTGCCTCGAAGGCCTGGGCGGGAGGGTCTGAGGAAGGGCTGGCCGCTGAAGAGCTGGTCGATGCTGAGCCGGTTTCGGACGAGTGAGAAACTTATTGGAAGGGTCGGGGTTGATCAGCCCGGAGTGGGGCGGTCCCGAGCGGATCAGTCCGAAGTGGGCCGATTTGAAATGGAATCATGACACGCATGGCCGAGCCAATCCCGCCGACGAGTCCGCCGCCCGCCGCAGATGGTGATGGGAGTGGCGCGACGCTGGTGCGCGGGCTTGGCGTGTCGCCTGGGATTGTGATCGGGCGCGTGCTGATCATCGATGATGATCTCCGCAAGCCCTCGCAGCGAATGGTGCGGAAGGAAGACTGGCCAGCTGAAGTCGCCCGGCTTGAGGATGCGGTCGCTCGCGCGATCGCCGACATCAAGGGCGTGTACGCGGAGGCCGAGCGGCAGATCGGCAAGGAGACGGCGGCGATCTTCCTGTTCCATATCGGGATGCTCTCGGACAAGACCTTGCTGGAGCAGTTCTGCGGGCGAATCGAGAAGGATCTGGTGTGCGCCGAGTATGCGGTGACGCAGACGCTCTCGGAGATGGCAGACAAGTTCCGCAAGACTGGCAACACCGTCTTTGCTACGAAGGTGAACGACATCGAGGACCTGGCCACGCGGCTTCTGCGGCACCTGCAGGGGCAGTCGGGCAAGCGGCGCGAGATCGATGAGGGAACGGTGATCCTGGCGCGCGACCTGACGCCCTCGCAGACGATCGGCTTTGATCGCCAGAAGGTGGTGGGCTTCGCGACCGACCTTGGCGGCATGACGAGCCACACGGCGATCATCGCCAAGGCGCTGGACATTCCTGCCGTGGTTGGGTGCAAGACGCTGCTGCGGATGGCGCGTGATGGCCAAAGCATCATTCTTGATGGCGAGCGCGGGCAGGTCTTGCTGGATCCTGATGAGGCGACGCTGGCGGAGTATCGGCGGCTGATCGAGCAGCGGCGGCTCTTCCATGTCTCGCTGGATGAGCTGGTGGACTTGCCGAGCGTGACGGTCGACGGGACGCAGATCAAGATCGTGGGCAACATCGAGCTGCCGGATGAGATCTCAAAGGTGCTGCGCAGCGGCGGGCAGGGCGTGGGCCTCTACCGCACCGAGTACCTGTATTTGATGGGCAATCAGGAGCCGACCGAGGAGGAGCACTTCGCGGCGTACAAGCGCTGCGTCGAACTCTCGGGCGGGCGCGATCTTGTCATCCGCACGATGGACCTTGGCGCTGACAAGTACACGCAGGCGCAGGAGGAAATCCCCGAGCGCAACCCGTTCCTGGGCAATCGCTCGATCCGCTATTGCCTGAGGAACCTGCCAATGTTCAAGCGGCAGCTTCGGGCGCTGCTGCGGGCGAGTGCGCTGGGGCCGATCAAGGTCATGTTCCCGCTGATCACCTCCATCGGCGAGCTGCGCCAGGCCAAGTTCATCGTGCGCGACATGATGGAGGAGATGGACGAGGAGGGGCTGCCCTTTGATCGTTCGCTGCCGCTGGGCATGATGGTGGAGGTGCCGAGCGCGGCGATCCAGGCCGAGACGTTCGCGCGCGAGGCGGACTTCTTCTCGATCGGGACCAACGACCTGGTCCAGTACACGCTCGCCGTGGACCGGACCAACGAGCGTGTGGCGAACCTGTACACGCCCATGCACCCTGCGGTGCTGAGGCTGATCCGGGACGTGGCGCGAGCGGGGAAGAAGCGCGAGATCGAGGTTTCGTGCTGCGGCGAGGCCGCGGGCGACCTCGAGTTCGCGATGTTGCTGATCGGGCTGGGATTGCGTACTCTGTCCACGAGCAGCTCCTCGATCCCGCAGCTCAAGCGGTTCGTGCGGAGCGTGTCGGTACAACAGTGCGAGCGGGCGGCCAGACAGGCCCTTGCGCTCGATTCGGAGGTCCAGGTGGCGGCGATGATCCGCGACCGGGCCAGAAAGCTAGTTCCCGAGGCCTTCAGCGGTCGTTCCGCCGATTAGCCCCGGGAAGAAAAGATCAGCGGCCTTGCCTCCCTCGTTCCTTTGTCCTTGTGGACGCTGGAAGGGCGGGCGCGATGCCGGGAGAACTCCACGACCCCCCTTCCGCGACCTTGTCCTCTGGCGTCTGAGCCTTGCGATCGGTCTCTCTTGTCTTCTGAAGTCGTCTTCTAAAGTTGTCTTCTGAAGTCAGGAAGCTGAAACAAAGGGCCACGAACCAGGCAGGGTTGTGCGAGAGTGGCGTCGAAGGCGAGTCTGCGGGGCTTGGGCGCGTGCCCTTGCTTCGTCGGCGGATCGGGCGGCTCTCGCCTCTGGATCCGAAGGCTCGTCCGACCTGATCCCGCGGCGCGTGCCGCGCGGCCGTTCCGAGCCTGGCTCGGGATCGCCGCGAATGCACGCGAAGGGCGGGACGTGTCCGACCGCGACCGATGCGCTTGTTGGCGTCGGGCGTGTGCGGCGGGCGCGTGTGCTTGGCGCACGTGCTTGGACCGCGTGCTGGGCGCACTGGGTCGGATTGCGTGGGGTTCTTTCGGATCATCGCATGACCGCTCGTCGCGCGTGACTCGTCACGCGCGCGGGTTGGTCGGGGCGGGTCGCTCGGGAAGCGAGAGCGTTCTCGTGCGCGGTGGGCCTCATGGCCCCGTGCACGATGGGCCGCAGATGGAATGGAGCGCCCGACGCGGCGCGGAAGGATCGACGATGACGGAATCAAGCAAGAGCGAGTCAGGCAAGAGCGAGTCAAGCAAGAGCGAGTCACACAAGACAGAGCGGGGCGGTGCCAAGGGCGAGGCAAAGAGCGAGGTCAAAACAGAGGCAAAGTCCGAGGGACGCGGGGAGGGCAAGGGTCCGGCCTCGCAGATGCTGATCAACTATGTGCCCGGCGAAGAGTGCCGCGTGGCGATCGTGGAAGATGGGAAGCTCGA
>Ga0105046_10007477_pt1 | contig 17207 bp, 20 predicted proteins | sample MAT03_FD_78385 | JGI IMG/M metagenome (GOLD analysis project Ga0105046, IMG submission 78385) | Freshwater microbial communities from Lake Fryxell liftoff mats and glacier meltwater in Antarctica - MAT-03 (megahit assembly) | ecosystem: Environmental > Aquatic > Freshwater > Ice > Liftoff...
AGGCTACCCGTGCGAGGTGTGCGGCGGCGACGTGGCCGGCGTGCCGGAATCCGATTTGTATCTGCGGTACGTCCTCGGTGAAGTGCCTCTCGAAGAGCTACACCTGCTGCCGGAGCGCCACATCCGGTGCAACCCGGCGGTGGCGCAATATATCGTGGATGTTGGCTTCCCGCCGGTGACGTGTGACGGGCCGTTCGACAAGCGGGGCTTAGATGCCGAGTTCGTCCGCGCGGAGGAAGTCCGCGTGTCGGCCGGCTGGCGACGGCTGCAAGCCATACCTACGCTGCGACTGGCCATCCCCGAATACCCGCTGAGTGTGACACCTGTCGGTATTCATGAAGACTAACCACAGAGACACAGGGACACAGAGAAGACGGAAGAGTGAAGAAGTTTTCTTCCGACAAAATCTCTTACTCTCTTGGTGTTGTCTTCTCTGTGCCTCTGTGGTTAGTTCTTTCTTGGTCTTCTTCCTCTCAACCCTGGAGTGTTCCCATGTTCCGTAGTCTCGTCGTGCTGGCGTTGGCGGTCGGGGTGGCGCGGGCGGATGTCGAGTCGGGGCCGAAGGCGGGCGAGAAGGCCGGGCCGGTGAAGGCGTTCGGCGTGGTCGGCACGGTGGAAGGGAAGGAGGCCGACTTCGTGGCCGAGCGGAAGGGCGCGCCGACGGTGTACCTGTTCGTGAACGCGAGCAAGTTCGACCGGCCGATGAACCAGTTCATCAAGACGCTGGACGGCAAGATCACCGACATCGACGCGAAGGCGATGGCGGTGGCGGTGTGGCTGACGGACGACGCGGACAAGAGCAAGGAGTTCGTCGCCCTCATCCAGAAGTCGGTGAAGTACCAGAACACGTCGCTGGCGGTGCTGGGCGAGACGGCCGGGCCGAACGGCTGGGGGATCAATCCGGACGCGCACCTGACGGCGGTCGTGGTGGTCGGCGGCAAGGTGGTGAAGTCGTTCCCCTACGAGAGCGTCAATGGCACCGACTCGAAGGCTGTGCTGGAATCGCTGAAGAAGGCCGTCGAGAAGAAGTAACGGGTCGGAAATCACGCCGCCGGGGGTCCGCTGCCGGCGTCCGCCTAACCATTCGGCCGCGAACCGGAGGAATACTCATGCCCAGCCCGTTTCCCGGAATGGACCCGTGGTTGGAAGACGAGGAAGTGTTCCCGAACGTCCACGAACGGATCGGGATTTACCTTCAGGACGCGCTGAACGCGATCCTCCCGCCGGGCTACGCCGCGACGACCAAGAACCGCGTCTGGGTGGACCCGGAACTCCGCCGGGAACCGGATGTGGGCGTGTTCGGCCGCGACCGGCCGGGGTTCAATGCGCCAAGCGAGGGCGGTCTCGCGGTCGCCACGCTGGCGCGTTCCGGCCTGCTCGAAGTGGCCGGCGACGCCACCTCCGACCCCATCGAGGAGCCGTACCTGGAAATCCGCTCGAACCGGGGCAAGCGGCTCGTCACGGCGGTCGAGGTGCTGAGCCGGTCGAATAAGAAGCCGGGAGACGCCGGCCGCGAGTCGTACCTGAGCAAGCAATTGGAGTACCGCGCCTCGGCGGTGAACGTGGTGGAGATCGACCTGCTCCGCGCCGGCCCGCACACCACCGCCGTACCGCGCGGCCGGTTACAGACGCTCGCGCCGGAGCCGTTCGATTACCACATCTGCGTGACGGTGCCGACGGCGCACCCGAAGTTCTTCGTCGCGCCGATCCGCCTCGCCGACCGGTTGCCGGTCATTCCGATCCCGCTCGACTGGGATGTGCCGCCGGTGTCGGTCGATCTGCAAGCCGTCTTCGACCGCTGCTACGACGGCGGCCGCTACCCGGAACTGGTGAACTACGCCGCACCGCCCGACCCGCCGCTGACCCCGGCGCAACAGGCGTGGGCCGACGCGCTACTGAACGCGAAAGGGGTGACACCATGACCGAAGTCGACGACGCCTTCCTTCGCACCATCGTGGACAACCCCGGCGCGGACCTGCCGCGCCTGGTGTACGCCGACTGGCTCGACGACCGTAGCGACCCGTGCGGCCCGTTCTTGCGGGCCGCGACGCAATGCCGCCGAATCATTTTCCCGTTCCGATCTCGATCTTGGTTGTCTTGAAGTGCGCGCTCATCCGTTTCGTACCGACGGCATCAACCTGAGCCTGCATGACGTTGTTGGCGATTCCCCCTGGGATATCTTTGCTGAACCAGACACGTCGGGACAAGTTCCCGACGCCGGGGATTTCGTACCAGGTACAGAGGTACTTCTTCCCATCGATGGTCACGGTTTCGGACCCCTCCGCCGAGACTTTGGAGGGCTTCACGCCCGGCTCGAATTCCGGCGTTTGTACAGACGCCGGCTTAACCTTCGGAACCGTGCGTTTCCCGGACGGACCCGCGAAGGACGCCGGACCACGAACCGTGATGGACTCATCCAAGACGAGGCCTTCGGCGGTCTTCTCGACGAGCGTCTGCTTCGTGTCACTACCCGGACCAGGACCAAATTCGACCGTGATCGAGGTGCCGACGGGAAAGAAAGCCCACGCCATGTATTCCGGATTCTCGGCGCTGGCAGGCGGTGGTACCGACTGCTTTGGCTGAGGCTGGCCGTCCGGGTTGTTGACAGCCGGTGTCGGGTCGGTCTTGTTCGAGCCGTACCCAACGATGAGAATGGCCACGAGTAACGGGAAAGCCAGACGCATGGGGAAGCCCAGTTCAGGAGTGGGAAGCGATTCTGCCAGAGATAACGATACGCAGCACTCGCACTTCGCCCACGAAACGATACCCCGTTCCCGATCTCGCCGTCGGCCGCTTCCCCCCGTTTACAAACCGTTTGGCCGGCGGTTGAACTTGTACCGCTCCTACCTTCGTTGCCCGGACCCATGAACAACCCGCAATCGACCGAACTGATCTTCGATATCTCCCGCCCCGGTCGGCGGTGCCACCGGCTGCCGGCGTGCGACGTGCCGGCCAAGCCCGTCGAGAGCCTGATCCCGAAGCGACACCTCGCGGACGCCCCGCCGCCGCTGCCGGAGGTCGGCGAGATCGACCTGATCCGCCACTTCACGAACCTGTCCACCCGCAACATGTGCATCGACACCAACTTTTACCCGTTGGGCAGTTGCACCATGAAGTACAACCCGAAGCGGCACGAGCGAATCGCCGGGTTCCCCGGCTTCGCCAACCTGCACCCGCTGCAAGACGACGACACCACGCAAGGGATGCTCGAACTGCTATACGGGATGCAGGAGTACCTGAAGGAAATCTCCGGCCTGCCGGCCATCAGCCTACAACCGGCGGCCGGGGCGCAGGGTGAACTGAGCGCGCTGTTCGTCGCCTCGGCGTACTTCAAGGACAAGGGCGAGACGCACCGCCGCAAGGTGCTGGTGCCGGACTCGGCGCACGGCACCAACCCGGCGTCGGCGGCCTTGGCCGGGTTCGACACCGTCACCGTGAAGAGCGGGTCGAACGGCCTCGTGGACTTGGAAGACTTGAAGGCGAAGCTCGGCGACGATACCGCCGTGTTCATGATTACCAACCCGAACACCCTGGGATTGTTCGAGACGCAAATCAAGACCATCACGGACCTGTTGCATTCCAAAGGCGCGTTGGTGTATCTGGACGGCGCGAACATGAACGCCATCCTCGGTATCACCCGGCCGGGTGACTTCGGCGCGGACATGCAGCATTACAACGTCCACAAGACGTTCACCGGCCCGCACGGCGGTGGCGGCCCCGGCAGCGGCCCCATCACGGTGCGGGACTTCCTCGCCCCGTACCTGCCCGCGCCCATTGTGCGCAAGAAGGACGACCGCTTTTACCTCGACCACGACATGCCCAAGTCCATCGGGCGGGTGCGGAGCTTCTTCGGCACCATCGGCATCCTGTTCCGCGGCTACTGCTATATCCGCACGCTCGGCCCGGACGGGTTAAAGCAGGTCTCTGAACACGCCGTGCTGAACGCTAACTACCTGCGTGCCCGCGTGAGCGAAGGGTACGAGGTGCCGCACCCCGGCCCGTGTATGCACGAGTTCGTGGCGAGCGCCCGCAACCTGATCCGCGAGAAGAAAGTGCGGGCGATGGACGTGGCCAAGCGGCTGCTCGACTTCGGCTACCACGCGCCGACGGTGTACTTCCCGCTGGTGGTGCCCGAAGCCCTGATGATGGAGCCGACCGAGACCGAGAGCAAGGAGACGCTGGACGCCTTCGCCGACTGCCTGTTGAAGATTCGGGCCGAAGACCCGGAGGTCGTCCGCACCGCCCCGCACACGCACGTCATCAGCCGCCCGGACGAGGTGAAGGCCGCCAAGGAGCCGGTGTTGAGGTGGACCCCGACGAAGGTGTGAGACGGCGGGTCACGCGGCCACGAGCGAGCGGAATTGAACCCGGCGAGGTCGTGCCTCACGCTGCCACAGTCGGCCGTGGTCGTACTCGTATCGCGTGAGCGTGCCGGAGCGAACATCGTCACGGCGTTGCTCGTTCTCGGCGAGGACGAACCGCGCCTTGATGCGGCCGTCAACGACTTTCTTTCGGACCTCGGTTCCATCGCATCCGACTTCGACTAACAACCCGTCTCGGAAGGTGAGCGACCCCAGAACCGTGCCCCAATTCCCATCCGACCGCTTGGCGAAATGGACCGGAACGACCCCATCCCAGACCGGCAACTGTTCGGCACGGTAGACATAGACGCCCGCGAAGTACGCATCACCGATCCGGGTGCTGGTCATCAATTCGCCGCCGAGGAACGGTCCATCGGGGGTTCCGACGAAGTAGCGGAGTTCCATCGCCTCGCGGTGCTTGGTGCTGACGAATTCAACGGAGCCAAGTTTCGGCGTTCGTGAGTCATTCAGGTCTTGTATTGCATCCATGGCGAACGAATACAGTCCGAGGGGGCCGACTTTCTCATAGTGTTCGGTTGACAACCGGAGTCGCCAGTCCGGCTCGTCCTCCGTCCGTCGCCAGTAGGCGGCGCGCACGAACACGCCCTTCCGCTCCAGTTCGGCGACCAGCAACTTGCCCCCGGCGATGTCCTGATCTACCAGTGTTTGCGGATCCATCGGAAGACTCCGTACTTGGGGTTGGTGACCGCGTCGAACAGGGCACGCGCCGCAGTCTCGTCCCGACTCCCATAGCGGCTGACCTCGGACCAGTTGGCGACGACTGCCCAAGCCTTACTGAAGTCCGGATTCGCTGCTTTCTCCTCGTCGAGTTCCTTTCCCAATTTGGCAGCGACGATCAATCTCGTTGGGCTGTGGGTGTAGACGTCTTCGATGGCCTTCTTCTCCGGCGGAAAGTCAAACCGTTTTGTCTTCTTGGCGATGCAAGCTTTCAACCCGCACTCGACCACATAGCCGGTCAAATAGTAGGCTCCCGCGTACAACCCGGCTTTCAAGAGGGTCCGAGCCTCTTTCAAACGGACGCGGGCAAGCGTCTTGAAGTCGTTACGATTCATGGAACCTTCTCGCTGGGTATTCTACCCGACAACCGGGCCGATGGCTCACCCACCGGCACGGCGCGCCTACCCCGTCACTTCTTCTTCGCCCCGGTGATTTCGTCGGCCACGCGGCCGGCGTCGTACACCTTCCGCATCGCCTCGATGATGCCCCGACTGTCCACCGCCACCGACCGGGCGTCGGAATCGTCGTACACGAAGTCCCACACCAGGCTTTGGATGGTGCCGTCGAAGATCAGCCCGACCACTTCGCCCTTGGCGTTCACCACCGGGCTGCCGCTGTTGCCGCCGATGATGTCGTTGGTGCAGACGAAGTTGTACGGCGTCTTCAGGTCGAGCGCCGTCTTCCGCTCCTCGAACCGCTTGGGCAGTTTGAACGGGCCGGCGTTCCCTTGCTCCTTGGCGCGGGCGTACAGGCCGGCGAAGTCGGTGTACGGCGGCACGTCCTTGCCGTTCTCCTTGAACCCGGACACGGTGCCGACCGCCAGCCGCAGGCTGAAGGTGGCGTCCGGGTAGGCGTTCGCCCCGTCCAGCGCGAACCGCGCTTGCGCCAGCGCGGCGGCCGCCTTCCGCTTCGGCTCGTCCACGTCCGCCTCGTACTTCTTGCGGATCGCCCGCGCCCGCTCGTCAATGGCCGCCGCCAGCGCGACCATCGGGTCATCGGTCGGCACCGACTTCGCGTCGAAGTGCTTGGTCCGCTCGGCCAACTCCTTCAACTTCGTCTTGGACACCAGTTCAAAGGCCCGCGCGCGGGGCGACTTCCCGGCGAGGACCAGTTTCGTCAACGGGTCTTCCGCCCCGTAGGTGCCGGCCAGCAGGGTGAGCGAGTCGGCCAGCTTCAGGATTTCGTAGTCGTCGTCGGTCGGCACCTCGGACAGCAGTTGCCGCTTGAGGGCCGGCAGGCGGGCGTCGCCGAACTCCGGCAGGCGGTCCTTCGCCTCCTTCTTGCTCTCGGCGGAGTAGCGGAGCAGGGCGCGGGCGTAGCCGAACAGCGTGCTGTTGAAGGCCGTCCCTTGTTCGAGCGTGCCGTACTCCTGGGCGTATTCGGCCCGCTTCTTCTGGGCGGCGGCGATAGTGTCGAACGCGGTCATCGCGCCGGCGTGCCAGTCGGGCAGCTTGCGCCCCTCCTTCTGCATCCCGACGATGTAGTCCTTCAACCGCTTCTCCTCGGCCTGCTTGCGGGCCATCACCTTCGGGTCGAGCAGCCCTTGCAGACCGCCGTACCGTGCCTTTCGGCTGTTCTGAATGCCGAACAGGTCGTCCTCGCCGAGTTGCCGATTCTTCTCGCTGCGGCCGATCCACGCGCCGATCAGCACCTCCATCCGGTTTAGCCGCTGCATCAGGCTGGGGAAACCGGTGTCGCGGAGGTACTCCAACTCGGCCAGGGTGTTCTGCCGGCTGGTGCGGCCGGGGTGCCCGGCGACGAACACCAACTCGTCCGCCTTGCTGCCGTTCTCGCTCCACGTCAGGTGGTGGTCCGGCTTGAGCGGCTTGTCGTCCTCGTAGACGCGGAAGAAGGTGCAGTCCAGGTCGTACCGGGGGTACTCGAAGTTGTCCGGGTCACCGCCGTAGAACGCGGCCTGCTTCTCCGGGGCGAACACCAGCCGGATATCCTTATACAGCCTGTATGTATACAGGTGATACAACCCGCCGGCGTACAGCGTGACGACTTGCCCGCGAACCCCTTTGCCCTCGTCGCTGGCGGCCTTCTCGATCTCGCCGATCTTCTGCTGGCGGGCCTTGAACGCATCCGCGGCGGCCATGTCGGGTTTGACCGCACCGTTCACGTCGGCCGTCACGTCCTTGATTTCGCGCAGGTTATACAGTTCCAGGTCCGGGCAATTCATCTCGTCGGCGCGGGTCTTGGCCAGGAAGCCGAGTTTCAGGTAATCGACCTTCTTCAGGTCGCTCAGCTTTTGCAACGTGTCGGCCGCGACGTGATGGTTGGTCATCACCAGCCCGTCGGCCGAGACGAAACTGCCGGACCCGCCGGGGAAGCGGACGCACGACTTCTGGAGGTGGTCCAGCCAGCCGGCCGGCGGGGTGAACTTGTACTTGTCCAGCAGTTGTTTGAGGGGCGGGTTGGTGAACAGCCACATGCCCTCGTCGGCGGCGGCGGGTAGTCCGCACGCGGTGACGGCGAGGGTGGCGAGCAGTCGGGTCGTCATGGCAGCGAGACTCCGGTTCGGGAACGCGATCCCCGGCAACGGCCACTCCGCCGCCGGAGCGGGTAGTATAGGCGGAGCCGGAATCCCGCGACGCGAGTGCGGGCCGTGCGGTAAAGTGGTGGTGGAGTACGAACCGTCAGCAATGCGGAGGTGGTCCGTGACCGAAACCGCGACCCCAACGATCCCTCGTTCGGTACGAAGTGGTGCGCCCGCGCCCGCCGACGCGATCCCCGATGGCGCGCGCGTCCTCGTCGAGCAGTGGTGCGTGACGAACCGCAATCGCATAGTGGCCTGCTATCTGACGCCGCGCACGGATCACCTCTTGGTGGCTGTCGTCGGTCTGGCGGTCGAATACGACAACCAACTTGGCGACGACGTGGCGGGGTTGGAAGGCTGCCTGCTGGACGGCGGATTCCGCGTCGAATCGACCCTTCTCCCGAACGTGCCGCTTGCGGAGTTGTCGCACTTCATCCCACCGGCGAAAGCGGTGCGCGTGGATGCCCACTAAAGCGAGCGCTCCGCGCTCACCACCCGCCGGTTCATGTTTCCGGCACCGTCATCGGCTTCTGGCTGGTGGAGATTGAAAAGTGCGTCGAAGATTGGCTCGCCGAGAATGGGTAAACCTCACCCCGTCGCCGACGCACTTATCGCCCCGAGGCGGCCCGCAACAGTTCCGCGACGGGCGGTCGGCGGGTGGGGTCCGGGTCGCGGTAGGAGTAAATCACTTCACCCGCTCGGTTCAGCAGGAAGTCGCCGCCGAGTTGCCGCACGTCCTCGCCTGCGTAGGGTTTTCGCACCCGTTGCCCTGTGAACATGTGCTTCAAATATCGCCAGATCACGCCCGGCCGGAAGAACGTCCACCAACTCGTGCGCTCCAACCCGAAGGCGTGGTAGGCGACGCGCTCCGGGTCGCCGACGACCGGCACGGGTTGCGGGAAATGCGCCAGGAAGCCGGCCAGCACGTCCGGCCGTGCCTGCGTGACGACCAGGATGTTGCAGCCGAACTCGTGGAAGTCGTCCGCGCGGGCCGTCACCTCGCCGAGGTGCGCGCGGCACGGCATTCAGGCCAAGTGGCGGAGGAAGACGAGCAGCAGCGTGTCGGACGTGAGGAACGACGACAGCGGAACCGTTTCGCCGGTCGGTAACAGAAGTGGAATCGTGAGGGTCATGTTCATCCGAGCCGGAAGCGTGAGCGACGGTCCAATCCGAAATCCGTCGCTCACGCTTCCGGCTCGGATCGAAGCTCACCGCCCGTCGAGGCGGAGCGGTGGGGGCAGGTCGGAACGCGGGGCCGCGCCGCGCTGCACCGGCTGGCGGTACTCGGCCAGGTTGATCGGCGACACGTTGCCGATGGTGGCGGGGCGGGTGAACATCGTCGCCGGCGTCTTACCGTCGTTCACCTTGATGTCGCCGAGGCGTAGGTCCATCTTCACTTTCTGCTTGGGCCATTCCAACACAAGATGCGTGGGCACTTGCACCGACACGGGTTGGCCGGTCGTCGGGTCGATGCCGGCCGAGACGGTTTTCGCCTGCTTGATGTCGGCGGTGGTCTGAATCTCCCACTTTTTGCCGTCGGCGGACAGGGCATAGACGAAGTGTTTACGGACGCTCGGAGCCGACCCCGTGGCCGGGTCGCCGGCGATCTCAATGACCTTCTTCAGCGGCTGGCCGGTGGCCGAGCGGTCGTCGAAGCTGAGGCGATACGCGCGCTCGCCGTCAAGCAGTTTGCTCTCGTAGTTGGGTCGGTCGGGATACGTCACGAGGCCGAGGGCTTGAAGCACCCAGTCGGGTTCGAACGGCACCGGCAGTTCGTTTTGCACGCGGGGGAAGTCGGCATAGGAGCAGATCAAGTACGTCGGTTCCGGCTGCTTGACGTACATCCACATTTCGTGTGGGTTCGACCCGATATCGAGTTGGTCGCCGCCGATGGGCAGCCCGGCTTGCAGGCGGAAGTTGCGATTCTTGCCACAGACCAGGACACCGGAGTTCAAACTCGGCACCCAACGGACATCCGGCACCACGGCTTTGAGGCTGACGGAGTCGTAGCGGATGGTCTGGACGTAGCCGGCCTGACGGTTGAGTTGCGCGACGAGGTCGGCCCCGGATTTCTCGACCAGTTTCGTCGTCGGCACCTCCGGCCGCGGCTTCAGCGATTGCAGCCACTTACACCCGGACGACGACAGTGCGACAGCGCAAATAGCGAGCGGCAGGAAGCGAAGCGTGCGCATGGTGGGTTCCTCGTCTGGTGTCGCCGTGTCCGTTCCGAACGCCTCACTCCCAGCCGAGCACCTGAAACACTTGTTGTTGGACGGCCTCGATCTGGTCGTCCGGCAGTTTCGGGTCGGGCACCTCGTGCCGGCGACCCGTGCGGGCGTCTCGCAGGATCAGCACTTCGGCCCCGTCGGGCGTCCGCTTGGCGTCCTCGAATTTCAGCTTCTTCCGCCGCATCAGCAGCAAGGCCACCACATACCGGAAGCTGACTCGGTGGGATTCTACCGCCCCCGCCAAATGGTCGAAACAATCGAGGAGCAGGGCGTCATTAAAGATCGGCTTCGCCGGCCGCGAGGACGACGGAATCCGCCCACTCCAGTGGGCGATGGCGTCGGCGGGCGGTCCCGTCCAGGCGTCGGCGGCATAATCGGCGCGGACGAATCGGCCGGCGGCTTCGGTGAGGACGCCGTAGACCCGCTCGCCCGGCTTCAGTTCGCGGCCGGTGGCGGCACACACCCGCGCGCTTCCGGCGATGTCGAAGTCGGTGGTCATGGCTCGTCGGTCTCGGTCTTATACCGAATGCGGTTGATTCGTACCGTTCGTGGTGGAGTCTTTCCACCCCTCTCCCCGCTGGGGAGAGGTCGGCAACGAAGTTGCCGGGTGAGGGGTCTTCTCCCACTTTCAAATACAAGTCAAACCCCTCACCCGGTTGCTGCGCAACCGACCTCTCCCCAGCGGGGAGAGGTGTTCCGACGGCGACCGCGAACGGACATGATTGCACGAAATCCGGACCTACTTCTTCAACAACCCGTCCAGTTCCTTGCAAATCAGGAAGCCGGTTTCGCCGCCCAAACCGTCGTCGAACCGCCAGCGGAGTTTGCCGGTGCCGTCCGCGATCAGGAACACCGGCCACGACTCGATGCCGAGCGGCTCTTCCAACTCGCGGCCGTCGAAGATCGGTAAGTCCAGCTTCAATGCCTTCCGCTCGTCGGCGGCCACGTCGGGCGGGCCGAACACGGCGAACGGCACCACTTTAACGCGGTCGCCGTATTTGGCTTGCAGGGCGGTAGCTAATTTTACCGTACCTTTGGACGTGACCACGTTCGGTCTGTATGCGATCAGCAGTACCGGCGAGCCGCGCGCCCCGGACAACCGGAACTGTCCGCTCGGCCGCGCCACGTCGGGTAACACGAAGTCGTCGAGGAATTGACCGACGGCCGGCGGGCCGGGCTTCGCCGCGCGGACGATCACTTTCGGCACCGGCGGCGCGACGCCGTCCGCCCCGGCCTCGAACCGCCGACGGGCCGATTCAATGGCCGGCCGGAAAGTGGTCCCGCCCACGGTCTCTTCCAGATACTGATCCACCTTCGCCGCGCGGGTGCGGTACTCGATTGCCGACGCGCGTTGCCCCTTCGAACGGAGGGCATCGTAGTCGGCCGTTAACGACCACGCCGTTTCGATCTCCCGCCGGGTGGCGGAGTATTTCACCCCGACGGCCCGGTTCCGGGGTTGCTGTTCGTAAGTCACTTTCAAACTGCCGACGCCGTCCCGCCCGTCCCGCCGGGTGATGGTGCGACTGACCGCACTGGCGTACCCGTCGGCCGGCGACACGATCACGCGGTCGGAGCGCTTCCAACCGGTGCGAACGGCGTCCGGTTGGTCGTAACCGGTGGATTGCTGAACGGCGGTCAGTTCCAGGCAGCGGCCGCCGTTCCACACGGTTTCGGTGGTCGCCTTCCAACCGACCGGCGGGCGATCCGCCTCCACCGCGTCCCAGGTGGTTCCGGCTTTTACGGCGGCCGCGGGGAACGGGACGAAAAAGCCGAACTCGGCGGTCGGCGGCAAATCCAGCGGGAACGCCGGCGCGTCTGTGACGCCGGCGGACGCGAGCGGCAGCGGAGGCGGGCCGGCGGCGGGGCGAAGGCTTTTCACCCGCCCCCGGCCGTCCACGCGGATGAGTTCCAGACGGACGGACGGGGCGGCCACTTCCCGCACCCGCGCCGCGCCGATGGCGATGATCGCATCGACAACGGCTGGATCGGCGAGGGGGCGGACCACCGTCAACACGGCGCAATCGGCCGATTCGCGGGTGGCGTCCAGCACGAACACGCGGACATCCAAGGCGTGCCGCTTGCGGAAGCGGTTGCCGAGGCGGTCGCCGGCCAACTCCACGTCGCCGGTGTAGTGCAGTTCGTCGCCCCGCGCGAGCCGTGGACCGGAGACGGTCAACCCGTCCGGCCCGGCCGACAGCCCGACCGCGAGAAGCGCGACGCCGACAGCGGTCATCCCCTACCCTCCCGGAGTCCGGAGCCGCCCGAAGATACCGTCGGCCGCGAAAGGGACAACCCCAACGGCGACGGTGGCCGGCGAACGGGTATACTGGCATTCCCCCTGCCCAGGGAAATGCCATGCCAACGCCTCCCGACGACCCGGATCGCACCTTTCTCCTTCAGCCCGATGACTCGCCGTCACCCCCGACACCGATGTCCGATTCCGCCGATCCCCCCGCCCGCCTCGGCGACTTCGTCCTCGACGAAGCGCTCGGGAGCGGGGCGATGGGTACGGTGTACCGGGCGACCCGCCAGAGTACCGGGCGGGAGGTCGCCGTGAAGGTGCTTCACGGCAAGCTGGCGGCCCTGCCCGGCTTCCTCCGGCGGTTCGACCGGGAGGTGCGGACGATGGGCCGCCTCGTCCACCCGAACATCGTGCGGTGCTTGGCGGCTGGGTCCGCCGACGGGCGGAGTGATTTGTTCGCGCTCGGCGGGGTGCTGTACGCCTGCCTGACCGGCGGCCCGCCGTTCGCCGGGGGCGACCTGTTGGCGCTGCTGCGGGCGAAGGAAATCGGGGCGTTCGACCCACCCAGCCGCCTCAACAAACTCGTCCCCGCGTCCGTGGACAAGATGATGGCGAAGCTCCTGGCCAAGTTGCCCGAACACCGCTATCAGTCGGCGGCCGACTTCCTCCAGGATGCCGAATGGGGCGGATTCGCGCTCGCCCCGCTGACGCTTCCGTAGCCGGACGAACCGGCTGTATCCGTTCTAACGCCGGTAGCGGTGCTGTCGGACGGGGATCGGAGAAACCGGGCGGTCGCCGCTGGCGGGCGGTGGCGGGTTCGGTATGATTGCCCAAAATACCGTGCCGGACTACGGCGACTCGCCGCCTCCCCACTTGCGAAACGGGGCGACGGGACTCGTCGGGCTGGCACCGCCGCACGCCGCTAAAGGTCAGGCGATGGAAAAATGGATGTGCTACGGGGCGCTCGGCATCGCCGGCCTCATGCTCGTGATCTTCCTCGCCGACCTCTTCACCGGGGTGGTGTTCGGGGGGCCGGAGAGTAACCCGTTCGTGATGGTGGACATCTTCGGCGTCCTCGCCAGCGGCGTCGTCGCGTACCTCGGCTACAGCGCGCTCCGGGACGTGAAGTGACGCACCGCGTCACGGCAGCAAGTCCGACACGAGAACCGACCCGTTCGGGGCGGCGAGCGGCGCGACCGATTCCATCGATTGAAATGTCGTAATGGACAGATAGGCATACCCGCCCGGCGGCAGCGGGGTCGGTTGACGCATCACGGTCAGGCGGCGGTTCGGCACATCCAGCACCCAATATTCGGCGACCCCGGCGGCGGCGTACAACTCGGCCTTCGTCGTCTGGTCGAAGAACAGCGACGTGTCCGCCACGTCCACCAGCAACACCACATCCGCCGGCGTCGGGTGATTCGCGGTGTAATCCCGCACCGACCCGCGCACGAGCGCCACGTCCGGCAGCGGCTCCGTCTCCGCGCCGAGGTCGAGCGGAACTTGAGTCCGAACGTCGTGACCGGTGGGGAACGAGCGGTCCAACCACTTCGTCACGAGTCGAACACTGGTCGCGTGGGGCGGGTCCATCGGTCCTTCCTCGTAGATGATGCCTTGGAGAAGGAAGGCCCTACGGCCTTCCAACAGCCCGGTGCCGTGCAACTTCTCGAACTCCTGCCGCGTCCAGAGGTGGGGCGTCGGGAAGGCGGACGGGGTGGGTGTGAGGGCCGTGACCGTCGGGGGAAGAGGGCGAGCCACTGGGGGGGTGAGAAGCGCGGTCATGCGAGGTCTCCTGTGATGGGAAGTGCGGTTGTCCGACCACGACTTCGGCGGTCAAATTCATCAGGCATCATTTCCGCAGTACAATAATCAACCGTGCCCGGAATTCCGGCAGGTGTTTCACGATGATATGACGAGTGGCGGGTCAGTCGGGTACTTCGACCCGCACGTCATCGCCGACGACCGTCACCGGGTAGCAACCGGTCTTCACCTTCGGGTTGTCGGCCCACGCCCCGTCGGTCAGGCGAAACCGCCAGGCGTGCCACGGGCAGGTGACGACGCCCGCCTCGACGTGCCCGCCGGCCAACGACGCCCCGGCGTGCGGGCAGCAGTCGTCGATGGCATGGAATGTGCCCTCCGCGTTAAATACGGCGATATCCTTGCGGCCGCAGGTGTAAACCCGGCTCTCGCCGGGCGGGATGTCGGAGACTTTGGCAACGGTAACGAGCTGTGGCACGATGAACTCCAAGATTCGGTGAAACGCCCGGTTCCCCACCGCGACGCCAGACGGTATTCTACACCGCACCTTCACACCGAAAGGGCAGCAGGGTTTGACATGCTCGAAGTCGAAATGAAATTCCGCCTGCCGGATTGGTCCGCCGTGATCGCGCGACTGAGCGAGTGGGGGGCGGTCGCGCTGCCCACCCGCAAGGACACCGACCACTACTTTAGCGCCCCGGACCGGGACTTCGCCCAGACCGACGAGGCCCTCCGCATCCGCCGCATCGGGGTGGTCAACTACCTGACCTACAAAGGGCCGAAGATCGACACCGCCACGAAGGCGCGAGTCGAGGTGGAACTGCCGCTGGCCGACGGCCAGGACAATGCCGCGACAGCAGTGCATTTTCTCAGCGGCCTCGGCTACCGGCCGGTGGCGGTCGTCGCCAAGACCCGCGTGGTGTACCAGTTCTCCCGCGACGGGATCGCCCTGGAAGCGTGCTTCGACGACGTGGGCGCGGTCGGCAAATACGTCGAACTGGAGGCCATGACCGACCAAGACGGCTACGAAGCGGCACGGGCCGTCGTCCTCCGCACGGCGGCCGAACTCGGCCTGACGGACCCGGAGCAGCGGTCTTACCTGCGGTTGCTGCTCGACCAGCCCGCGCACAAAACGCCCACCCACTACAGCCCTTCCACACGCGGCAAGCGGGAGAAAGCCCCTACGGCGGACAAGCCGTCATGACCGCCCCTGTTGCCCGCAGCGTCGCCGAAGTTCGCGCGGCGGTGGCCGACGCCCGAGCCTCCGGCCGGACGGTCGCGCTGGTGCCGACGATGGGCGCGCTGCACGCCGGGCACGGCCGACTGGTGACGGCCGCGAAAGAGTTGGCCCCGTTCGTCGTCGTCTCGGTGTTCGTCAATCCGACCCAATTCGGCCCGTTCGAAGACTTCGCCAATTACCCCCGTACCCTGGACGCCGACCGCGCGCTGGTGGCGACCGCCGGCGGTGAGTTGGTGTTCGCCCCGACCGCCGAGGAGGTGTTCCCTCCCGGCACGGTGGCGTTCGTCGAGGTTCCGAAGTTGGACGCGGTGCTGTGCGGCCCCCGCCGGCCGGGTCACTTCCGTGGCGTCTGCACGGTCGTACTGAAACTGCTCAACATCGTGGCACCGGAGGTGGCGGTCTTCGGGCAGAAGGATGCGCAACAGGCGATCATACTCGGGAAGATGGTCGCGGACTTGAACGTGCCGGTGCGGATGCACATCGAACCGACGGTGCGGGAACCCGACGGGCTGGCGATGAGTTCCCGCAACCGCTATCTGACGGCCGACGAGCGGGCGGTCGCGCCGAAGATTTACGACGCCCTCCGGCTGGTGCGGGACCGCGCGGCGGCGGGCGAAGCGGACGTGGCTCGGCTCGAATCGGCGCTGCTCGCGGCGGTGACGGCCATCCCCGGCGCGCGGGTCGATTACGCGAGCATCCTGGACGCCGAACACCTCTCCCCGATGGGGCGATTGGACCGCCCGGCGCTGGCCGCCGTCGCCGTCTTCATTGGCACCACGCGACTGATCGATAACGTAATTATCGGGTGACCCCGCCAGACGCGGGATGACACTCTTCGCCGCGACCGGACGGTGCGGGCCACAGCGGCCCGCACCGTCCGGTCGCGGCGAAGACGTTTTTCCGGGAGCCGCGATGTCCCACCCGCTGTTCACCCCCGAAATCCGCGAGATGCTCGCGGACAACGACGCCGCCGGCCTTGCCGCGCTGTGCGAAGAGTTGCACCCGGCGACCATCGCCGAGGCGGTCGAGGAGGGGTTCGAGGCGGAGCAAATCTGGCAACTCCTCGGCCACACGGACATTCGCACCCAGGCGGCCATCTTCGAGTACCTGCCCTCGCCCACGCAGATCGAGATGGTGGAAGGGCCGGCCCGCCCGCAACTCGGCCAGCTCATCGAGAAGATGTCGCACGACGACCGGGTGGACCTGCTCCGCCGGCTGCCGGCGCGGGTGAAGGACTCGCTGTTGCGGCTGGTGGACGAGGCCAACCGGCGGGACATCAAGACGCTGGTCGAGTACGGCGAGAACACCGTCGGCGCGATGATGACGACGGATTACGCCTGGCTGTCGCCGCATCTCACCGCCGCCGAAGCGGTGGACCAACTGCGAGCACAGGCCCCCGACCGCGAGACCATTTACTACATCTACGTCCTCGGCGACGCAACTCGTCAGGCGGACGGCGGTCTCGCCCCCCGGAAGTTGCTCGGCACCATATCCCTTCGCACGCTGATTCTCGCCCCCCGGCATGCGCTGCTCAAAGACCTGATGGAAGAGGAGATCGTCGCCCTCAAGTACACCGACGACCGGGAGGTCGCGGCCGACTTGCTGGCCCGGTACGACTTCATCGCCGTGCCGGTGCTGGACGACCACGGCGGGATGCTCGGCATCGTCACCCACGACGACGCCATCGACGTGATCACCGAAGAGGCGACCGAGGACTTGCAGCGGCAGGCCGGCGTAAGCCCGCTTGGCGAGAACTACCTGGACGCCGGATTCGGCAAGATCTGGCGGAGCCGGGCGTTCTGGCTGTCGCTGCTGTTCGTCGCCGAACTGGCGACGTTCAGCGTCATGTCGTACTTCGAGGACGCCATCGCCGCGGCGGTGGTGCTGAGCCTGTTCATTCCGCTCTGCATCAGCACCGGTGGCAACTCCGGGGCGCAGGCGGCGACGCTCATCACGCGGTCGATGGCGCTGGGCGAATTCGAATTGAAGGACTGGAAGCGGGTTCTTCGCCGGGAATTGCTGATGGGGGTCGCGCTCGGCACCACGCTGGGGGCCATCGCGTTCTTCCGCGGGGCGGCCACGCCCACCGACACGCGCGGCG
>Ga0105046_10007478_pt1 | contig 17205 bp, 14 predicted proteins | sample MAT03_FD_78385 | JGI IMG/M metagenome (GOLD analysis project Ga0105046, IMG submission 78385) | Freshwater microbial communities from Lake Fryxell liftoff mats and glacier meltwater in Antarctica - MAT-03 (megahit assembly) | ecosystem: Environmental > Aquatic > Freshwater > Ice > Liftoff...
CAGACCGCTGTCGCGATGCCGCCATCATCGTTTGAGTTCCGATCGACATCACCACCTCGAACATATTGCATACTCTCGTAGCCCGCAACATCGACCTCGATCAGGGGGCCACGATGGACTTTCGGGGCGGCAGAATATCCCTTGGGCAGCTCCGGGTGAATCTGCTGGACGATGACCATTGGCCAGCCGCCATACACACGTTCCGATTCGGTATTTCCGCATTTCGAGGGACGAAAATGATCGCGCAATGGCACGGCAAACCTCCTCGCTCAATCATAGCGACTCGGGGCTCTGTTCAGTTCCAGAACTCAGCACCTCCACACTCGGAATCATCCTCAATTCTCCACCTTCGGCAAGGACATGTCGCACCAAATATCTCGGCAGCCGGCAGCGCAGGATCACCTGGCCATCGCGATATTCTTGACGATAAACCTCGGCGTGTGCCGCCAGATACGCCTGCACTTTTCCGTTGGCTGCGTCGGCCGTCACTTCTGCTTCCACGAAATCCGCAGTCAAGGCTTCGACCACTGCTTCCGTAAGTTGATCGATCCCCTCTCTCGTCACGCAACTGATTCCTACTGCTTTCGGATATTGAGCAAGTAATAGATTGATGTCCGCCCGATCCGCGATCCGGTCGATTTTGTTGAACACCAAAAGGGTTGGCTTCTTGTCGCACTCCAATTCCTTGAGCACGCTGTTGACGGCAGCAATCTGTTCGGCTAAATGCGGATTGCTGGCATCGACCACATGCAGCAGCAACCGGGCCTGTCGGGCTTCTTCCAAGGTCGCTTTGAACGAGGCGACCAGATGATGCGGCAACTCCCGGATGAAACCGACGGTGTCGCTGAGCAGAATCTTGCCAAAGTCCTTGATGTGCCATTGCCGTGTGCGTGTGTCGAGAGTGCTGAAGAGTTGGTTCTTCACGAACACGTCCGAGTGCGTGAGGCAATTCATCAGGCGGCTCTTGCCGGCATTCGTGTAGCCGACGAGCGAGACGGTGTGCTCTTCGGCACGAGTGCGAACTTCACGCTCCTTGCGCGATTTGACGACTTCGAGCTTCTCCTTCAAATCGCGAATGCGGTTTGCGACCAGCCGCCGGTCTTCCTCAAGCTGCGTTTCACCTGGGCCGCGTGTGCCAATCCCGGCCTGGTAACGCGACAAGTGCGTCCACAACTGCTTGAGGCGCGGGAGCGAGTATTCGAGTTGTGCCAGTTCGACTTGTAGCTTCGATTCCGGAGTGCGCGCACGCGTTGCAAAGATGTCCAGGATCAACTCGCTGCGGTCGATGACCTTGACTTCCGTCGCTTTTTCTAGGTTTCGGACTTGAGCTGGAGAGAGATCGTTGTCGAATACGATCACGTCCGCGTCGGTCATTTTGACTTGTCCGACAAGCTCTTCGACTTTACCCTTGCCGACATACGTGCCGGGATGAATATCGTGGCGTTTTTGCGTGACTTCCCCGATAATCGCCGCACCCGCCGTTTCCGCTAACCCACGGATTTCCTCGCAAGGGTTTTCAGCCGAAGCCCAGGGCCGATTCGGAAGAGACACGCTGACCAGGATGGCGCGTTCCTGGTGAACCGAACTTTCCTGACGTGTGCGATCGAACGATGAGGCGATGGCGGATTCCCCCTGGGTGAGTTGAGATACACGGGGAATTATAGCGATGTGGAAAAGGAAGCGACTTGGCTTGGTTTATTGTTCCAAGAAGCGGCAACGCATGCGGCGGGAATTGACGTCGATAATCAAAAGCAGGTCGTGAACGACGAGTTGGTCTTCCGGCGACTTCTGGGCGCAGGCCCAGCGAATCACATCGAGATTTTCGGCCATACGGCGAAGCTGTGCGACAATCTCGTTGAGTAAGCTCATCCGCTCGGCCGGGGTCTGCGTCAACAAGCCAAATTCGGTCCGGTCTAATTCGGACCAGAAACGAAGTCCGAGCAGGTGATCGAGCCAGCGAGCCCGTAAGAAACCAGGCCAGTGAGCATGAACCCACTGTTCAATAATGCAATTGCCCAGATCACGGCCCGCCTCGTGGCTGCGAATCCAGCGCTCGGCTTGGGCCTCACGCCACGATTCCTCCGAGAGGCTCAGGCAGTCAAAAAATGGATCGGCTTCACCTTCGATGCTCATGGCCCAACTCTCTTGGTTCAGTCCATTGCAGTCGCCTGGAACGCAACCCAAAGTCGCGCCGGAATTTTTGGTTGACATCACGATTTTAACCAACTCCGCAGCCCTGTTCAAGCTTTGGATGAGTTTCGTGGGTAGATACCACGAATATCTATCGGTCGGAAAGAGCAGTTTCTTCTCATGCCGGACGATTTTATCACGAACGATGAGCCGATTCTGCGCACATTCGTTCACTATCGAATTCCGGCGAACTTCTTCCGCAGGTGCAAAACGTGAAGAGTGGAAGCCAGCTGAATTCTGCGTTTTGGACGCTCCGAAATTCCTGGAAACGCTCGGCTGACAGGTCGGGTACTTCTCTTGGTCTCAAATTGGAGAGCATCATGTCGTTGTTCCGATGTTCGATCTTCCTTCTCGCTGCTTTGAATTGCCCTCGTGCTATCGCGGAGCCGAAACCCGGCGAGTTTGCCGCTGGATCCATCGACGTCGGCGGTGCGACCCGCGAATATCGACTGGTCGTTCCCAAGGCGGTCGATCCGACGAAATCCGCTCCGCTGGTCATCGCGTTTCACGGCATGTTGATTGATAGCAAGGATGTCATGCACGTTTACACGAAGCTGAACGAGACGGCCGAGAAACACAAATTCCTGATTGCCTATCCGCACGCCGTGGACAAGATCTCGGGGTTGACGCCTGAGAAGATCAAGAACGATCTTGAGATGTTCGATGCCTTGCTCGCCAAGGTGTCTGCCGATTACAAGATCGATGCCGACCGGATCTACGTGCTCGGCATTTCGAACGGGGGCTACTTCGCGCATCTGGTTGGCAAGGAACGCTCGGAGCCAGTTGCCGCAGTCGCGTCGCATTCCGGTCCGCTGGGTCTACAAACCCTTTTCGGTGTGAAGGCCGACCGAAAATTTCCGGTGCTCATTATTCACGGAGATAAAGACCCGCTACTCTCCGTGATTTTCGCCCGGGAGAACTGCGACAAATACAAGAAGGAGGGTCACGAGGTGAAATACGTGGAACTCAAAGGCGAGGGCCATTCGTGGGGCATCAAGGCGGAAGTGAACGAAACGATTTGGGAGTTCTTCGCGGAGCACAAGCGATAGCTGGCTCGCCTTTCCAGCGTTCCTGCCTAGTAATACCGCTGTCCGCGCCGCTCCACATGGAGAGGCGAAAGAGGCAGGGGGCAATCGTATGCAAGTTCGTCGAGGCCTGGGGCAAGCGCTGATTCTTGTGCTTGTCTGCTATGCCGCCGGGTGTAGCGGCAGCAGCGTCAATCAAGCGAATTTCGAGCGGCTAAAGGTCGGCAAGTCCGTGCAGCAAATTGAAGCGATCCTCGGGAAGGGCGGCAAGGAAATCTCAAGCGACGAGGTCACGGCACAGTTGAAGGAAGCTCTCGGCCCACAGGATGGCAAAGCGGCCGGTATGAAGCTTGATCTGTCCAACTTCAACGGAGCCAAAGGACTGCGCTGGGGGGACGACAAGAAATCCATCACCGTGATATTCATCAGCGATCGGGCGAGCCGGATTTTTAAGAAGGGGTTTTGAGCTTCCCGGGCTATCGAATCAAGCGAAGCAGCCTGCAGACGTTCACATAAGTGCTTTCGAACTCTATGGGTATGAAGGTGTCCCCCGTCAGTCGCAACGGCATTGTGGGCAATGGTTGCCCGATGGCGCAGGGTACGGTCCAGAGGTCGATCTGAAAATCAAGTTCACGAGTCGTCGGACGATAGCTCGCGGCGTATAAGCTGACGTCGTCCGGCAGCATAGCTTCGATGGGAGCATCCGTCATCCGGGCAATCTCGTTGTGGAGGTTCGCTTTTCGTTCAGTTACGACGTCTATCAACACAACACAAACCCCTTGACCAAGATAGTCGACACACTTTGCTGCAAATGCTTGCCGCGAGGACGGACGATCCTTGTTGCCTTTGCTGACGAGTTCGATCGCGGCCACGATCCGACCCGAGTCCTCGGACACGATTTGGATCTCATTCAGTTCAGGAAAAGTCGTTGGATAAGTGATTGTCGGAGCGGAAACAGTCCATGTCGGTAATGCCGCTACGGCTGTCCCGTTCGATCCATGCGAATCGGATGGAAACGTATCGTAAGTCGCAATGTCAATCTCCGTATGTTCGGAAACGGTTAGCCTCTCCATCGCGACATATCGTTCCCCTAGCCAATTCGTGTTCAATCGCCGCATGATTTCCCCACCCCAGGCAGCGTGAACCGACGGCCAGCGTACGGGACCGGTTTTAGTTCTAAAATGATCCAATAGCGGCATTTCACACCTCATTTTCCCTTCGATGGCCTTCGTACTTGTGTCTTCCGTCCCGGCCGGTAGCCGCGGTTCTTCACTAGCGGCGGCACCGGGCGTTCGCCGGATTCTTCCCCTGCGGCGGGATTGGCGACACTATGCGTGTGGTCATTTCTCAAAGCCTGATTTGCTTTCTTGCGTCGGGCTTCAATCGCTTCCTTCGGGGCCTGGGCCGGAATCAAGGCATCGCAGCCGTTGCCCATCAGGTCTGTGCGGCCGGCCTGTTGAAGGGCTTCGCGTACCTCAAACCAGTTCTCCGGCTTGAAGAATTGCATCAAGGCTCTTTGCAGTTTGCGGTCCTTTAGGTTCCTGGCTACTTCGACGGTCTTTCCGCTCATCGGATCGACACCGGTGTACCACATACAAGTCGCGATATCGAACGGGGCTGGAATAAAATCCTGCACCTGATCCGGCCGATAGCCGTTGCGCTTCAAATAAATGGCCAGGTCGATCATCTCGGCCAATCCGCTGCCGGGATGGCTGGCGATAAAGTATGGCACCAGGGATTGCTTCGGCTTCCCCGCCGCCTTCGATGCTTTCACGTACTCCTTCGCGAACTCGCCAAAGTTGTCGATCGATGGTTTCTTCATCATCGAGAGCACTGTCGGGCTCGTATGTTCCGGCGCGACTTTCAATCTTCCGCCGACGTGATGAGTGGCGAGTTCATGGATGTATTCCGGCGATAATTGAGCTAAATCCATGCGGATGCCGCTGGCGACGAATGCCTTGCGAATGCCGGTCTCCTCGCGGATCGTCTTCAAGAGATCGATCGTCGGTCCGTGATCGGTGCCGAGGAGCTTGCAGATTGTCGGATGGATGCACGAGAGGCGTTTGCATTTCGCCTCGACCTCGGGTCGAGTGCAACGCATTTGGTACATGTTGGCGGTGGCTCCACCAACATCGCTGATGACCCCCTTGAACTCGGGATCCTGGGCCATTTTCCGAACCTCGCCGACGATCGATTCTTTCGACCGCGATTGGATGATTCGCCCTTGGTGAGCCGTGATCGAGCAAAACGTGCAGCCGCCGAAACAACCACGCATGATCGTGACCGAATCCTTGATCATCTCATGGGCGGGTATGGGCTCCGTGTACATCGGATGCGGACGACGGGTGTAAGGCAGATCGAAAATCGCATCCATTTCGCTCGCGTCTAGCGGGAAAGCGGGCGGCGTGGCGACTACTGCTTGCCGGTCGTGAAACTGAACCAATGTGGCTGCGTTAAACGGGTTCGTGTTCAGGTGAATCAGCCGCGTGGCTTCGATGAACTTGGCTTTGTCGTCGCGGACTTGCTCGAAGGATGGGATGCAAGAGTACTGAGTACTCAGTACTGAGTACTCAGTACTCACCAACTCTTCCGATTCCTTCGCCCCCAAGGCATATGCCACGCCCCGCAAATCGCGAAGATCCTTGACCGTCTTCCCGGCCGCGAATCGCCGAGCGATTTCAACAATTGCCATCTCGCCCATCCCGTAGACGACGAGGTCGGCCTTGCTGTCCATCAGGATGGACCGGCGAACCGTGTCGCTCCAATAGTCATAATGAGCCAAGCGTCTCAAGCTGGCTTCGACGCCGCCGGCAATCACGGGCACACCGGGAAATGCCTCACGCGAACGTTGGCAATACGGAAGAGTTGCACGATCCGGTCGCAGACCGATCCTTCCCCCGGGAGAATAAGCGTCGTCGTTGCGGACTTTTTTGTTGGCTGTGTAGTGATTGATCAACGAGTCCATGTTCCCCGCACTGACGGCGAAGAACAACCGGGGCTTTCCGAATTGCCGCCAGGGTTCAACGGTTCGCCAATCGGGCTGGCTCAGAATTGCCACGCGGAACCCGGCTTGTTCCAACACGCGATGCAGAATGGCCATCGCGAAGCTCGGGTGATCGATGTATGCGTCTCCCGTGACGAAGACGACATCGACGTAATCCCAGCCGCGTTCCTTCATTTCCGCACCCGAGGCTGGTGCGAATGGAGCGGCAAAACGCTCGGTCCAGAGCGGCAAGGTCAATCGAGAACGCGGTTCCGGCATGGAGAACTCTTGGGCAAGGTTCCCTCATTATAACGCTTCACGCCGTTTCCGCCTGAGCGATTCGGCACGGTCCATCTGTTCCAAGACCGCACGGCGCAGATCGACAAGCATCTCTTCCCGCGAGGATTTAGCGTATCGCGATGGCTGGATTGCCTTGCCAATCGACACGGCAATCGTCCCGGCCATTGGCGGCATAAACCTCGGTGCCAGCCGCGGCAGCTTGCTATCTCGCGGCCAGGCATCGTAGGCACCCGTAATTCCCACGGGTACGATCGGCGTATGGGCCCGCTTGATGAGCAGAGCAATGCCAGGCTTGAACTCGCCGAGAGGGCCATCGTGGGTTCGTTCGCCTTCCGGGAACATGGCCACACAATCGCCGTGCTCCAGCGCGTCGAGCATGGCCTGAAATCCTTCGCGAGAAAAACCAAGATGATCGATCGGGATGCCGCGCAGGCTCGCCATCAGCCAGGTCAGCCACTTCTTTTTTTGCAGCGTTTGACGATGCAGGAATCGCGCGTAGCGTGGAATCGCCAGACTAACGAGCACCGGATCGAGAAACGATTGATGGTTGCACAGAAACAACACCGGCCCCGTGCGTGGCACGTGCTGGCCGCCCGAAAAGCGCAGGCTGAACAGAGTGCTGACTGTGGGGAAGACGATGAGTTTGAGAAAATCCCACCATCTGTTCGCTATCCAGGGCGACATCGCCGGACCTCCACCTCCAATTTGTCAATGACTTGATCGATGGTCAGCCCGTCGGTTTCGATCCACTTCGCATCGTCCGCCGCGATGAGCGGCCCGACTTCACGAGTCTGATCTCTTTCGTCCCGAATTCTCAACTCCTCCATCACCCGATCGGGAGTGGAGACAATTCCCCTCACCCCAAGTTCCGCCATTCGACGTGCCGCCCGCGTTTCAATCCGGGCATGAAGAAAAAACTTGCACGGCGAATCAGGGAAGACCACGCTCCCCTGATCGCGACCTTCACAGACCATGTTGCGATCCCGAGCGATTTGCCGTTGCCAGCCCACCAGAGTGGCTCGAACGTGAGGGACCACTGCCACGCGGCTTGCCGCATCCGAGATGGCCGGTTGCCGGATAATTTCCGTGATGTCTTCCTGATTCAAAAGGACTCGGTCGTTCGCCATCTCGAGCCGCGACTTTCCCAATAATTCGACAATCTTCGCGGCATCGCCTATTGGGATATTGGCCCGCGTCACTGCCAATGCCACTGCCCGGTACATGGCCCCCGTGTCCAGAAACTCGAAGCCCAGCCGTTGAGCCAGGCCGCGTGCGGCCGTGCTCTTGCCCGATCCGGCTGGTCCGTCGATCGTCACGATCATGGCAAAGGAGAGGCTTGCGGGTCAGCGGTTCAATCCCTCCACTAATGTACGATGCGTGCTCCACACGCCTAGCCATGTCAAACCGAACAACAGACACGGAAACCCGAATACGGCCAGCAAGACCAACGCCCGATTCCTTCGCGACATTGGCCAGCTCTGTGCCGTTTGAGCAACAATCACCGACGCGAATGTCAGAATGGATGTGATCGAAAAGGCCAGCAGAGTATGGCCTCGCGTCCAATTTGACACGTCTATCAGAAAACTGGTTGCCGGTGGCAGCTTGAGCCCGATATCGTTGAATAGCTTGGCGTAACGGGGCACTACCAGCAGGAATTGGAAGAGAACTACTGGCCATGGTAGCACCGCCATCAGTGCTACCATGCGCCGTCGGCCGGCCGATGGAAGCGGCTCAGACACATTCGTTCCTACTGCAACGGGAAAATTCGCACGGTCTTCGTCTCATCAGCCGTGATCTTCCGTTCCTGCGGAAATCGCTGTATTTGAAGAACCTGATACGTGTAATCGCCCGGCGGAACCGCGATCAACCGCTCCTGTCCCGGGGCCAGTCGAAACGAATGTCTGTTTACTGAGCCTCCGTTCACTATAACGGACATTTCCTCGTTGAACTCATTGATGAACCGGACCTTGCCCTGGCCCTGATACAGCGATTCGGACTTGAGCGACGTGCTGGGGCCACCGTCCAGTTTCCGCTTGATTTCCCGGATATCTTTCTTGATCTCCTGAAGATCCTTGTCGATGAAATCGAGTCGCGTGTCGACTTTGACAGCCACGCCTCGCAGTTCGTCGATCTTGAAAGCCTCTTTGGCTTCCTGCAGTTCCTTGGTGGCCTTTTCCAGCTTTTCTACGGCCTTTTTGAGATCGTCGGCCGGGTCGGCGAAGGCCGGAGCAGTGACTAGCCCCAGGGCCAGCAGGGCCGCCAGTGCGAATTTGGTGTACTTCATGGTGAACTCTCAGGGTGATTGGCAATGTTGTTCGAACAAGCGCATGAATTGAAGGTAATACGGACTGGGTAGCCGACGCAAGGGAAAATCCGGAAAGGTCGGCAAAATCTACCTTACCGGATGTGCCGATTGTAGCGATTAGGCAAGCTGGGATCGCATGGTCCTCGGCGTACTCGGCGGGCTTTGGTCTCGTTGAACTCTCCGGCTGGAACAAGCATGGCGAGACGATGGGCCGATGGCTCCGACACGCGGTCCCTTTTTTCTCCAGATGTTGTTCGTGCAATAGATTTCGTCAATCCGTTTTGGTCGCAAGTTCGCCCACGAGTTGCTTGTCTTTCATGTTCCAACATCGGACCTTGCCGGTGAAGTCGCCGACGAACACCCGCTCGCCGTCGTGCGAAAAGATTGCACGTGTGGGCAGATCCGTGAATCCCTCAAGTTTGCTGATTTGATTGCCGTCCGCACCCCAGATTCGGGCCGTGTTGTCTCGACCGGACGTGATGAGTTGTCCCCTACGAGAATATTGAACGGTCAACACTCCCGGCATCTTGGCACGGGCCGGTGCTCGAGCGTCGGCCTGGGCGTTAAAGGTGCGTGTGGGGAAACCATCCTCCGCGAACCAGAGAATCACGCGACCATCTTCGCTTGAAGAGGCCAGCATTTGCGAATCGGCACGCCAACTTAGCCCGGTGATGGCATCCTTGTGATCGCCGAGAGTAAAGCCGATACCGCCCGTGGCCGCTTCCCACACGAATGCCCCTCCGTTGCGGTCGCCGGTGGCCAACATGGTTCCGTCCGGGCTGAACTCCATCGCCGTCACCCAGTCGGTGTGTTTCTTGATCTTGTGCTTCAGTTCGCCGGTTGCAGTATCGAAGATCTTAATGAGCTTGCCTGGACCGCCGAGGGCCACGAGTTTGTGATCCGGGCTGACGTCAGCTGCCAGGACGATGTCGGCCTCGTCGCCGATCTCAGTGACGCGTTTTCCGGTGACCACGTCCCAAATCACGACCTTGCCGGAAGAGGCCCCTCGACCGCCCGCAGCCAAGAGCCATTTGCCATTGCGGCTGAATTTCAGCACGTAGGGGATGCGTTCCGGGAACGCCAATGTGCCCAGCAGCTTTAGCGTGTCGGTATTGTACAGGAGCACTCGTTCATGCCCGGCGACAGCCAGCAGCGGAGACCACGGGCTGGCGGCCATGGCCGTCACGGGGTGCGGCCGTTCGATCTTGGGCAAGTCGGTTTCCGGCAACTTGCTGGGCATCGGGGGCGGGCCGGTCGGTTTGCTGGAGGAAACCGCGACCGGGTCAAAATCCACCTTGCGGGTCGCGGCTTTCGCAGCACCGACGGCAGTCTCGGGCGCGCCGGCTTCGATCCAAGTTTTCAGAACCAACAGTTCGGCATCGGCCAACTTCGGGCCCTTGGGTGGCATCTTCGGTTCGGCCTGGTGAGTCGTAACTTTGTACAGCAAGCTTTGATCCGGGCTGCCTGGCTTCACCGCCTCGCCGCTCGATCCGCCGGCCATCAGCGACTGATACGTAGCAACATTTAGATCCGAAGATGACTTGTCTGCGTTGTGGCAGTTCAGACAGTGCTTGCGCAAGATCGGCTGGACGTGGTCCTTGAACGTCAAGGCCGGCTTTGCTGGATCGGCCTTTGGAGCTTGGGAGTGGGCCAGACCGCTGGTGAGAAGGAGCAGCGGAACGATGCGGATGGATCGTCGGAGCATGTCGAAAACTTCTTGAGAAGGCGAGCGGAGATGCGTAAGCATCCCGATGACGTTCGATGCGATTGCACCCATTATCGGGATGCTTACGCATCTCCGCTCGCCGGGAAATTAGTGGTTAAACGTAAACTCAGTCGAGTTAAAGAGGCCCCAAAGAATGTCGCCGTAAATCGTCTGCGTCGCGTTGGCTTCATAACGCTGACGGGTCGCAACCAGAGTTTGCTCAATCGTCTTGATCTGCTTTTCCAACGCAACCGCTTCCTTGCTATCCTTCTTCAACTTCGCGAGATCGCTCTTTATGGTTTTGATGCGCTCTTCCGTGCGGGTGAATTGTGGGTCAATCCCTTGTTGCAGCTTGGCCAACTCCTTGACACGTTCCGCGTCGGTCGTTTCACGGCGGATGATCTCGACGAGCTTCTTCGTCTCCCCCTCGGTTGGCTTGCGGCATAGGGTCCGCACATAAAGCTCTTCAATCACCTGTTCCGGCGACTTCTTTTCCGCCAGCAGCCCCGCAATCAGTTTGCCCTGGGCGATTTTCAGCGTGATGGTCTCGCCGTTGACCAGGTGCAATGCCTGCGACAAATTCGCTTCGCGGTTTACTTCGCATGAACAAGCGGTCTCACGTGGGGCTCGTCCGAACGTCGTCAGGAAATACGTCGATACCTCGCCCGAATGAATCTGCACCGCACGAGTGCCAGGCGGCGACTGGGGGAAGCGATCTTCCGTGCCGGTCACGCGGGTGATTGTGTCGAGAAGCACCTCTGCCCGCAGTCGGCGGACGTAGCCATGCGAAAAATAGGCTTCGTCCAGTTCGTTGGTGGGGTTGGTCACGGCAGAAAGCTGATAGGTGCGCGAGTTGCAGATGTCGCGAACCAGCTTCTTTTTGTCGAAACCGTAAGTCACCAGTTTCTTGCCAAGTTCTTCCAGCAGTTCCTTGTTGCTGGGCGGATTGCTGATGCGTACGTCGTCTACCGGCTCGACAATGCCACGGCCAAAGAAGTGCGACCAAATGATGTTGCCCATCGTCTGAGAGAAAGCAGCGTTGTCAGGCGAAGTTAGCCAACTCGCCAGGGCTTTGCGCGGATCTTTGCCTTCAACCTCCGGGGCATTGCCGCCCAAGAACTTTGGCTTCATCGAGCGGCCGTCCACGGGATGAGCGACTGTATTCGCGGCATTATTGTTCGTGACCACGACCTCGCGGCCTTCGACTCCCCGTTTCAAATTGATGCCCGCGAAGAAGGCAGAGAAGCCGTAATAATCGTCCAGGGTCCAGCGATCGAACGGATGGTTGTGGCACTGGGAACACTGAATGCGTGTGCCAAGGAATACCTGTGCAATGTCTTCGGCCGTCTTTTGCGGAGTCAGCCGCTCGGCCGCCGTGTACAGGTTTGAAGGGGGTGACTTAAAGTTACTCCCGGCACCGACGAGCAACTCGGCCGCGAACTCGTTGAGCGGGCGGTTCTGCGTCATTTGATCTTTCACCCACGCGGCGTATGTGTACATCGCTTTAGCGTCACGCCCATACTGAGGCACCTGGTTGTACGAGCGTATCCGAAGTAATTCGCCCCACTTCATCGTCCACATGTCCACGAACTCGGGTCGTTCGATCAGCGTGTCGATCAGCTTGGCCCGTTTCTTCTGGTCCTTGTCGGCCAGGAAACCGGTGTACTCCTCGCGGCTGGGGGGCAAGCCGATCAAATCGAGATACACGCGGCGAAGGAATGCCTCGTCGGAAGCCAGGTCGGACGGTGCCATGTGTAATTTCTTCAACTTGTCGAAAACCAGCGTGTCGATCCAATTGTGTTCGGAGGAATTGGGCCAGGTGAATTTGTCGTCAGTCGGCAAAACGATGACCTCGGAGCCGACTGTGAATTTGCCGAAGCGGGCGAAGACAAAAGCCCCGCCGCGTCCGCCACCCTTGACTGCACCTTCCTTGTCGATGGCGGCTATCGCTTCGTTGTTCGTCATGTACAGTGCGAGGCGGGTCACGTCGCGCACCGAGTTGTCCGAGTATTTCGCGAGCACAACCGTTTTTTGCGATTGTTCCTTGCCGGCAAACACGACCTTGGACGGAAGCAACTCGACGCCAGTCGGCACGGGAGTGTTGGCTCCGTCGTCCGGAGCGCCTGTCTTCAGCCAACGAAGCAGGGTCTTGTAGTCATCGTGATGGGTGTCGAAAAGTTTGCCGCCAGTATGCGGGACAGCGTTCGTGACTTTCTCCAGCATCAGGCTCTTTTCGGGAACCGCGAGGTCCACCCGGCGACCGACGATGGCCCGGGTCAACCGGAAGTAATCGCCGGCCGGATCGTAACCGAACAGCGACAGCATGAAGCCATCCTTGCCTTTTGCCGCCCCGTGGCAACTGCCGTTGTTGCACCCGTGCTTCATGAAAATCGGCATCACATCGAGCCGAAAGCTGACCGACCGCGACTTGCCGGCTTCCTTAACGACCACAGGAATTTCGGCAGTCAAGCCGGCGTGTTCGATGACGAGTTTGGTACTTCCATCCTGCTTGGGTGAAAGAGTCTGGCCCGTAAGTGAGGCAATCGCGGGATCAGTCAGGCGAGACTTGGCCGCAGCGGTCACGTCCTTCGTACCGCCATCGGCATCCACGACCTGAACGACGAACGACTGCCGATCGTCCTGGCCCTGAAGCTCAACGGTAGCCGGGAAGACCTTGAGCGATGAAGCTGCGACTGCCATGCTTGGCAGCAGAGCGACGAGGGAGAGGATGACGGTGAGATAGTAAGTTCGCATTCGCATAGCGCAGTTTGCCTTGGTTGATCCTGGCGAGCGTCGAGGCGTAAGCCCGACGTGAACGCCACTTACACGTCGGGCTTACGCCTCGACGCTCGCCTTCAAGTCTATTTGTCCTTCGCTTTCACACCGCGTTCGGCATCGACACGCAAAATCCCAGAACCCGTCAGCTGCCGCACTGCCTGGCCATTGTCCATCACCGTCACGTCCAGCACCACGCCCTGGTAATTGCCTAGCAGGGCCTCGGGCGTGGCTCGCAGGGTGAAGCTCACTTCCTTGTCTGCCGATGTAATCTCGCGCATCGGCTCGACCATCTCCACGCCACGCGGCAGGCGAGCGAGCGTCACCTTGGCTTTGCCTTCGAACTTCTGCAAGTGATTCAGCTTGCACACAAGCGTTGCCGTCTTGCCGCGCTCGATCGAAGTGCGGGGAAGCCGGGCCTCGATGTGGGGCTCCGCAACGGTTAGCTTGAACGGCTGCGAGGCGACAAATGTGCGACCATCGCCATCGGTGTATCCTCGCCGAGCAGTGCCGGTCATCGCTGTCAGGGTGATCTGATGTGTACCGGCCGCGGCGTTGCGGGCCGCGCCGAGCAAATAACTCCCCTCCGTCTGTCCGGCTGGAACCGTGACCGGCGTCGCCGTGCTGACGCCCGTCGGCTTGTATTCCAATTGCACGGTCACCGGGCCCTCGAAATCCTTGGCTCGCTGAATCTTGAACTTCAGCGTCATCTCGCCGTTCTGAACGAGGGCCGATTTGGGTTCTTCAACTTCAACGCGGAACGGGGCCGGTTCGCACACCGCCAGCGCCAACTTGTCGATCGGCGTGTGACTGTAGTAGTCGTTGTTGCCATAGGTGTTCATCAAGATGGTCTGCCGATAACCGCTCACCAGCGTCGTCCCGGCAACCGGTCGAACGATGAGATCAATCAAAGCCGCTTGCGGCTTCGCCTCCAGCGCCGCTTCAAACACCACGGGCACCTTCGTCATCCCCGCCGTCAATTTTGGCGCGTGAAAGGTAACTCCCTTGGGCAAGTTCACCCCGACCAGTTCGAGTTCACCCGCGAATGGCCGATTTGTTGCAAAGATGCCCACCTGCACCGTGAAACGATTGCCGGCCGCGACCGAAATGGCTTGGCGAGCTTGCGGCTGAAACTGGTTCTCGGGTTCCGGCGCGATGTAGGTGTAAACTGCGTTGTCCTGTGGCTGGACCTCGACACGATAAACGTAATCGCTGCCACCTTCGCCACGCTCGTCTTCCACACCCAGCACATATTCGCCGTCAATAGGGGCCGTCCATTCAAGGACCGGGTCGTGACTTTCGCGGTTCAGTCCGCCGGATGGTGCAAACGCGAGTTGATTCGGCCGCGACTCGGTGGCTCTCACAACGGTAGCAGCACCCTTGCCGCCGAGTTGCTTGACCCAGATCACCGGATCGACAGGCGAACCCAGAGCGTTTGCCAGCGCGTGAAATTTGAACTGCTCACCCTTCCTAGCCTTGAAACGGAAGCAATCGATGTCGCCAGGCTTGTCGATGATCCCGTTGAAAGCGATGGGCAGGCTCGCGACCGATGCCGAGAGCGAGTCGGCCGAATCGTTGGGCTCGGTTTCCAACACGTTGGCAAAAGGCGAGACTCGCAGCCGATTCGGCGACGGGGCTGATCCATCCGCATCGACAACGACGAACGCGAAGTCCCCGGGGGCTTTGGGAAGGCGGACTTTCTGCTCCGATGCCCCCTTCGGATCGCCGAGTACCCGGAGTTTCAGTTCTTCACCGGCTGGCCCACCAGCGGGATAGATCGCGGTTGGCCGTGTGAACGTGCCGACATGGAGCCGGTACACTTCGCCCGCACCGTTGAACATGCTGTGCCGGACTTCGACAAAATAGGCCCCGTCACGCGGTGCCATGATCGACAGGATCGGGTCTTGAACGAATAAGGCGGAGTCGTCGGCCGCGGCGAGCTTCTTGCCGTCGGCGTCGTAAATTGTGAGATGCAAATCGGGAATGCCACGCTCCACGCCCAGGCGGGCCGCCTCGATCTCGGCCGAGACTCGTTGGCCCCGTTTGATTTCGACTCGGTAAAGATCGACATCGATTGGATCGTTCAGCCGGCCATGCACGGTAGTGTTGGCCAGCACGTCCATCGCGGTTTCGCGCTTATCGTTCCGAACTTTGGTCGGCTGCTCGTTCTCTTCAACTGTCGGAAACGGGCCGACGAAGAAGCGTTGATATTCCGTAAGCCCCTCGCTCGTTCGCAGCCGCAGTCCGTGCGGGCCAAGGGGACAATCGGCAGCGAGGGTGAACTTGACGCGAACCCGCGTGCCACGCTCGACCGGTTGAGGTTTTCCGTTGGCTCCGATGGCGCTTTCGACCACCTCGAACGACGTAGCCTTGATTCCCGACTCATAGAAGAGAACTTCGCGTGGCTGATCGAGCCCACGTCCAGTGAATTCGACCTCGACCGTCTTGCCTTGTTGTCCGCCGGGCGGCGTGAGTCTTGCGAGACGCGGAATGCCCGCCTCGACCTGAGTCGCGAGAAGCAATAGTCCAACGCTGGCAATAAAAGATCGCATTGCAGCTCCTGGCGGAGTCGAAGTGGCACGGGGCGGGAGTCAGACCAAAGTAGTCGGCACACTCCGTGTGCCGACTTTCAAGTTTCAAGGAAACCCAGAGGTCCGCATACGGAGTGTGCGGACTACTATGCAATCAAATCTTTCACGACGGTGCCGCCGTCGATGATCTCGATCGGCCGGCCACCCGGTGCCATCAATTCCTTGTCGGCGTTGATGCCAAGCTGGTGGTACACGGTTGTGAGCACGTCCTCGACGCGAACGGGGTTATCCTCGGGCTCGCTGGCGGTCGAGTTCGACGAGCCGTAAACGAGCCCCTTCTTGAAGCCACCACCTGCGACCGCCAACGAGAAGACGCGAGGGAAGTGATCGCGGCCCGCGGAGGCGTTGATCTTCGGCGTGCGGCCGAATTCGCTGGTGACCAGAACGATAGTCGAGTCCAGCAACCCACGATCGCTCAGGTCGCGAACGAGGCCAGCGAGGGCTTCGTCCAGACCAGGGGCCTGTCGTCGCATCGCGTTCTCAATGCCGGCGTGCATGTCCCAGCCGCCGTAGCTGACGGTCACGAATCGCACGCCTGCTTCGACCAGTCTTCGAGCCAACAGGAACCGCGGGCCGGCGTCGGACGTACCGTACTTCGCTCGAGTCGCGGATGTTTCTTTCTCAATATCGAATGCTTGACGGGCAGCTGGCGAACTGATGAGTGCATACGCCCGTTGATAAAATTCATCCGTCGCCGCAATCGCCTCGGCCTTTCCGGCCTGGTAGCGGAAGTGATCATCGACCACACTGCGAATCTCGCGGCGAGTTGTGAAGCGGCGATCATCCACGCCTGGCGGCAGCATCAGGTCGCGAACCTTGTAGCCACCCCGGGCTGGATCGGCACCGATGCCGAAGGGACCGAATTGAGAACCGAGATAGCCGGTACCGCCGTACTCGTTGGCACTTGGCACGGCGACATAAGGTGGAAGATCCTTGCGTGGCCCGAATTCGTGCGATACCACGGAGCCAAGACTTGGGTGATCGATGGCCGGGCTTTTGCGATAGCCTGTGAACATCGTGTAAGAAGCACGACCGTGATCCGCGTCTTTGCCGGCAATCGACCGGATCACCGTCATCTTGTCCACGACCTGGGACAGCTGCTTAAAGTTTTCGTTCAACACGATCCCGGGAATCTTGGTCTTGGCGATGCCGAACGGCCCGCGATACTCGAGAGCCGCTTCTGGCTTGGGATCCCAAGATTCCTGATGAGCCATGCCGCCCGGAAGCACGATCTGAATGACGCTCTTCGCGACGCCTTCCTTGCTCTCGTAGTGCTTAAGATCGCCCCGAGCCTGCATTTTGAAGAAATCGCCCAGCGTCAGGCCAAGCGA
>Ga0105046_10007479_pt1 | contig 17202 bp, 14 predicted proteins | sample MAT03_FD_78385 | JGI IMG/M metagenome (GOLD analysis project Ga0105046, IMG submission 78385) | Freshwater microbial communities from Lake Fryxell liftoff mats and glacier meltwater in Antarctica - MAT-03 (megahit assembly) | ecosystem: Environmental > Aquatic > Freshwater > Ice > Liftoff...
GTTGATGCGGCACTCGATGGCGTGACCGCGGAAGCTCCACGGGCGCGTGTCGGGAACGCTGAGCTTTTCCCCCGCTGCAGCCAGAATTTGCTGAACGACCAGATCGATGCCCGTCACCTCTTCGGTGACCGGATGCTCGACCTGCACGCGGGTGTTCATCTCCATGAAATACAGCTCGCCCTTTTCGTCCATGAGGAACTCGAGGGTACCCAGCGTGTGGTAGCTCGTCTCGCCGATCGCTCGGCGGATGATGTCGCCGAAGAAGGCGCGCTTGTCGTTGGTCATCGCGGGACTCGGAGCCTCCTCGATGATCTTCTGGTGGCGGCGCTGCAACGAGCACTCGCGCTCACCAAGAGTCCAGATCTGCCCGTGCAGATCGGCGAGCACCTGGAACTCGATGTGCCGGGGATGCTCGACGTAGCGCTCGAGGTAGACGTCGGGATTCTTGAAGCCCTGCATGGCCTCGTGGCTGCACATCTCGTAGGAGCGACGGATCTCGTCGTCTCCCCGAACGATGCGCATGCCGCGCCCGCCGCCGCCGCCCGACGCCTTGAGGATGATCGGGTAGCCGATGTTCTTCGCCTCGCTGGCCGCGTGTTCGGCGTCTCGCAGGATTCCGGTTCCAGGAAGGAGCGGCAGGCCGTAGGTCGACGCGAGGGCTCTCGCGCTGACCTTGTCTCCCCAGGCGCGCATCGCGTCAGGGCTGGGCCCGATGAACGACAGGCGGCACTTCTTGCAGATCTCGGCGAACTTCGCATTCTCTGACAAAAAGCCGTACCCAGGATGTATCGCGTCGGCGTTGGTGATCTCGGCCGCTGCGATGATCGCCGGGACGTTGAGGTAGCTCTTGGTCGGCGCGGCTGGCCCGATGCACACGGCTTCATCGGCGAAGCGCACGTGCAGGGCTTGCGCGTCCACGTCGGAGTGAACGGCAACCGTGCGAATTCCCAGGCTCTTGCAAGCCCGAATCACGCGCATCGCGATCTCGCCGCGATTGGCGATGAGGACCTTCCGGAACACGGACCCGCCCCTCTTCTAGGCTTTTTTGACGCGGAAAAGCTTCTGACCGAACTCGACGGGCTTGCCGTTCTCGGAGAGGACCTCGACGATCGTCCCGGCACAGTCGGCCTCGATCTCGTTCATGATCTTCATCGCCTCGACGATGCAGAGCGTCTGCCCTTCGCGGATCGTGCTTCCGACCTCGGCGAAGTTGGGCGCGTCCGGCGAGGGCGCTCGGTAGAACGTTCCCACGAAGGGGCAGGTTACGAAGATCGATCCATCATCGACCGGCACCGCCTGCCCCACGTGAAGCGACGGCGGCGGCGGGTACGAGCCGTGGGCGGTCGCAAGGTGATGCACCGGCTCGGCGGTGATCACGCGCGCTCCGCGCCCGATCTTCAGTCGGACCTTCTCGTCTTCGTATTCGAACTCGGAGACGTCGCCTTGCGCGAGCGTTTCGAGGATCGCCTTGAGCTGATCGAGATCGAGATTCGTCACCGGGGCACTCTGTTATCCGAGGAAGGTGGGAGTCGGGCCCCGAGGTAGCCGATAAGGCCGAGGGTGCCAAGGACGTACGACTCCGCGCCGAACCCGGAGACCTTCGCAACGCACACCGACGCGATGCGTGATCGGTGGCGGAACTTCTCGCGAGCCTCGGGGTTCGACAGATGGACCTCGACGACGGGCAGGCCGGACGCCTTGATCGCATCGAGGATGGCGATCGACGTATGGGTGTAGGCGCCAGCGTTGAGGATGACGCCGTCGAAGCCCTCGTCGGCGGCGCCCCCGATCCGCCCGACCAGGACGCCCTCGCAGTCGGACTGCTCGCAGACGACGCTTGCGCCGCGTGCGGCCGCAGCTTCCGCAACGCGCACGTGGATCTCGCTGAGGGTCTCACGTCCGTAGGTCTCGGGCTCCCGCTTGCCGAGCCGCCCGAGGTTCGGCCCCGAGAGAACGAGGATCTTCCGGCTCAGGTCAGCTCGCGGAGAAGCGCCGGGACCTTGGTCCGCAGCATGTACCGCGCCTTGCCGAGGTTGGCGTCGGGCGCCATGGCAAACGCGACGAAGTACGTGTCGCTCAAGACACGGATGAGGGTCGTGACCTTGTCGGAGGCAATGGTCACCTCCGCGGGGTCTCCCGCCTCGAGCATCTGGGTCGCGCGCTGGATCGCCTTGATGACGACGCTGAACTCCGCGCCGATCGTCGTGATGTCGAAGATTGCGCCCGGCTTGGAGTAGCTGTCGACGGCGATGCCCTCGAAGTCCATGAGGAGCGTCGCCAGCCCGCCCTCGGTGTGATCGACGACCTCTTTGAGCAGGGTCTGGAACATGTGAACCGCAGACTAACGGCGGACGCGCGAAGAGAACAAGCGAGCCGCTAAAAAACGCGCTCGGCCCAGAAAGCTTTCCTCTTGCGTCCTCCACTCGGCCAGGCGAGGTGCCGCCCCCGGCTCCCGCTCTGTCCGTGCTTGACCGGCGTCGCCGCGTGCCGCTAGCTTGAGCCCGCCGCGCTGTTTAGCGGGACACCCGCACCCGGGCGAGGGGGCTGCGCAGCGGCTCCGTTCAACCTTGGTGTCGCTTTCGTGGACCTTCACAGGTCGACAACGCGCAAGTTCGGCCTGAAGGCCGAACGAGCCGCGAACGAGGACGCACTCGATGCGAGCACGAGCCGGGGATCCTCCCCGCACGATGCCTCAAAAGATTCTGGCGGGCCGCGCAAGCGACCCTCAGCTTCGAGGCGATTCGATTTCGGTGAAGGTCGACCAAATCGTCCTTTCCCGTGCCCCGACAAAAGCGCTCGCCGAGGCGCTCGCGATGGGGATGAAGAAGACGAGCGTCGAGGTGGCCGTCGCCTACGACGGAACCTGCGTCACCGACGCGGCTTCCCTCCTCGACGTGGACGAGCGGGGCTACGCCTCGGTCATGCCGGAGGCGCCGTCGTACCACGTCCCCGTGGCACGACCGGGCATCGGCTACCCTGGTCCAGTACATCTGGAGCGGTTCGCTGCTCCAGCACGCCTCTGCCTGACGGACGACCCACGTCTCGCGACGGTGGGGGGCATCGGCATGCTGTCCCTTCTCGTCTCGCCGGCCCAGCTTGGGCAGGCCCTGGCGACGGGCTCGATTCTGATGCGGCCTCCCCGCAGCATCCAGATCCACCTCGCGGGTCGGGTCAGGCCGTTCGTGTGTGCCCGCGACGTCGCTCTCGAGCTGCTTCGCCGCGGTCTCGACCTGGCAGTCAAGCGCATCGAGGCAGAGCACAATGCTCCTGTCATCCTCGAGTTTGCGGGACCGAGCGTTCGCCTGCTCAGCGTCCCGGAGCGCTCGGTCCTCGCAGGGGTCGCGCCTCAAGTCGGCGCTGCCGCCGGCATCTTCGTCAGCGACGAGAAGACCGAAGTGTTCCTCCGCGATCAGCGGCGGAGCAAGGCGCATCGCGCCCTGGTCCCCGACCCCGGCGCGCCCTGTGAGGAAGTGGTTTCGATCGATCTCGCAACCGTCGACCCGCTCCTGATGGACGAGGACGGCGTGGTTCGACCGGTGCGCGACCTCGCGGGCAAGCCGGTGACGCAGGTCGTCCTCGGTGGCGATTCCGGCACGACCCTGCGCGACTTGCTCGCCGCGGCGATGCTCCTGAAGTCGAAGCGGGTTCCATCGCGGCTCGACCTCCTGGTTGCGCCCCCATCACGTCAGGCGCTCGAGGTGCTCGCGCAATCAGGCGCTCTCGTCGACCTCGTCGCAACGGGTGCTCGCGTGATCGAGCCTGATCGTCGCGTCGTTACATCCGACGTCTACCCCCCGCCGCGCGGATCGATCTCGATGCGCACGTCGGACCCCGAGCCCAAGGGTGGTCTCGACGCGATCGGCCGCGAGGCTCCCCGCTTCGTCGTCGCGTCGGCCGAGACGCTTGCTTACGCGGTCGCGACTGGCTTCGTGGGCGATCCGCGGAGCTTCAAGCGCCCCGTGCGCGTCACCGTGCCGCGCGCACTTCCCACCGACGACGTCCTCGTCCTTCGCGACAAGGAAAAAGCCGACAAGAAGAGCGAAGGCGCCGCTGCCAAAAAGGCGCCGGTCCCGCCGGAGGGCGTCCGCTGGAAGGACGGCGGGCCGATCGAGTTCTCCGCTGGGCTCGCCAAACCCACAGTCCCCAACCCGGAAGGGCGGGTCATCATCCTGTCGACGCTCGACGAGGTGCGCATCCTCGCCGAGCGGCCGCTCGACCGCGCCCATGTTCGCGCCGTGATCGCGCCATTCATCCCGAGCGGTTACATCTCGCTCCTTGCCAGCGAGGGCATCGCCGCCTTCCAGATCGACCCCAAGGATCTGGAGGCTGCGAAGCACGAGGCGACAAAGGGCGCCCAGAGCATCTCGCTCCCCCCGCTCGCAAAGTGGTCGACGGAAATCTCGGCGACTGCAGGCAAGGTGAAGCTCGCGCTGCTGTGGCTTGCGTCTCCCATGGAGCGCGGCTGGACCCACGCGGGGACGTCGCGTCCTGCGCCAACGCCCCGCCGTAGCTGAGCTGATCGAAAAGCCGATCACGCAAAGTGGTCGACCCTCGCGGGCGTGCGCACATCGTGCGCGCGCCCGTAGGCTTTTGGCGCACGCGATCTCGCAACGAGCGTCGTGGCTTCGCTACGCTTGCCAGCGATGCGAAAACTTCAGCTCGGCTCCCGCGGCACGCTCCGGCTCGCTTCGCTCCTCGTGTTGAGCTCGGTGGGCATCGCCTCTCCGGCAAGCGCCGTGGTCGAGCAGATCGATGGGCGGGTCATGCCGCTCTTCGACCCGGCCACCTGCCCGTCGAACGGCAGCGCGACGGGGTGCGTGCAGGTCGCGCTCAACATCGGCGAAGGCTTCCCCAACGCCGCCACCAACAACCCTCTGCAGTCCGTCTTCGACGCGCAAACCACGCCCGAAGTATTCGCGATCCCGCAGACCGGCGGCGTCTTCGGCAACGTCCTGGTGCGCAACATGGTCGAGGGCGCGGGTTTCGAAAATAGCTTCGGTTGGTACAACGTCGACGATCCCGACAACCGCTTCGTCATCACGCCGTGCGCCGACGAGCCAGGCTCGCAGCGCACCGTGAACTTCCAGGACGAGTTCACCGCCGGCAACTACACGGGCGGGTTCATCGGATTTTTCCTCATCACTCCGGAGGACAACGGAGCAGGCAACTGCGGCGAGGCCGCGACGCCCGGCTACATCTACTTCACCGAGGCCGCGCGGAACGGCGATGGCAATTACGTCCACTACTTGATCTACACGTCCAAGGTGGACAGCCGGCGCTTCTACTTCGGCTTCGAGGATCTGTTCCGCGGGGGCGACAACGACTTCGAAGACATGTTCCTCCAGGTCGACGGCCTGGTCCTGCCGTGTGTCCCCTCGAGCGAGATCTGCAACGGCGAGGACGACAACTGCGACGGCCTGATCGACAACAATCCGGTCGATGCGGGCGGCGACTGCGGCCTTACCGACGCCGGCGTGTGCGAGCTCGGCGTGGTCGAGTGCAACGAGGGCGAGCTCGAGTGCGTCGGGGAGATCGGGCCGGTCCAGGAGCAGTGCAACGGTCTCGATGACGACTGCGATTTCGTCGTCGACAACGATCCCGCGGGTGACGGCGACGAGTGCGGCACCGACGTCGGAGTGTGCACTTACGGCTCCCAAACCTGCGTGGGCGGCGTCTTCGTCTGCGTCGGAGGAACCGGACCGGCCGCGGAGGTCTGCGATCTGCTCGACAACGACTGCAACAGCGAGGTCGATGACGATCCGCTCGATGCCGGGGGCCCCTGCGGGTCGAACGTCGGCGAGTGCGAGCCGGGCATCCTCGTCTGCAACGCGGTGGGCGAGGTCGAGTGCGAGGGCGGAGTCGGGCGGACTGACGAGGTCTGCAACCTCCTCGACGACGACTGCAACGGCGCGGTCGACGACGGCAACCCCGGGGGTGGCGCCGAGTGCGGCACCGACGTGGGCGTCTGCGACTTCGGCAGCGAGATCTGCGTCGGCGGCGAGATCGAGTGCGTGGGCGGAGTAGGCCCATCTGAAGAGATCTGCGACGGAGTCGACAACGACTGCAACGGCGACGGCGACGCCCTCGCCGCGTGCCCCAATGGCAGCCAATGCGTCGAGGGCACCTGCGCTGCGCCCTGTGGCGACGGCGAGTTCCCCTGCCCCGGCGGTCAGATCTGCCTCGACGGCTACTGCGTCGAAGGCAGCTGCGACGACGTCACATGCGACGAAGGCGAGGTCTGCAGGGGCGGGATCTGCATCCCCGAGGACATCGGTGAGGGTGGCGCCGGGCCAGGCGTCGCGGCGTCGAGCGCCGAGACGACGGGCGAAAGCGGCACCACCTCACAGAATGGCTCGACCGGCTCGGGCGATGGTGACGGTGGCAACAGCGGCTCCCCCGGCGACAACTACGGTCTCGCGACCGGCGGCTCGGGCCTGCGCTGCACCACGACGGCGGTGGGCTCGACCGACCGCGGGGCAAGCGTCGCCGCCGCCCTCGCCTTGCTGGGCATGGCCGTGGCAACCCGACGGAGCAGGAGACGACGCAACGCGGATCCGCGCCCCGGCGGCACCGGCGAGGTGGGTCGATGAGCGCTTCGGGAAGCGGCGGAAACGGCGGAAACGGCGGATGGGACGCCGCGTGGCGCGCCGGTTGGAAGGACGGCATCGTCGCTCTCGGCATCGGAGCCACGACGGTGCTGTCACTCGGCGGCTGCGACACCGAAGCCTTCTGCTTCGACTGCGGTAACAGCGATGATGGCGGCGGGTCATCGGTCAGCTCGAACACGGGCGACGGCGGCAGCGACGCTGGCGTCACCGTCTCGACCAGCTCGCAGGGCGTCTCGGTCGGCCAGGATTGCCCCGCCGACACCCTCACCGACGTGGAGAACTGCGGCTTCTGCGGCAACGTCTGCGCCCTCCCCAACGCATTTCCCGTCTGCGAAGGCGGCTTCTGCCAGGTCGACGAGTGTGCGCCCGGCTGGACGGACCGCGACAACCTCCCGACCAACGGGTGCGAGTACCAGTGCGCGCCGTCGGCGAACGGCACCGAGATCTGCGACGACCGCGACAACGACTGCAACGGCGAGGTCGACGAGACGTTCGACCTCACGAACGATGCGCTCAACTGCGGCGCCTGCAACGTCGTCTGCACGTACGGCAATGCTGAGGGAGTCTGCGAAGACTCGGAGTGCAGCCGCGGCGACTGCTTCGTCGGGTTTCACGACGTGGACGCGGACCCCGACGACTGCGAGTACGCCTGCGTCGAGACGGCCGGAGGCAACGAGGTCTGCGATCTCGCCGACAACGACTGCGATGGCGAGGTCGACGAAGGCATCGACACCTCGATCGACGAGGCCAACTGCGGCACCTGCGGCTTCGATTGCAGCACGCTGTACCCGAACACCGTCCCGAGCTGCCTGGACTCCATCTGCGACTTCGGCGATTGCCTCCCGGACTACTACGACATCGACGGAAACCAGCTCAACGGCTGCGAGTACCTCTGTGATCCCGACGTGGCGGGCGCCGAGGTCTGCGACGGAGACGACAACGACTGCAACGGCTTCGTCGACGACGGTGCGCTACCCAGCGTCGGCAGCCCCTGCGGGACGAGCGAAGTGGGCGAGTGCGCCTTCGGCCTGTTCGTCTGCCGGCAAGGCTCGCTCGACTGCGACGGCGCGATCGAGCCGTCGGCCGAGTACTGCGACGGGCTCGACAACAGCTGCAACACGACGACCGACGAAGGCTGCCCCGCGGCGAACCCGACCGACACCCGGCTCGACCTGGGCAGCGCGGTCCAGGCAGCCGTCTCCACGCAGCTCCACGTCGCCTCACGAGGCGACACGGTGATCGCGGCCTACCTCGATCGGCGAAGCGGCAACTCCGACATCCGGTCGTCGGCGACGATCGACGGTGGCGTCACCTGGCCGGCGGCTACCGACGCCGGCGTCGCGACCGGGGCAGCCAACCAGGTCGAGCCCTTCGTCGCGATCTCGGCCAACAGTGGGTACATCTCGTTCGGCCAGTTCGCCGGCGACACGCGACAGGTGCGCGTCGCCTCGGCGTCTTCCCCGTTCACCACGTGGAGCGCATCGATCCGCGCCGACGATCGGCCCGCTGCAACTGACTCCTTCTACACGCGGCTCGCTGTCGCACGGAGCGGTGCAAGCGGCGCACAGGACGAGATCGTCGTCGTGTGGCAGGCGCTGGCCGGTCAGGGCATCGACGTGACCAGCGACATCTACCTCCAGTACTCGGACGATGGTGGCGCCACCTGGCTCGTCGACGATCTCGTCGTCAACGAGGTCGCGGGCAGTGCCGAGCTCCCGGTGATCGCGACCGATGGCGACGGGCACGTTCACATCGCTTGGCGCGACGGGCGCAACGACGCCGCCGAGGTCTTCGCCGACGTATTCGACGTCGATGCCGGCACCCTGTCGGGCAATCAACCCCTCTCCGATGGCGAGGCCGCCGAGCAAATCACCATCACGGCGGAGCAGGGCTCCGATCGCGTCTACGTGGCGTGGACGGATCTGCGAGCCACCAAGAAGACGATCCGTCTCAACCGCAGTAGCGACGACGGCGAGACCTGGGCGGTCGACGGCGAGGTCGTCAACCGCGACTCGATCTTCGCCGACTCGACCAACGCCGACATCGCCGCACGGACGAGCGGCGTCGTGGTCGCCTGGGAAGACACGCGTTCGGGTCAACCCGACATCTACGTGAACCGCTCCACCAACGGCGGCGCCACGTTCTCCGCGACCTCGGCGCGCGTCGATCTCGGCGACCTGGGCGGAGCCAGCGGGTCATTCACCCCGAAGATCGCGTTCGGCACCGCCAGCACGGTCTACGTCGCGTGGCGCGATCGCCGCGATGGTGCGGGCGACATCTACGATAACTTCTCCTTCGACGGCGGCGTGTCGTTCCAGCCGATCGATCTCCGCCTCGACGTGGGCAACGCCGCCGCGGCATCCCCGCTGGGCGGAGCCGAATCGCGCGCCCCGTTCCTCGCCGCCACCGACAGCGGTGACCGCGCCGTCGTCGTCTGGATCGACAACCGCACCGAGGCAGGCGCCACCGGCGTCAACGGCGACATCTACACGAACAACACCGCAGCGCCGTAGGCGCCGCATCGCCAACATTTCGCGGCAGCGCTCCGAACGCGCTAAAGGCCGGCTCATGCCTGCCGTCTCGACGAAACTCCTGGCTGGAGGGTGCCTGGCATCCCTGGCACTTCTCCTCGGCGCCTGCGGCAAGGAGGGCGGCGGCGCGCCGAGCGGCTCCGGGCCCGAAGCGCCGGCGTCGCTCCCCACCAAGGGTGAGAGCGCGCCCGCCCCGTCGCTGGTGCCGAGCGGTAGCGCCGCCGCACCATCTGCCTCCGCCGCTGCCCCGCCCGGCGATGCGCTCAGCGCCAAAGACCTCAACGTTCTCGTCGTCAGCATCGACAGCGTGCGCAGCGATCGCATGCCGTGGGCGAAGTACCAGCACGACGTAATGCCGAACCTCGCGAAGCTCGCCAAGTCAGGCGCCACCTACGAGCGCTTTTACGCCACGAGCTCCTACACGGCGAAGAGCCTGGGCGGCTTCCTCGGGGGCAAGTACCCAAGCTCGATGAAGCGGAGCGGCTACTTCTTCGCGAGCTACCCCCAAGACGAGATCATGTTCCCGGAGCTGCTCCAGAACGCCGGCGTGACGACCACGTCCGCGCAAGCGCACTTCTACTTCGCCAGGGAAAAGGCTGGTTTCCACCAGGGTTTCGACACCTGGGAGCTCATCCCCGGACTGAAAAAGAGCAACACCACCGACGAGAACATCACCAGCCCCGAGCACACCAAGATGGCGCTGGCCCAGCTCGACGCCGCATCCAAGAAAGGCGGGCGCTTCTTCGCCTGGTACCACCTGCTCGATCCCCACGATCAGTACATCGGCCACCCCGAAGGCAAGGACTTCGGCAAGGGCGCACCCGCCCTCTACGACGGCGAGCTCTTCTTCACGGACATGCACCTCGGCAAGATCATCGACTACGTCGACGCGCAACCGTGGGGGAAGAAGACCGCGATCATCGTCACCTCCGATCACGGAGACGCGTTCGGCGAGCACAAGATGTACCGCCACGGCTTCGAGCTCTGGGACGTACTGGTCCACGTGCCGCTCGTCGTGCGGCTCCCCGGCGCCGCGCCGCGCACCATCACCGAGCCGCGCAGCATGGTCGATCTCGCCCCGACCATCCTCGAGTTGTTCGGCGTCACCAAGGATCCAGGGATGATCGGCGAGAGCCTGGTCTCCGAGGTCCGCGGCGGTCCGACTCCGGCACGCGACGTCATCGTCGATCTGCCGCGTACCAGCGACAATGATCGGAGGCGCGCCCTCATTCGCGGCAAGTACAAGATCCTCGCCTTCGGCGATGATCAAGGCTTCCAGCTGTACGACGTCGTGGCCGACCCGCTCGAGAAGGACGACCTGGCCAAGAAGGACAAGGCGACCTTCGAGGAGATGAAGAAGGCCTACCAGGAAGCGTCGAAGAAAATCCCCCAGGTGTGCCCGAAGAACACCGAGAAGCTCAAGGGGAAGAGCAAGGGTAAGCCGTGCTGATCGCGACGCTGTCCTCGCCCACGCGCGAGACGGCGAGGTGCAGCTCGCCGCAGGTGAACTGCAGCCACACGCCAGCGTTCCCGACGGAGTCGACGGTGCACTCAGGGGCACCGGGACGGGTGGCGATCGTCGCTTCGACCATCGATTGGACGAGGACAAGGAGTTGGTTGTCGACACCCGGAATGCTCTCGTCGAGGGGGGCGAGAAGGGTCGCCTCCTCCCAGCGCGTGAACAGCCGCGGCCCGCTCAGCACGGCCTGACAGACGCGACCCTCCGGGGACTCGTCGACCCGTACCTCGAAGACGAGCTCGCGCTCCCCTTCCCGGGGAATCTCGTAGGCCTCTGTGACGAGCTTCGTACACCGACGACTTCCGTCGGGGAGGCGCTTGCACTTCGGCTGGGGCAGCGCGAGCGACCAGGCCACCACGAGGTCCTCGGGAGCGTCGACCATGGCCGCGCCGAAGATCGAAGGGTCGGCGAAGCGACGCACCCAGGTACCGAGCGCTTCGCGCGCCCGGACACGAGCCGCGGCAGCAGCGGCGAGGCGCTCCTCGGTGCTCCTTGCGCCCCGACCCAGGAGATCGACCGAGGCGAGCCGCTTGGCGTCGAGCTCGCGGCGCGCCAGCTTCGCGTGCGGGCCACGCGGCAGCGCTGCCAGGTATGACTCCATCCCGGCCACACTTCCTTGCTTGGAGGCCCACAGAGCGTCGTCGGCGCGGAGATAGGCTCGTCGAACCTCGGCGGTGAACGTGCCGTCGGGATAGCGGGCGAGGTAGTCCTCGCCGGCGCGCATCCGCTCCTCGAGCGTTGGAAGGGTGCGGGTCGGCTTGAACGCCGCGTGCTCCTCGGGGGTCGACAGCGCACCCCGCACGGTGCGGCAACCCGATCCGGCGAGGGTCGCCATCGCGGCCGCAGTGATGAGCGCGAACGCGCGGCGGCTCGTTGCCAGCTGGCCCCTCATCGCGACGCCTCGACCGCCTCCGCCGCCTCCGCCGCCTCCGCCGCCTCCGCCGCCTCCGCCGCCTCCGCCGCCGCAGAGCGCAGTGGGCAGAACGCGCACTCAGTCGGGGTCGTCGCGCCCTCGCTTGCAACGTAGTCGCGGTAGTCGTCGCAGCTCGCGTCGGCGAGAGCGCGCAGACACACCTCGCCGTCATGGACGAGCGGCTCGCAGCCCTCCGGAAACGTCTCGCCAGTGTCGCCCTGGCATGCGACCTGGCATCGCTCGGTGATCAGGCCGCAGGTCTCGCAGCGCTCGCAATCGATGCGCGCCTTCTGGGTGAAGAACTTGGCGTCGTCGAGGAGCGACGCCTGCTGCCCGCAGCCGCCGATGTCGCCTGCGGTCGGCGCGGCCGATGCAAGCAGCAGTGCGGCCATCGAAAGAGCGGCGCCGGCGCGCAGGTGGCGGAGCATCACGGCAGGGCCTCCAGATCCACGTAGAGAGCGATCTGTAGCGAGGCGATCGGTATGGCCGAGGCAGTCCCGTCCGGTGTCGCGGCGCCGTAGAACATGTTGAACGACGCCTCGCCGCCGACGCCGAGCCCAGCGGTCGCGAACCACGCTGCTCCTGCGGCGAGCTCGCCTCCCGCGTTGGAATCGGGGCTGAGCAAGAACGTGGGACCGAGCCTCCCCGACAGGAGCCACCGCGGATGCGGCTCGTACACGGCGAGGTACGTCGGCGTCACGTAGGCCTGCGAGATCCCTTCGATCGCCCCACCCAGGTGGATCGCCGCGCCGTGCTGGAGCCCTTGCGGGTCGCCGAAGGTCGCTCCCAGCCCGACATCGAGAAACGTCGCCGTCGCCGAGAGCGATGCCGCGTCGACGCCCAGCTGCGTGGAGAGGCGATAGGGGTTGTTGAAGCGGATGCCCTTGCCTATTCCAAGGGATCCCAGGAATCGCGCCGACCCACCAGGCGGCTCGCGCAGACGCCGCAATCGAGCGACCAACGTGGCCGTGTCGACAGTCGGCGGCGGCGGCGGATCGGGCCAGGCGTCTGGCGCGCGCGTGGTCGGTGTCGACGCGACCGCACCGGACGCAGCAGGCGACGCATCGGGGACGGCATCGCTTGCAGTCTCGGTGGCGAGCGCGGGCGCCGGCATCGAGGCCGCCGCCAGCAGCACGGTCCCTACGGCGAGCGCCAGGACCCGCCGCGCCAGGGTCGAGATGCCTCGTGACGTTGGCCGCGGCTCCATCACCAACGCCTCGTACGGAGCGAGCTTGGCATCGGCGGGGATCGGCTCGACGGCCTGCCCGGCAACCACTTCGACGAGCATTTCGCGATGGGTGAGCACGTGGCGCAGCTCGCCGCGCGGCGCCAGGCGCGCACCCTTCGCCAGCAGGCCCGCCTGGCGCAGCGCTTTCGACGCATCCTTCGCGCTCGCCAGCTCGACCATCGGGGGCTCCCACAGCCCGCCGAACAAGGCGCCGAAAGGACGCTTGGCGAGCAGCACCCCGCCCGCTCCCTGCAGCACCGTCGCGACGAGCCGAACCTCCTTGGTGGGCCGAGCCTTGGCGACGACGGGCAGCTCCTCCGTCCGGCCCTCGCGGTGGGCGAAACATGCCTTGTCCAGCGGGCAGATCGCGCAGGCCGGACTCCGCGGCGTGCAGACCGTTGCGCCCAGCTCCATCAGCGCCTGGTTGAAGCGCCCCGGGCGCTCCGGCGGGACCACCCGCCCCGCCAGCTCCCAGAGGGCTCTCTGGCCCTCGCGCGACTTGACGTCTTGCTCGATCCCGAAGACGCGGGCGAGCACGCGGGCGACGTTGCCATCGACCAGCGGAGTCGGTACGTCGAACGCGATGCTGGCGACCGCACCCGCGGTGTACGGGCCGATGCCGGGCAGCTCGAGCAAGCCGGCGACGTCGCGCGGCAGCGCTCCGCCCCGCGCCGCGATCTCCCGTGCGCAGAGCCACAAGTTGCGAGCGCGACGGTAGTAGCCGAGCCCGCTCCACAGCTCGAGAACGTCGTCGACCGGCGCCACCGCCATTGAGGACGGCGTCGGGAAGCGCGCGAGCATGCGGTGGTAATACCGGGTCGCCGTCTCCACCCGGGTTTGCTGCAGCATCACCTCCGACAGGAGGATCGCCCACGGATCGCGGGTGCGCCGCCATGGCAGGTCCCGCGCCGACGCGTCGAACCAGGTGCCCAGACCGTCGGCGAGTGTGCGCGCGTCGCTGCCCGCGAGGTCTAGCGATCGCCGCACCATGCCGGCGGCGGAGGGTAGCAGTAGACTCCGCGCGTGCGCCGCACGCCCCGATCGATATCGGCTCGAGCCTCGGCGCTCCTGGTCTGCGCGGCGCTGCCCGGATGCGCCGAGCCGCCCGCCCCCTGGGAGGGCACCGAGGGACGCAGGGACGATTGGCAATCGCGACGTCTCGAGATCGCCGCGCGCCCGTCGGCCTCCACCTCCCCGTCCGCGGCGCCCGATCCCGCGGCCAGCGCGAACACCCCCAATCGCGGCGACGCCTGCGACGCCGGATTTCGGGCTTCGGGCGAACCGCGCGCCGACGCGGTTCGTCTCGGGCTCATCTGCGGACCGCCCGAACGCTTCCGTCGCGACAGTGACGTCATCGAAGGTGCCCTCGCCGAGGGCGGCGCGGTCGTCGAAGTGCCCCTGCGCATGGAGGCCCATCGCTGCTACCGGATCGTCGCGGCGACCGAGGTCACCATCCCGGATCTGGACGTCGAGCTGCGGAGCGAGCGAGACGTCGTCCTGGCGAGCGACGAGGACCACGCTTCCGTCGCCTTGCTCCACCGGCGCGGTGGGATCTGCTCGGACAAGGTTTCCGAGGCCCACGTGATTTTCCGCGCCGGCTCTGGCAAGGGGCGATTCGCCGCGGAGATCTGGTCCCGACCGGACGAGGAGACGCCGCTTCCGGCCGCGCCGATTGACGGCCGCGGAGCCGAGGACTAACCGGACCTCATGGCGTCGGACTCCGATCAGCCTCCGCACACCGGCGGCGGTCGCGATTCCGTCCCGCCCACCGGCAGCACTCCGCCTGCGCCGCACGAAGAAGGCAAGCTCCGCTTCGCCGACCGAATCGTGCCGCTCATCTTCAAGCGCCTCGTGGAGCGCGCGGTCGAGCACGGGGTCGAGAAGCTGGCCGAGCAGCCGGAGAACCTCCGCAACTTCATCGCCGAGATGAAGCTGCCAAAGGAGGTCATCCAGGACGTCTACGGCCAGATCGACGACACCAAGAACGGTCTCTATCGCGTCGTGGCAAAGGAGATCCGCGACGTCCTCGAGCAGACCCACGTCGCCGACGAGATCGTCAGGGCGTTGACCAAGTTGTCTTTCGAGATCAAGACGGAGATTCGTTTCGTCCCCAACGATGCTGCCCCAGCTCGCGACGGAGCGAAACCCGGCGAAGAGGGCGAAGAAGGAGCTGAAGGCGAAGGCTCGCTTGTGCGTCCCAAGGTGACCAGCGAGGTCACGATGCGTGAACGCGGGCGCGACGAGCGCACGCGACGATGAGCTCCGCACCATGGCGGGTCTCTTCCCCTTGGCTCTCCGGTGAAACCGGAAAGTCGAAGTATCTCCTGAAGTAACCGTGAGGTTGTGGCCGTGGCGACCGTCGTGATGAAGAAGCCCGCAGTGGCGGGCGAGATCGATGCTTGGTGCACCAAGTGTCGGATGGATTTGAATCACCGCATCGTTGCGATGGTCGGTGACAACGTGAAGCGGGTCTTTTGCTTGACCTGCAAGACCGAGCACAACTTCCACAAGCCGAAGAACGCACCGGCAGCAGCGGGGGGTCCGGTGAAGATCACCGCCAAGAAGACCGTGGCTCGCGGCGGACGCACGACCGCCGCCGAGCGCGAGGCAGCCGCCCAGAAGGCCGAGCGGTCGCGCGTGGCAAGCTGGGAGCGAGCGATCGCGGGTCAGCCCGCCAACGCCTTCCGCTCTTTCCGCATCACCGACTCGTTCTCGGAAGGCGAGCTCGTGCGGCACACCAAGTTCGGCGACGGCGTCGTGACGAGGGTGGTCGATCGCCAGAAGGTGGAGATCCTCTTCCAGGACGGCCCGCGGACGATGGCGCATACGCAATCGGTCTGAGCACGTAGGTCGCAGATGCGACGGGGGGCCCCGCAGGGCCCCGCACCCGCCTCGCACGCGACAGCCGCGAAGTGGCGCGCGCGCGGATGTCATGCCTAAATTGGCGGCGATGGCGTCTCGTCGTAAGAAGAGCCTCGGACGAAAGCTCCTCGGAGTAGGCGCAGGTCTCGGCGTGATGACGACAGCCTTGTGGGTTGCCGTTCACGAGATCCCTTGGCTCGGTCCGGCCCTCGCCGAGGGTGCGCGCGCGGTCGTCGGCCCTGGCCCGGTCGCCAAACTGGAGGACGTCAGCTACGGCGTGGCCGATCGCTTGCGGCTGCTCGTGGGCGGCGAGGATGAGACGCCCAAGACGTACTGGGACGCCGAGGCCCAGCCTGTCGCCAAGGGTCCGACGACGCAAGCGAGCGTTGCGCCCCCCGACTTCAACGGACCGCGTCCCCTCCCCCCGACGGCAGCAACACCTCCGTTCGACGCGGTCGCTGCCACCGGCGACGGCTCATGGATCGCCGTCACGCCGCCTGGCGCCGGCGACCCGCCGGCGATGTGGAAGACGTTGATTCACCCCGATCCGAAGCGTCCTTTCGCCGCGGTGGCGATTGTTGCGGTTGATCGGCACGTCATCGAGCTCCACGTGATGCCGGGCACCGACGAGCCGAAGGCGCCGCAGATCCCCAACGCAGTGCGACCAGGTCTGGTGCCGGCGAAAGAGCAACCGCGACTGGTCGCAGCATTCAACGGCGGTTTCCGCGCCATGCACGGCAACTACGGGATGATGAAAGCCGGCGTGACCTTCGTTCCACCCCGCGACATCGCGTGCACGATCGCCTTTCTCGACCCGACCAAGAGCGCGACCCCCGACCAGGACCTCACGATCGAAACCTGGTCGAAGATCGAAAGCCAGCGCGAGTCGATGACTGCGTTCCGCCAGACCCCGCCCTGCCTGGTCGAAGGTGGCGAGCCCAACCCCGGCTTGCTCCAGGAGTTCAACCGCAACTGGGGCGCGACCGTGGGCGGCGACACGATCATCCGCCGCTCGGCCATCGGCCTCTCCAAGGATCGCCGACACCTCTTCTACGCATTGGGCGACGCCGTCACCGCGCAGTCCATCGGTCGCGCCATGCAGGTCGTCGGCGCTCACAACGCCGCTCAGCTCGACGTCAACTACTCCTACCCGCGCTTCGTGCTCTTCGAGCAGAACGCCGGCGGAGCCCCCATCGCGACCTCGCCCATCGTCCCCGACGTGAAGTACTCCCCCACCGACTACGTCGTCGGTCCGCAGCAGCGAGACTTTTTCTATCTGACGAGACGGGCCACCGCGTCGTAGAAGGCCGGCGTCTCTCGCCGATACCGGCGCGATGTCGGCCGTTCGCGTGCTCCACCCGCGTGGACGCATGTCCGCGCGCCAAGTCTTCACTTGGCTTGCGCGAGCATCCGACCCTCTTCATGACCAGTGCGTGAAGGGCGGGCGCGCGTAGCGAGCAGACCCGAAGCTAGGAGGGCGCTGGGAAACTGCTGCGCGCCCCGCTAGCTGCGTTGCCGGGGGCCCACCGGTCCTCAGCGTA
>Ga0105046_10007480_pt1 | contig 17201 bp, 14 predicted proteins | sample MAT03_FD_78385 | JGI IMG/M metagenome (GOLD analysis project Ga0105046, IMG submission 78385) | Freshwater microbial communities from Lake Fryxell liftoff mats and glacier meltwater in Antarctica - MAT-03 (megahit assembly) | ecosystem: Environmental > Aquatic > Freshwater > Ice > Liftoff...
GCTGCTCCCGCAACCCCTGCCAAACCCGGCGACCCCGCCCCCCCGCGCGAACCAACCCTCGACGAACTCCTCGGCCTCACCAAGCCCGATGCCGCTGGCGGCGACGGCGTGAGCAAAGAGAACCTCGACCGCGCTCTCAAAGACGCCCCCAAAGGTGGCCCCGACGAACAGTTCCGCGAAGCCGTCGAACTCATGACCCGCAGCGCCAACCGCATCAGCACCGCCAGCGATGTCGGTCTCGATACCCAGCGCCTGCAGGAAGAGGCCCTCAAAAAACTCGATCAAATGATCAGCCAGCTCAAGAAGCAGCAGCAAAAACAACAGCAGCAACAGCAACAGCAGCAAGACCCCCAGGACCAGCAAGATCAGCAGCAACAGCAGCAGCCCAAGCAAGAGCAAGCCGGCTCCCCCGAAGAAACCAATCAGGGCGAGAGTGCCACCAACACTCCCCCCGGTGGCCGCACTGGCGCTCTGCGTCCGACCCTCGAAGCCGCTCGCGCCGCCTGGGGCGCCCTCCCCGCCCGCGTCCGCGAGATGCTCCTCCAGGGCACCGGCGAGAAGTTCAGCAGCGCCTACGAGAAGATGACCGAGGAATACTACAAAAAACTCGCGGAGCAGCAGAAGTGACCAGTCCTCAGCACGATCCCAGCCGCCTCCGCCCCGCCCTCTCTCTGGTCGCCGCGCTCCTCGCTGCCGCGCTCACCTCCGCGGCTCCGCTGCCCATTGCCATTCAGCCCGGCACCGCCGAGCCCGCCAAAACCGAACCCCCCGCGACTGATCTCACCCAACCCGCCGACGCATCCAACCCCGCCGACCCCGCCAAGCCCCCCAAGCCCGCCGACAAAGACCCCAAAGGCACCGCCCAAAACAACGTCCTCCCCAACGAGATCACCCCCGAACTCGAAGCCGCCACCAAAAAAGCCCTCACCTGGCTCGCTGGCCAGCAAAATACCGACGGCTCCTTCGGCGCTGGCCGATACGGCAAAAACGTCGCCATCACCGCCCTCGCCGGCCTCGCGTTCATGGGCGACGGCAACATCCCCGGCCGCGGCCAGTTCGGCGACAACGTCAAAAAATGCGTCGAGTACATCCTCGCCAACTGCACCGAGACCGGCCTCATCACCACCGACGCCAACAGCGGCCCCATGTACGGCCACGGTTTCGCCACGCTCTTCCTCGGTGAGGTCTACGGCATGACCGCCGGCGGCGGCGACACCCGCCTCGCCGAGCGAACCCACGCCGCGCTCCTCAAGGCCTGCCGACTCATCGAGCGCACCCAAAACGACGAGGGCGGCTGGCGCTACAACCCCGTCCCCTATGACGCCGACACCTCCGTCACCATCTGCCAGGTCATGGCCCTCCGCTCGGCCCGCAACGCCGGCATCGAAGTCCCCAAGCAGACCATCGACAAAGCCGTCGCCTACGTCAAGAAATGCCAGAATGACGACGGCGGCTTCCGCTATCAGGCCGAAGGCGGCATCAGCGGCTGGCCGCGCAGCGCCGCCGGCGTCGCCACACTCTTTTACGCCGGCGCATTCAAAGACGAAGGTATCGAAAAAGGTGTGAACTACATCGAGCGTGTTGCCCATCCTGACAACGCCGGCCGCCAGGAAATGCACTATTTCTACGGCCAGTACTACGCCGTTCAGAGCATGTATCTCGCCGGCGGCAAGCACTGGGCCTCGTGGTGGCCCGCCATCCGCCGCGAACTGCTCGACCGCCAGACCGCCTCCGGAAGCTGGAACGATCCCAGCACCGGCGCCGTCTACGGCACCTCCATGGCTCTCATCGTTTTGCAAATGCCCAAGCGCTATCTGCCGATCTTCCAGAAATGAACAAGACCACCACGAACCGCCCATCGCGCGCCGCCCTCTGCATCAGCGCGGCCGCCGTGCTCGCCACTGCCGCCGGTTCGCTCGCCGGGCCCGTCCTCGCGCTCGACCGCCAGTTCAAAGCGATGCTCATCGATGTCCAGCGCATCGAGGCCGGCTCCGTCACGTTCCTCCCCCTCGGCGGCAAGCAGAACAAGCCCGACCCCGTCACCAGACCCCTCGCCGACTTCGCCGCCTTCCTCCCCCCTGATATCTGGATCCCCGGCGAAGATCGTCCTCTCTCATGGCGCGCGAGCCCCGACTCCGCCGCCGCCATGGCCGAACCTGCCGACACCGGTGAAGCCGCCGCGCCCGCCGATGCCCGAAGCACGCGCCTCGCCACCGCCGCCGAGCGCTCCGGCCTGGGCATTGTCGAACTCGTCGATGGTCAGCGTCTCATCGGCTCGCTCGAAACCCAGGGCGAGCCTCCCCCCGCCGATGCCCTCGTCTGGTCGCACCGCTCCATCGGCCGCGTCGTCCTTCCGCTCGACATGGTCCGCCGCGTCCGCATGGAAGGCCCCGGCGTGACCATGCCCGCCACCATCGACGCCGCCCAAGATATCGTGCTCCTCGGCAACGGCGACACCGTCTCAGGCCTGATCGAGAAAATCACCGCAACCGAAGTCTGGTCAACTCCCAAGGGCTCAGGCGGCAAGGGCGACCCGATCCGCACGCCCCTCGGGCGCGTCTGCGAACTCCGCCTCGCCAATCCCGCCATCACCGCCGCTCCGCCGCTCCCGCGCTCGCTGGTCTGGCTCGAAGACGGCTCCCTCGTCGCTGCCGATGCGAACTCGCTCAGCATGGGCGGCGATTCCGACCGCGTCCTCCTCGGCGGCATCGGTGCCGAAGTCCGCGGCCGTCCCGCCCTGGGCACCAGCGCCGATTCCGTCTCCCTCGGCCGCCTCCGCGCCCTCTCGATCAACGGTGCCCGTTTCGTTCCCCTCTCCACTTTGCAAGTCGCCGCGCAGAGCCCATCGTCCGATCGCCTCTTCGGCGGCCCCGTCATCGTCGGCTCATTTATCGATGCGCCCCTCGCTATCGCCGATGTCCTCCTCCCTGGCCCCATGACCGCTGAGTGGGTTCTGCCCGTGGGTGCTGATCGTCTCGCCGGATGGCTGGTGCTCCCCGAAACCTGCCGCGACTGGGGCGCTTGCCGCGTCACCCTGCTCATCGAGAACACCGAACTCTTCGCCCAGAATCTGTCCGGAACCGAGAGCGTCGTCGCCTTCAACGTCGCCCTGCCCACGGGCTCGGTCAGGCCCGCCGCCCAGCGTCTGAAAATCATCGTCGAATCCGGCGAGCGCGGCCCCGTGCAGGATCAGGTCCTCCTCCGCCGCGTCATCATCGGCGTCGGTCCGGCTGGCTCACCGCCGGCGCGAGTACCTGCCAAAGCCCGGTAGATTTCACCGTAGTCGAGCGCACTCAGCCCGCGCAGCCCGCACACCTTCGCGCCCCCCGCAGGGTTTCTGCTGGTTTGAGAACCTCACGAATGGCATAGTTTAAGTGCGGTGCGAAACGATTCGCAGGCCCCAACCTGTCCCTGCGAGTGACCCCGCGTCGGATTGCCTCCCCGACGCGGGGTCGTTTTTCGTTTGGCGTACGTCCTTAACCGTTCCGCCCCCGCTCCAGCCGATTTTTGTTCACCCCCGCTCCCGATCCTGAGGTATGCTCTTTCTTATGAAGCGCCCCACCCCCCGCACACCCTGCACCCCCCCTCGCCCCTCCCGCCAAACGTCCGCGCCCGCTCGATCCGGTCCGCACCGTGCCCTCCGCGCTGCGCTCGCCCTCACCGCCTCGCTCGCCCTCACCGCCCAGCACGCCTCCGCCACCTGGTCCATCCTCATTGTCAACACCCGCACCGGCGAGATCGCCCTCGGCTCCGCCACCTGCCTCACCGGCTTTGACCTCCGCGCCAACACGCCCGTTCTCATCCCCCTCGTCGGCGCTGCCACCGCGCAATCCGCCGTCGATGCCACCGGCCTCAACCGTGCCTACATCCGCGACCGCCTCGCCGAAGGCACCCCGCTCAGCACCATCCTCACCGGCCTCAGCGTCTTCGATGCCGATGCCCACGAGTCGCGCCAGTACGGCATCGTGAGCGCCCTCAGCGGCGGCTCCGCCCTGACCTTCTCCGGCGTGCAGGACGGCGCCTGGGCCGGCGGACGCACCGGCCGCATCGGCGACATCATCTACGCCGTTCAGGGCAACGTCCTCACCGGCCCCTGCGTCGTCGATGCCGCCGTGACCGCCATTGAGACCAGTTCCGCCGATCTCCCCACGCGCCTCATGCTCGCTATGGAAGCCGCCAAACTCATGGGCGGCGACGGGCGCTGCTCGTGCAATGCCGGCGGCCCCGAAGCCTGCGGCTGCCCTCCCGCTACACCCGGCAAGTCTGCTCACATCGCCTACATGCTCTCCGCCCGCGCCGGCGACCTCGAAGGCTGCGACGGCCTCTATCGCGTCCCCACCGCGCCCTCCGGCTTCGCAATCGCTGACCTCACCGGCGACGGCCCACCCGAAATGATCGTCACCAGCGGCGCGCAGGTCCTCGTCTACCGCAACCACACCCCGCCCCCCGCGCTCGCCGGTGCGCCCGCCTTCGCCTCAAACTTCGTCTCGACCAGCGCGGGCTCGGCCTGCCGCAACCCCATCGTCGCCGACTTCACCGGCGACGGCATTCAGGACGTCGCCGTCTTCTCCACCTCCGGCTCTTCCGCCTCCGTTCTCCCCGGCGTCCGTGCCGCGCTCGCCTTCAGTAACCAGCGAATCAATATCCCCCTCGAATCGCCCGCCACCGCCATGGCCAGTGCTGATTTCAACGGCGACAACCGCCCCGATCTGGCCATCGTCCCCAGCACCGGTTCCTCACTTCTCGTCCGCCTCGCCACCGGCAGCGGCTTCACAACCGTCCCCGCCAATGCGCTCGGCCTGAACGCCGCGCCCACCACCCTCGCCGCCGCCGACATTGACGGGAACGGCACGCAAGACCTTGTCATCGCCATCACCAATCCCCCTTCCCTCGCCATCATGAGCGGTAATGGCGACGGCACCTTCACGCGTCAAAGCACCCTCACGCTCCCCGCCTCTACGCTCGGCCTCGTCGCGCGCGACCTCACCGGCGACGGCCGCGTTGATCTCGCCGTCATCCAAAGCGCAGCCCGCCAGGTCCGCATCCTCACCGCCCTTGCGGCCGGCGGCTTCAGCACCCAAATCGTTTCGCTCACCGGTTCTCCTTCTCGCCTCCGCTCGGGCGATATCGATGCCGACGGCCGCCCCGACCTCGTCGCGCTCGTCGGCGGCACCCTCGTCGCTCTCACGCAGACCACGCCCGGAACCTTCGTCGCCCAGCCCTCCACCGCGCTCCCAGCGCTCTCTGGCAATGTCGATCTCGCCGTCGGCGATCTCGACGGCAACGGCGCGGCCGATGTCGTCACCGGTTCTTCCGCCGCGGTCGTCACCGTCGCCTCCCGCGCCGGGCGGCTCACCGCCGCAGGCGGCTGCGCCACCGGTGACTATTACCTCAACCTCAACATCGCCAACCAGCAAAACAGCAGCCCCGACCCCGTCCTGCAGCTCCGCACCCAGTTCAACGCCTTCCGCACTGCCCAGGCCGGTCGGCCCGATGCCATCGCCAGCACCGCATCGTTCGGTGTCTCCTGCGCCCGCCCCGGCACATTGCTCGCCCTCAATGTCACCCTCCGCGATCTGAGCGGCGCGCTCGTCGGCGTCGGCTCTGGCATCACCGCCCTGCAGATCGCCCACGCCGGCATTTCCGACGGCCTCTCGCTCATCGGCCTCGCCCACCAAAACCCCGATGGCACCTGGACCGTGCCCATCGTTGCCGGTCCCCGCTTCGGCACCGACCGCCTCGTCATCACCGCCCAAGGTGGCGGCCGCCCCGTCACGCTCATGCCCGTCGTCTTGCTCACCATCGGCCCCAGCGCCGACTTTGACGGCGACGGCGCCACCACGCCCGACGATCTCGCCACCTTCATCATCGCCTACTTCGCCGCCGGTCCTGGCACCACCAGCACCGATCTCGACGGCGACGGCGAGACCACCCCCGACGACCTCGCCGACTTCGTCTCGGCGTTCTTCAATCCCTGCTGAGCCCGTTGGCATCATCGGCCTGCCCGGCCCGGTGTTTCTTGATCAGCACCGACAGCAGCGTCACATCCGCCGGCGTCAGTGCCTCCAGCCGGCTCGCCTGCCCCAGCGTCTGCGGGCGAAACCGAATCAGCGCATGCCGCGCCTCGGTGCGAATCGACGCGATCGCCGCAAAGTCAAACGACGCCGGAATCGAGCGCCGATCCAGATCCGCCGCGCTGGCAAGCGCACCTTGCGCCTTCCGCGAATAGTGCGAATAAAAGAAATCCGTCTGCACCGTCATCATCACGCCCGCGTCCGGCGTCTCACCGTTAATCGTGCCCACCGCCGCCGCAAAGTCCCCCGCCCCAAACTCCGGCCGCCGCACAATATCCGCCAGCGGCCGCCCCTCGACCCGCGCCCCATGCACCCGCATCGTCACCGCCGCCATCTGCTCACGCCGCGCTGCAAACACGCGGCTCCGCATCCGCCCAAGGTCCGTCGTCGCCAGCAATCCCAGCCGTTCGGCAATCGGCGTCAGCCGGTCCGCCGCGTTGTCGGCCCGTAGCGAGAGCCGATGCTCCGCTCGGCTCGTGAACATCCGATACGGCTCCACCGGCGTCTTGGTCACCAAGTCATCCATCAGCACGCCGATATACGCCTCATCGCGCCCCAGCGTGATTGCTTCCTGCCCCGCCACCAGCCGCGCCGCATTGATCCCCGCGATGATCCCCTGCGCCGCCGCTTCCTCATACCCGCTCGTGCCGTTGATCTGCCCCGCCAGAAACAGCCCATGCACCAGCCGCGTCATCCCCGAGGCGCTGATCTGGTGCGGCCGCACCATGTCATACTCCACCGCATAGCCATACCGATAAATCTCCGCCCGCTCGCACCCCGCCATCGAGCGCACAATCCCATCCTGCACATCCGCCGGCAGCGAGGTCGAAATCCCGTTGCAGTAAATCCAGTCATCGCTCAGCGACTCCGGCTCCAGATACACATGGTGGCTCGTCCGCTCCGCAAACTTCACCACCTTGTCCTCAATACTCGGGCAATACCGCGGCCCTACCGACTCGATCTGCCCGCTGTACATCGGCGCCCGATGGATGTTGGCGCGAATAAGCTCGTGCGCCGCCGCGTTCGTCGCCGTGAGCCGGCAGTCCACCTGCTCGAGCACCGGGAACTTCGCCAGCGACCCCGCGCCAGCAGCACAAGATGCCTCGGCCGCGCCCGCTTCAAGTTTCGATTCTCCGCTCGCCGAACCCAAGCCCGCCAATCCGCTCAAATCACTAAACGCTGCCGGCACCGCATCACCCCGCTGTTCTTCCAGCGACTCCCAAGCAATGCTCCCCCGCTTCAGCCGCGGCGGCGTACCCGTCTTCAGCCGCCCCAGTTCAAACCCCAGCCCGCTCAGCGCCGCTGAAATCCCCACCGCCGGCGACTCCCCAAACCGGCCACCCGGGGTCTTCGATTCGCCCGTGTGCATGAGCCCGCGCATAAACGTCCCCGTCGTCAGCACCACCGCCCCGGCGCCCAGTATCACCCTCTCACCCGCCCGCTCACCCGCATTCGTACCCGCCCCACCCGCTCCAGCCCAAACCGAAATCTCAACCCCCCGAATCACGCCCGCCTCCACGATCAGCCGCTCCACCGCCCCGCCAATCACCACAATCTCCCGCCGCGCCCCGATCATCCCCTGCACCACCCGTGCATAGGCGTGCTTATCACACTGCGCCCGCGGCCCATGCACCGCCGCCCCCTTGCTCGTGTTCAGAACCTTGAACTGAATACCCGTCGCATCCGTCGCCAGCCCCATCACCCCGCCCAGCGCATCAATCTCGCGAACAATCTGCCCCTTCGCCAGCCCCCCAATCGCCGGATTGCACGACATCACGCCGATTTTCGACGCATTCAGCGTCACCAGCGCCACGCTCCCCGTCTCCCCAATCAGGTTCGCCGCCGCCCACGCCGCCTCCACCCCGGCATGCCCACCACCAATCACAATGACTTTGAACGCAGTTTGCACAGCACCAGAAGGGTATGGGGCGGGGCGAATACCCTCCGGGGTCAAGTCCCGATAGCTCAGTTGGATAGAGCAGCCGCCTTCTAAGCGGCAGGTCGTGCGTTCGAGTCGCACTCGGGACGTTCTCAGAAGTACTTCGTTCCAGCATGCTCGCTCGCTCGCGTCAGCGACTCCCATGAACCAGCGATTCATGAAAATGACGTTCTGGCTCGCCTTGGCCGCGCTCGCCACGACACTCGGCTGGTCACGATTGCCCGCTGGCCGCGCCGGGCAGGTCTATGTGGATCATCCAGAACTCAGGCCGTCGCAGGTTCCCAATGGTCGGGCTCGCCATGTTTACGGAGATCCCCCCGACAACTGCTCATGGCGGCGGCTGACAACCGGATCCTTCGTGATCGAGGACTATGAAGTAGATCTTCATCAGGATTGGGTGCATTTCCCGCTCACCGGCTATCCATCGGACGAGGTCTTGAACGGATTCCCCTCTAAATACTTGCTTCAAATCGAGGCTCGCCCTTTGCCGGTTGTTCAAGAGCTTCCCCCCGCGAACACAACCATTGCCGCGATCACTGTCCGACAGGTGCACCTCCCATTTCGAGTCGCGTCTTGGCGAACAGTCGAGCTTCGGGCCTTCGCCGGCCGGGTACGGCTGCCAGTTGAACCGCGGCCTGACTTTCTGGGTATTCTGTTTTCGCTGATGCTCGCAGCCTCGCTGATTGCCTTGCTGCGAGGGGCGATACGGCTCATCCGCCAATATGCACGCAGCCGGGCAGGCCGATGTACGCAATGCGGATATCCGTTGGCCGCGAGCACGCATCGCTGTCCTGAGTGCGGTGCGGAATACACCACTACGCCGCTCCGGTCGTCCGTCGCAGTCTGAGAACGCGCAATGGTCACCTTCATTATCGTCACGATTCTCGCGTTCCTTTGCGGGGTTGCCGGGCTTCCTGCGGTCCTGGCGCTTCGAAACACTCCGTTCGAATTCAACGCCCCGCCGCGCCCTCTTTATGACGCGTGTGCGGTCCCCAACGTGGGGCCAACCTGGATCGCACGGATACGTTCGGTTCTCTTGTTCATCTGGGGCGCGATAAAGGCACTATTTCCGGCCATCATCTGGTTTCTGCTTCTGTGGTATGTCCGTGTGTCTACACGTACTGTGTCATTCGGACAAGTGCCGTTCGCCATTATATTAGTAGCACTTGGCGGTGTTTTCACGTTGTCAGTTCTCATCTCAGTATGGCTGAGCTATCAAGCCTCTGCTTGCGCGTGCATGTTCTCGGCAAAAATACGAATCTGCCTCGCAACGCTGCTGTGGCTCATCATCTGGAGTTTGGTCGGCGGAGGCATGTATCACGCGATCTGCACCGTCTTTCCCAGAGAAGACTAAAATGCCCGGAGTTCCTCCCTCTCGCAACCGATTCGAATCCCTAAAACGGCAAGGACAACACTCGCCGACTTCCTCATTCTTCCTCACCCCACAATCCCCGCAACCTCCGCCGCAAACCCCGCCGCCGCCGCGGCCACCGCATCCGCCCACCGGGCCTCGCCATCCTTGAACGCATAAATCACCGACCGGCTCGCCGTCACGAGTAGCCCCGATGACGACGGCCTGTCATTTTCGCGCTTGCCACGCACCAGCCCGCGAAGATCGTCCGCCGTTCCACCTTGCGCTCCATAGCCCGGAATCAGGAACACCTGATTCGGCATCCGCGCCCGCAGCGCCGCAGCATCCGCCGGTTTCGTCGCCGCCACCACCGCGCCAACATCGCTCAATCCGCACGCGCCCATCCGCGGAGCGCCGATCGTGGCCACATGATCGGCCATCATCTCCGCCACCGTTCTTCCATCCGCCAGCCGCAGCGATTGCACCGCATCCGATCCCGGGTTGCTCGTCCGCACCAGCACAAACAGCCCGCGGCCTGCATGCTTGAGGTACGGCTCGATCGTGTCCGGCCCCAGATAGCCCGAGACCGTCAGCGAGTCGGCGGGCGAAGCACCGGCGAACGCCGCTGCGGCGTAGTGCTCGGCCGAGATGCCGATATCGCCCCGCTTGGCATCCAGCACCACGATCATGCCCGCGTTGTGACCCGCGTGGATCACATCATGCAAGGCCTGCACGCCCGGCGCGCCATACCGCTCAAAGCACGCCGCCTGCGGCTTGATGACGCCGATCCGGCCGCGGCACGCATCAATCACGCCGCGCGAGAAGGTGACAAACGCCCGCGCCACGGCGGTGTGGTCTGACGCCGCGACGCTCGCTCGAATCTCGGCCGGCAGTTTCTCAAGCACCGGGTCAAGCCCCACGCACGCCGGCGAGCCGACGCGATCGATGGCCGCTGCGAGGCGGTCGGCGAACGAAGTCGCGGCCACGGCGGTGGGGGACGCGGAAGCGGCCGAGACCGCAGTTGATGGGTTTTGGGGCGAAGTAGTCACGCGCCGAGCGTAGCGTTGCCCATGTCCGAACCAGCGCCAAAAGCAATCGACCTCAAAAAAGACCGCGGCCTGACTATCCAGTGGGCCGACGGGACCACGTCCTACTACACCATCGCCTATCTCCGCAAATACTCGCCCTCGGCCGACTCGCGGCAACTCCGCGAGGAACTCGCCAGCAACCCGCTGGCGATTCTGCCATCCTCCGCTATGACCAACGGAGGGCCGCTTGTCGCCGAAGGCGCCGAACTGGTCGGCAACTACGCCCTGCGAATCAACTTCAGCGACGGCCACTCGACGGGCATCTATTCGTGGGACTATCTGCGCGAGATTGACCCCGTGCTGACCGGCGTCAAGGGCGCACCGCCGCCGTTTGAGCGGGAACTGGTCGCCAAGTCGAACCAACCGCGGACGGGTACTGACCGCACGGACCGAACCGGACGCTGATTTCGGCTGACGACCACCGACTTGCACTCGGACTCGGGCTCGGGCTCGGGCTCGGGCTCGGACTTCGACTCGGCCGGGCGTTGAACTGTGCAGAGTCGGGGCAGGTTTTGCGCGAAATCGCTGCATTTGAAGTCTGCTCTCCGCAAGGCGTCCACAATCGGCATGCTCAATCACGCCGCGGGCGGCACGGCTGGCCAGTTGGCGGTACACTCCAAGACGAATGACCATCGGTAACGGCCCCATTTCGTTCAACCTCGCCAAGGCATACGGCCTGCAAGCGGCTGTCAAGCCGCAGCCGGTCCAGCCGGTCGCCAAGTCGCAAGCGGTGTCTTCGGCCGCTTCGCCCGCTTCGTCGGCCACTTCGCCCGCTTCGTCGGCTACTTCGGCGGCTACTTCGGTCCGGAGGGCCGACTCGCTTGCCGCGGCGACGGTTCCCGGCAAAGTCTCGTTCGATGCCGCCCCCGCCGCAACCCGTCCGGAGGCGTTTTCGCCCCTCCAGATGTACTCGCGGCCCAGCGACCGCAACGCCGTCGCGACGGCCGTCGCCGTCGGCCGGACCCTTGATATCCAAGGCTAATTCGTCGCTTTTGGCATCGGCTTGCCGGCGGCGACGAGTGGCATTCGGGGCCGGTTTTGGGCCCGGCCGAATCTGCGCGTAAAGAAATCTTGGCATGCACCTCTCATTGTCCCTCCGGCGATGTGCCGATGGGACGAATATGCTCTCCCTCAGACTCGGCTTGATGAACGCGCTTTTGCACTTCTTCGCCGAGCCTTTCATTGGAAGGCCTGCGGACATGGTCAATGGCGATTCGGCAAGCGGAGCGAGCGGACGCGGCGAGGCCGCGAACCAAGGTGGGGGCGGCGGTGCGGCGGGGAATATTCCCGCCAGCCAGCGCGTGGCCGGTGGTGATGCCACACTTACACGCGAGATCAAACGTCTCAAGCAGCGGCTGGTGCAGGAAGCCACGTTCGCCGTTGGCATGCTCGAGACCGCCACCGATGCGCTTCTGCGGCTGGATGTAGAATCGGCTCGCGCCGTGATTCGGCGCGACGACGAGATCGATCGCGAAGAGGTCATCATCGAAGAAGAGTGCCTGCGTTTGCTCGCGCTTTTCCAGCCGTTTGCACGCGATTTTCGCACCATTGCCACGCTTCTTCGCGTGAACGCCGACCTTGAACGCGTGGGCGACCACGCGACCTCGATCGCTAAAGTCACGATTAAACTCCACGAACGCGGCGGCGTGCCGCAGTGGCCGACGAGCCTGCAAGAGCTCACCCAGCGCGTGCCGATGCTGTGCCACGCGCTGCTCAACTCGCTGCTTTCTGAGAGCGTTGAAGATGCGCGGGCGATCTTCGAGAAAGACAAGGCCATCGACAAGCTCGACAAGCGACTCTTCGAAGAGTGTCTTGACGCCATGAGTGAAGACCGCGACAGCAAGGCGAGCGGCCTGCTGATGTACCGGTGCGGTCGCGAGCTCGAGCGGGTGGGCGACCTCATGACCAATATCGCCGAAGATGTGGTCTATCTGGTGACCGGGTCGATCGTGCGGCATGACAAAAATGAACGGGCGGCGGTATTTCGTCGGCAGGAAATGTGAACTCGGCGGGCTTCGATGGGGCCGGGCGGGCTCGGCAGGTCCGTGTCTGGAACGGGGCCTGGAGCGGGGCTTGGAGCGGGACCTGGAACGGGGCCTGGAGTTGGGCTTGGGGATGGGCCGGGCTGGGCCGGCAATCGGAAGACCGGTAGAGAACCGGCCGCAAACCACTTGTCGGCCGGAGGGTGGTGGAATACGATCGCCTCCTAATCCCAGCGGGCGTAGCTCAACTGGATAGAGCACCTGACTACGAATCAGGAGGTTAGGGGTTCGACTCCCTTCGCCCGCGTTTGATTGTGCCGGTTGGCGGCGTGCTGAGAATGGCACGTCGCGGCAGGCAGTTTGTGGCGGTTTGTCAGCGATTTTCGGTTTTTCTATGGCTCACTCACTTTCGTCTCAGAAGCGTGTTCGTCAGACCGAGACCCTTAACGCCCGCAACCGCTGGCGCAAGGGCACGATGCGTGATTCGCTCAAGGAATGCCTTGAGAAGATCATGCACGGCACACCGGAAGAGGCCAAGAAGGCCTTCGACGAGGCGTCGCAGCTCATCGACAAGACGGCGCAGAAGGGCGTGATTCACAAGAATCAGGCCGCGCGTCGCAAGTCGCGTCTGAGCGCTCGTCTGCAGGCCAAGTTTGGTCCCAACGCCAAGGCGGCGGCCCCGACGACCAAGGGCAAGGCTCCGGCCAAGAAGGCCAAGTAAGGGCGGGCCAAGTAGGCGACGGCCAAATAAGCGAGAAATCGACTCGCTGGCTGCGGCAATCAGTGCATCACGCGCGATTGGTGCCGGCCGTGAGTTGAACTCGTCCGTCAAGTTGTTATCCTCACGCGCGGCCAAAGTTGGCCGCGCGTTTTGTTTTTGGTCCGTGGCGTGGCCGCTGAGCGGTCGGCGCGCGGGCCCGTTTTCGCTCGCGCGGAGCGCGATGGATCGACCATGGCCCGGAGCGGCATCGGATCTCGCGGATACTCGACCGAGCGCTCGCGCGCCGAGGTGGAGGACTACTGGCGGCTGTCGTCGCGACCGCTGCACGTGCTGGTGCTCATTGCGCCCCTCGTGATCGCGTATGAGATCGGCGCGGTGCTTTATCTGACCGGCAGCAACGCGCAGCAGACCACGACGATCGCGGCGCGCAAGGTTTTGCAGATGTTCTTTGCCAACTTTGGCGTGGCGGGTGTGGTGGCCAGCGGGGCGGTGCTGGCGGCGGTGCTGCTGGTGCTGCTGCTGATGCACATTATGAGCAAGCAGAGCTGGAAGATTCGCTGGATGGTTTTGGCGGGCATGGTGCTGGAGGCGGCTTTGTGGGCGTTGCCGCTGGTGGTGTTTGGTGCGGTGTTCAAACGGGCGGCCGCGATTGTGACGCGCGGGGTGGCCGAGGGGCATGTGACGGTGAACACGCTGGCGGCGGCCGCGCTGCAGGGGCGCGGGGGGACGGAAGATCTCAAAGACCTGCCGCTGATGGCGAAGGCAACGATTGCGGTGGGGGCGGGGATCTATGAGGAACTCCTGTTTCGATTGATCGGGATTGCGGCGCTGCACTTTGTGGTGCGTGATGTGCTGCAGGGCAAAGAGACGGTTGCGAAGGTGATTGCGGTGCTGGGCACGGCGGTGGCGTTTGCGGCGTATCACCCGATTCCGCCGCTGAACGGCGGGGTGAACTGGCCGCTGCTGGCGTTCTTCACGGTGGCGGGCGTGTACTTTGGTGTGATCTACGTGAATCGGGGCCTGGGCATTGTGGTGGCGACCCATGCGATTTATGACCTGATTGCGCTCGATGTGCTCAGCGGAATGCGGTGAGTGTGTGGGCTTGTGCGTGCGACTGCACGGCGCGCGATGTGTGTGGATTTACCTCCGGGCAAAGATGAAGCGCCTGTATAGAAAAGGCCCGCAAATGCGGGCCTTTTCATCGATTTAGTTTGGAGGTTGGTTGTGCCGAAGTGGGCCGGGCTCGTACGGGGTGGGCCGGCATCACTTCATGATGTCGGAATCGGGCGACTTGGCGGCCGGGGCCCGGGATGGGGCGGCCATGGGGGCGGGGGCCGCGCCGATGTTGGAGCCGAGCGTGCTGCGGACGAGGTAGACCTCGACGCGGCGGTTCTGGGGGGTGTTGCCGTTGGCACCGTTGAAGACGGCGGGGCGGTTTTCGCCCCAGCCGGCGAACTCGACCTTTTGGGAGGACAGGCCGGCACCGACAAGATCGTTACGGACGGAGATGGCGCGGAAGGCCGAGAGCTCGACGTTGTTGGTGAAGGGGCGACCGGCGCGCTGCGAGACGCGCTGGGCGTCGGTGTGGCCGACGACGCGGATGTCGTACTGGCTGGCGGAGGGAACTTCCTGGAGAATCTTGCCAAGGTCGCGGAGGGTTTGCTTGGCGGTCGGGGTGAGTTCGTAGGAGCCGGACGCGAAGGTGAGGTCGCTGGCGAAGCGGAGCATGCCGCGGTCGCGGTCGTATTCGAGGATGCCGGGGTAGCGGCGGGCGAGCTCTTCGAGGGCGGCATCGGTGGCGGCGTCGAGGGGGCCGCCGATCGAGAGCGAGTTGAGGCGGCTCTCGAGTTCGGCGAGGCGGGCCTGGGCGGCCATGAGTTCGGCGCGGAGTTGTTCGGTGGTTTTGCCGGCCATGCCGACGGCGGCATCACCCATGCCGATGCGGCCGGTGAGGGCGGCGATTTCGGCCTCAAGGCGGCGCTTTTCTTCGGTGAGTTCGCTGTTACGGGCCGAGAGGGCGCGGTTGGCCTCGTAGAGCTTGTCGTAGTTCTCTTGATTCACGCAGCCGCCGAGGCCGAGGGCGCCGGAGGCGAGGAGCGAGAGAGCGAGAACGCGGGGGAGCGAGGCTGAACTCAAGAACATGGGGCGGGTGAACATCGGTGACTCCGAGCCTGAGAGAATGTCGAAACAGAGAGCCGGGACAAGCTGCCCGGCCGAGCGATGAAGGATAAGCGAGGAAACTGGGCAAGATCGGCAACGCAGGGGGTTGGGGTGCGCAATGATCGAGCCGAGAAGTATCGACCGGTTTGAAGCATCATCATGAACTTTGCTGATCCACAAGAAAACCCAGACAACGGGCCGGTTTCAGGACGGCTTTCGCTCATTTTGGGGGCGGCGATCGTGGATGGTTCGGGGGTGGTGGTTCCCCCGGGCGGGAACATGGGGGCGGCGGTTTTGGTGCGGGTGGAGGGGCAGGAGGTGACGCTGCTGGCGACTGGGCCGACGCCGGATGTGCTGCGGCACGCCGCGGCGGGGGACCTTGAGCGCGAGGGGTGGGTGATGCGGCCGGGGGCGGTGCTGCTGCCAGCGATGGTGAACGCGCACGCGCATTTGGACCTGACGCATATTGGGGCGCGGCGGCACGATCCGGCGCGGGGGTTTGTGGAATGGGTGGGCATGGTGCGGGCGGAGCGGGCGCGTGACGAGGTGACGACACGGGTGGCGGTGCAGGCGGGGCTGGCGCTCTCGGCGCGGGGCGGGGTGGTGGCGATCGGGGATATCTGCGGCGCGGTGGAGGGTGTGCCGCGGGATTGGGCGGCGCGGGAACTGGCGGCGCATGTGCCGATGGGGGTGTCGTTCGTGGAGTTCTTTGGGCTGGGGGGTGGGCTGGGGGGTGGGCCGGAGCGGGCGCGGGCGGGGCTGGAGGCGACTGGATTGAAATGGGGAGAGGAACTGGGCCGGGGCGAGGTGCGGGTTTCGCTCTCGCCGCATGCGCCGTATTCGGTGGGGCGAGATGGGTTTGGGCTGGCGGGGTATTTGGCGGGGAGCAATGCGGCGCGGCGGGCGGCGGTGTGCACGCATTTGGCGGAGTGCGCTGAAGAGCGGCAACTGGTGACGCGGGGTGATGGGCCGTTTGCAGAGTTGCTGAAGGGGATTGGGATTTGGAACGAGGAGATTGCGGCGACGTTTGGGCGTGATCGGTCGCCGGTGGCGCGGGTGCTGGGTGGTGGTGGTGGCGTGGGCGGTGACCCGTGGCTGACGGCCGGGGACATTGTGGCGCACTGCAATGATGTGGATGATGAGGACATGGCGCTCTTGATGAAGGCGAAGGTGCATGTGGTGTTTTGCCCGCGGGCGAGTGCGTACTTTGGCGCGGCGGCGCACTTTGGGCCGCACCGATATCGCGAGATGCTGGAGGCGGGCGTGAACGTGGCGCTGGGGACGGATTCAATCATTAACTTGCCGGAGCATGAGGCGACGGGGAGTGGAGCGCGGATCGGCGTGCTGGATGAGATGCGGCTGCTGGCGCGACGCGATGGCGTGGATGCGACGACGGTGCTTGCGATGGGTCTTGGGCGCGGGGCGCGGGCGCTGGGGCTGGATGAGAAGATGTTTGGATTGAGTGACCCGGGTGGTGCAGGCGAGCGGGTGCGGCGGATTAGTGGTGTGGTGAGCGTGGATGCGCGGCTGGAAGCGCATGTGTCGCGGGTGGCGGTGCTGGAGGCGGTGGTGAAGGGTGATGGAGCGGTGAGTATGGTGGAGCCGGTGTGGGCGTGAGGGGCGCGCGGGATAGGCGGCGATGTTTATTGGCGTGACGGGCGCGCGAACAGGCGGCGGTCGCGGGGGCGGTGGGGAGCTGGGGGGTGCGGGGGGCAGGGTCCAAGTTGTAGGTGTTGTTGTCGGTGGGGGATGTTGGTGGGGGGTGTGGGGGGGTTCGGGGGGGGGGGCCCCGGATTTCGGTGGGGAGATTGGGATGTGGTGGGGAAGGGGGGGGGGGGGGGGGGGGGGTGGGAGCGGGGGTGATTGTGATGGTGTTGGCGGTAATA
>Ga0105046_10007483_pt1 | contig 17198 bp, 14 predicted proteins | sample MAT03_FD_78385 | JGI IMG/M metagenome (GOLD analysis project Ga0105046, IMG submission 78385) | Freshwater microbial communities from Lake Fryxell liftoff mats and glacier meltwater in Antarctica - MAT-03 (megahit assembly) | ecosystem: Environmental > Aquatic > Freshwater > Ice > Liftoff...
ATTTATGTTTTCTTAATTATTTCAGTTGAAATTTAATGGTTAGTTTGATTATGATTAAAGGCATCGACCTCTATTACAGGCCGGTCATTACTCCGGCGCAAAGCCCAGGGTTTCATCCTGGGCTGGTATGTGGTGCCCCTTTGGGGCACGGGGAATTCCACGCTCATGCCTCCACCTCCTCCGGGGCTGGGAAACCAGGACGTTGCCCTTCGCTGATATGCGGTTGCGCCGTTGGCGCTAACCCGCCTTACCTAAGCCACCGCCTTAACCGCACTCGGCTTTTGCCATTCCACCATCAGCTGATCCCAGCGCACTTTTGCGCTGGCGTAATGCGCTTCTTTAACGTGGCCGTAGCCGCGAATCAGCTCGGGAATTTTGGCAATTTCCACCGCTAACGCGTGGTTGCCGGAGTTTAAGCGGCCCAACAAACCATCAATGCAGTTTCTGTAGTCAACAATCAGCTGGCGCTCCATTTTGCGTTCTGCGGTTTTGCCAAACACGTCCATACTGCCGCCGCGTAAGTGTTTGAGCTTCACCAGTTGCTTGAAGGCTTTAAACGTCCAGGCACCAAATTCTTGTTTCTTCAAATGCCCGGTCACCGGATCTTTTTTGGAAATCAGTGGCGGTGCGAGATTGAATTTCATGGTGAAATCACCGTCAAAGGTTTCATTCACTTGCTTTTCGAAATCACCGGAGGTGTAGAGCCGGGCGACTTCGTATTCGTCTTTGTAGGCCATGACTTTGGCGAAATAGCGCGCCACTGCGGCGGTCAGGTCGGTTTTGCCGGGTGTTGCTTTGCTTTCGGCGGCGCGCACTTGCTCGACGAACTCCCGATAGCTGCGCGCATAGCTGGCGTCTTGATATTCCGTCAGCAGCCGTTCCCGGTGCGTAATCAAATCGTCAACGGTTTTAGTCACCGGCGCTTTCGCGAACATCAGCGCGGTGGCGGAATCAAAGGCGCTGGCGCTGATTGGCCGCACCGTATCCACCAGCAGCCCGCTGGCTTTCAGCACGACTTGCATATTGGTAGCACCCATGCGGCCCCAGTTGAAGGCGAGCTTATTCATGGCAATCGCGGCGTCGTTCAACTCAATGGCGCGCATCAAGGACTCAAGACTTAGCGGCACGAATCCTTTTTGCCAGGCGTAGCCCAGCACAAACAAATTGGTGGCAATGGAATCCCCCAACAGCGCGGTGGCGATATCGGTGGCGTTGAGCACGTCTAAATTCTTATGCCCAAGCGCCAAACCGATTGAGTCCAGCATTTTCGCCAGTGGAAACTGCATATCCGGGTTGCGGGTAAAGGTGCCCGGCATAAATTCATAAGAATTGATCACCGCAAAGGTGCGGTCTTCACGAATTTTGCTCAGTGCCCAGTAGTCATTGACCACAACCACATCGCAACCAATCACCAAATCAGCCTCACCGGCGGCAATACGCACGGCGTGGATATCTTGCGGAGTTTTAGCAATACGCACATGACAGGTCACCGCGCCACCTTTCTGCGCCAAACCGGTTTGATCCAATACCGTTGTGCCTTTGCCTTCCAGGTGCGCAGCCATACCAATCAGCGCGCCAATCGTTACCACGCCGGTGCCGCCGACGCCGGTGATTAAAATGTTCCAAGGCTCGCTTAAATCGGTGTGGAAGGTTGGGTAAGTCAAATCGGCGAAGCCGGGATCTGCGCCGGAGCCACGGCGCTTTTTTAAACCGCCGTCGTAAATCGTCACGAAACTGGGGCAGAAGCCTTTCACGCAGGAATAGTCTTTATTGCATGAGCTTTGATCAATCGCGCGTTTGCGACCAAGTTCGGTTTCCACCGGCAGCAAGGAGACGCAGTTACTGACCACGCCGCAATCGCCGCAGCCTTCGCACACGGCTTGATTAATCATGATGCGTTTTGCGGGATCAACGGCGAGTTTCCGTTTACGACGGCGGCGCTTTTCTGCAGCACAGGTTTGCTCGTAAATAATGACGGTGACGCCGGATTTTTCGCGTAAATTGCGCTGCACCTGATCTAAATCATCGCGGTGTTCTAGCGTTACGCCGCTGGGGAAACCTTCGACGTTTTCCCATTTGCCGGGATCGTCTGACACCAGCACGATTTGTTTGACGCCCTCGGCCGCCACTTGGCGCGCCATATCTTGTACCGACAGCGTGCCATCCACGGGCTGACCACCGGTCATCGCCACGGCGTCGTTATAAAGAATCTTGAAGGTGATATTGACGTTGGCTGCAACGCACGCGCGAATCGCCAATGAACCCGAGTGGAAATAGGTGCCATCGCCCAAATTCTGGAAAATATGCTTGGTTTCGGTGAACGGCGATTGCCCGATCCAGGGCACGCCTTCGCCGCCCATTTGCGTGAAGGTATCGGTTTTGCGATCCATCCAGGTCACCATGTAATGGCAACCAATGCCGCCGGTGGCGCGCGAACCTTCTGGCACGACGGTCGAGGTGTTGTGTGGGCAGCCGGAGCAAAAATGCGCGGCGCGTGGGAAGTTCGCGCGCGGCAAAGCGAGTTCTTTCTCTTTCGCGGTTAAAAACGCTAAGCGTTCTTTAATGTGATCTGAGGTAAAAAAGCGCCCAAGCCGCGCCGCGATGACGCGCGCAATCCGCGCGGGCGTCAGCTCGTCTATCGATGGCAGCACCCACGTGCCCTGCTCGTCATACTTACCGACGATGCTGGGGCGTATGCCCTGATCCCAGTTATACATATGCTCTTTCATCTGCGCTTCGATGAAGGAACGCTTTTCTTCAACCACAATAATGTCTTCTAAGCCCTTGGCAAAATTGCGTAATCCTTCCGGCTCAAGCGGCCAAGTCATGCCGACTTTATAGACGCGAATACCAATGTCGCGGCATTCTTCTTCCTCAATGCCCAGATATTCCAACGCTTGCAGCACGTCTAAATAACTCTTGCCCGTGGTAATAATGCCCAGCCGCGCTTTGGGTGAGTCAAAGATGATTTTGTCGAGTTGATTCACCCGCGCAAACGCCATCGCCGCCTGCATAGCATATTGATGCAGACGCATTTCCTGCTGCATCGGTGGATCCGGCCAACGAATATTGAGCCCGCCCTGCGGCATCTCAAAATCGCTGGGAATCACGATACCCAGCTGATGCGGATTCACGTGCACAGACGCGGAGGATTCCACCGTTTCGGCAATGGTTTTAAAGCCAACCCAACGCCCGGTGTAACGGCTCAGCGCCCAGCCCAAAATGCCCATGTCCAAAATATCTTGCACGCCGGCCGGATTCAAAATCGGCATCATCGCCGAGATGAACTCATGCTCAGACTGGTGTGGCAAGGTCGAGCTTCGGCAAGCATGATCATCACCCGCCAACACCAATACGCCGCCGTGTTTGCTGGTGCCCGCCGCGTTGCCGTGTTTAAAGACATCACCCGTGCGATCCACGCCTGGGCCTTTGCCGTACCACATCGCAAACGCGCCGTCGACTTTCGCGCCGGGAAATAAATTCAGCTGCTGCGAACCCCAAACCGCGGTCGCGGCCAAGTCCTCATTCAAGCCCGGCGCAAATTCAACGCCGGAGCCTTTCAAATGCTTACGCGCTTTCCAAAGCGCCTGATCCAAGCCACCCAGCGGGCTGCCGCGATAGCCAGAAATAAAACCGCCGGTATTTAACCCCGAGGCTTTGTCACGCTGGCGCTGCATCAGCGGCAAACGCACTAAGGCTTGAATGCCAGACAAATAAATACGCCCATCGAAGCGGGTGTATTTGGAATCCAGGGTGTAATCGGTGTCTAGCGCTGCGCTGGCGATTTGCTTGCTTTGGGAAATATCGGTAGAGGTTATAACTGTGGACATTTGTAAGCCTTCGGTTGGGGCTGAACTCAAATTTTTTTGATGCATGTGTCAATAAAAATTGCGCCGTTCAATTTTGCTTGGATCGATCAAACGCGCGAGCGGTGTGAAGTTTCAATCAGTCAACACGATAACGCCAGCAGCTTTCGCAGCGCGCGCCAATTTTGTGTCTAGCGTCGCCAACGGCAGGTTGAGCCGTTTTGCCATTTCCAAATAAATATAGTCATCGGGCGTCAAATCGTGGTGCACAGCACCCGCCAGCAAAGCATCAAAACTCAAGCTGAGCGACTCAAAGCGCATCGGTAGCGCCTGCACTTCGCGCGCGAGTTGACTGAGCAGCGCCGGGTCTAGATGCTTACGCCGCATCGCATTACAAAGCAGATTGGCAAGTTCCAGTTTGAACAGCACTGGCAGCACAAAAGAAGTTTTGGGTGCCGCCTCAAGCAACTGGTTCGCGGTGCCGCTGGGCTCGTCCGACATCAGCCAAGCGGCAGCGACGGTGCAATCGATAACGACTTCATCGGGAATCGGCTGCATTTAGCGGTGCCCCTCAGCTTTCCAGGTTTGCATATCCAGCTGAGTGATACCGTTCGAACCCATTTCCCGGCGCAAACGCTGAATACTTAAAACCGCCTGCGCGATCTCAGCTGGCCGCGTATCCGCTTGAAAGGGCACCAGACTAGCAACCGGCAACCCATGCCGCGTAATCGTGATTTTTTCACCGGCTACGACTTGGTCGAGCAACTCGCTGAATTTGGTTTTTGCTTCAAAAGCACCCACGGAAATCATCTGCATCGCTCTGACAAGGACTGGTCAACCAGTTTGGGAAGTATAGCGGGCTCAAGCAAAATGAAGCGTTAACCGAATAGAGTTTGACCAAGATCAGTCAAACACAAACGACACCTGCTGTGGCTCGATGCGCCCGGCGTCATGAAAAATGCGCTTGAATTCAGCGCGCGATACGCTGACGTAGCGTTCATTGCCGCCGATTTCGACTTGCGCGCCTTCCGTCAATGCGTGCCCGGCATCGTCCACGCGCACCACCATCGTCGCTTTGCGCCCGGTGTGACAGATCGTTTTTAGCTCGACCATCGAATCGCACCAGGCTAATAAATATTGGCTGCCTTCAAACAGCTCACCGCGAAAATCGGTGCGCAAGCCGTATGCCAACACTGGCACGTCTAGCTTGTCGACAATATCGGTCAACTGCCAAACCTGGACTTTTTTTAGAAACTGCGCTTCGTCCACTAACAAACAGCTGATGGGGCCAAGTTCTTGGACATTGGCATGTACCAGCGCAAGCAAATCATCGCTGTTGTTGAATGCCAGGGCATTCGACTTCAAACCTATGCGCGATTGCACTACGCCGACGCCATAACGATCGTCCAAGCGCGGCGTTAAAATCAGCGTGCGCATGCCACGCTCGTGATAGTTATGCGCACTTTGCAGCAACATTGTGGTTTTACCGGCATTCATTGCCGAATAGTAAAAGTACAGTTTCGCCATTGCTGCGCGCCCACGATCATAATTCAAGAACGCGCAGTGTAGCCGTCGGCTATCGTTATCGGAAACTGCACGGCACCGTGCGTTACATCACTGACTGAGTCGTCCTTTCAAAACCATTACGAATAGAATCGTATTTTTTTAGGTGTTTATATTTCGCTGCATTAGCGGTAAAGTTTTGTGCACGATATTCGCTACGAATGTGACCGTAAATGACACGCAAACCAAGCTCAAAGCCCACTGCGGCCGAACTCGCGATACTGACTGTGCTTTGGCAGAGCGGACCAAAACCGGTGCGCGATGTCAATGAACAATTACAGGCGCACAACAATGCCACTGGTTACACCACCACGTTGAAGCTGTTGCAGTTGATGCATGGCAAAGGCTTAGTGATTCGCGATGAAAGCGAGCGCGCGCACATTTATGCGGCAGCAATGCCGAAATCGCAGGTGGAACATCTGATGTTGGGGGATTTGGTTTCACGACTTTTTGGTGGTTCTTCGCAGCGTTTGGTGCTGCAAGCGTTGGGGCAAACGCCGCCCGCAAGCCGCGTTGAGCTAGAGGAAATCCGCGCCATGCTCAATCAGATGGAACAAAATTTATGAGCATTTTTGAATTTCAGTTTGATTTTGAGTTTGGCGTGCAAACGCTGCAAATATTAGGCTGGACGTTGTTGCACTCACTTTGGATCGGCGCGCTTATTGGCCTAATATTTGGCGCGTTACGGCCCTTAGTGCAAAATAAAATCAGCTTGCGCTACTGGCTAGGCATACTCTGTTTATTTGCATTCGCCGCCATTGAATTTACCCTGTTGTTCAATGCGCTGATTAGCGCGCTGATGCTTGCACCTGTAGCGGCAGCTAATTCTGGCGAAACAATGATTTTAACGACGCTGGGCAGCACCGCTGCTGCGCCCTTTACTGTGCAGTCGAGCGCACCGCCGTTGACTTTTCTGCTTGGATTCCTATGGCTTTTGGGCGTGTGCGTCAGTACTTGGCGATTGATTCGTTCGCATCGCACGCTGCGGCTGCTTGCACTGAATGCGCAAACCGACACCTATTCGGGGCTTCGACGTTTGTGCGAGCCCTTACTTGATTTACTGCATCTGCGTGCGAACGTACGCTTTGCGGTTAGCGAGTTGATAGATGTTCCCTGCGTTATTGGGCTATTCAAGCCTTTGGTGCTTTTACCCGCGGCATTGCTGGCGCGCATGCCACAAGATCAGCTTGAATTGGTACTACTACACGAACTCAGCCACATCAAAAATGGCGATTTGTGGATTAACTCCGCACAAGTCTTGGTCGAAGTGCTGATGTTTTTCCATCCAGTTGTGCATTGGATTAGCGCGGATGTGCGCGCTACACGCGAACGCCGCTGTGATCGCGCGGTACTCAGCTTACGCGCCACACCGGTACGCTATGCCCATGCTTTAGTCAGTTTGGAGGAGTTTCGACACGAATTTCGCGGCCTGGCGTTGGCTGCAACGGGTGGCGAATTAACATCACGCGTGCGGGATATTTTGGCTCCACGCACGCCTAGCGTGACGATCAATACGCGCCGTTCAATGCGCGGCACGGTGTTGTTGTCATTGGCGGCAGCCATGGTGCTTGCCGGGGCGGTGTCCAGCGCTTTTATGCAGCAAACGGTAACGGCGCCTGTTGAGCGCGAAAAACAGACCGTTATCGCACCTGATAATTTTATCGACTCAGCAAATGTAATGAATACCGTCGCATCCGGCACTGCCGCTGCAATGACTGACGCGCGGTTAGCGCGCTTTACGCCTTTGGCCAAGCCAGCTCAGTCCAAACTAACAAGTGCCGACGTTACAAGTATCGTCGAAGCGACACCGCAAATGCCTGCACGAAAAGTGCTTTTGCCGCCGCGAAATCTTTTGGCGAAGCAAACACTTGCAACGCATATTTTCGAGCCTATCGCGACGTTTGAGTTGGCGACGTTGGACGCTATCACCATCGAACCGGTTGAATTTGAAACGCCCAAAATCATTGCGCGCGTGCAGCCGGTATTTGCACCAGGAGAAAAGGAGCGCCAAGCCTTTACGCTGAGTTTCAGCCTTAATGCGGCCGGAATTCCCCGACAGATTATTTTGACGCGCGGCCAGGCATCGAAAAGGCAATTGGTTGCTGCAAAAACGGCCCTTGCGCAGTGGCGTTTTGAGCCGGAGGCCAGCGCAAAATTCACCGGGAATCGACTTGAGCAGTCATTTTCCTTCCGGGAAGTTAGATCGGACGAATGCACGCCCAGTGTAGGCACGCGAATCTGCCGCTAACTTCAACACTCTATCTTTTATTGACGGGGATAAAGCTGGATACGGCGCAAATTTAGTCCCAAACTGGATTCGCCCATGCAATCTGCAGCGATATCGTGCGTGTTAAAGCGTATAAGCGGACAAATATCGGCTTTATACAAAGTGGTCAACACCACTTCGCCCGGCGCACATTCGGCTACTGGCTGAGCATTTGGCGCTAATAGCTCGACGTATTGCGCGTCTTCCATCAAATAAAGCCCGTCTCGATCCAAGCCTTCAATGGCGATCAAACCGGCAGTTTCGGTGCCGTAGCGAGCATGATTCGAGTTGCTTTGCCTACGCGCAATTATTGCGTCGCGATCATACTGGTTGGAACTTAAAAATTGCGCAATATCATCGGCAGGCTGACCCTGGAATAATTCTGCGCGCTCATACAACAAATGCGCTATTTCAAGCCCGCGCGGGCTAAAAAAATGTCCGACAACCGGCGGCGCCGAGCCTGGCCCGTAGCTATCCAGGCCGAGCAAGTCGCCTATGCCTATCGATTCAAAAGTATTCGACGGTGTAGCGATCAGCGCTTGAGCATCAAACACGGGCAATTTGTGGATATCTAAAAGCGAGCGAATATCGCCGGGTTTAACGCCGTGCGCACCCCAAAGCCCGCGATAAAACTGCATCCGCCAAGCACGGGCGAGCAGGCGTTTAAAGGCTTCATTTTGTGCTTGCCAAATGAAATCGCGACTAATCGTTGCATATTTCGCTAAAAAGGCGTCGCCAACTAAATACGTCCGTCGTAGGGCGGTCGCGTCGAAATAGTCTGCGTAATTTGCTTCCATGGGCTCGCTGCATTTCACAATTGTCAGCACAGATGCTAGCGCATACACAACAGTTTTTTGGGGCGGCGGGCCGTTAGGGTGCGTTACCGGGGTAGGCAGTGCTAATCTTATTGAACTTCAGTTTGCTAGCAGTGCTTAAAAAGTGGCGCGAAAATTCATGAACAAGTTTTGGATTTGGTTAAACCAACTCGGCTCCCCGCCGAATTTTTGGGCCTGGAGCCAACCTTGGTTGCGTGGCTGTTTGGCATTGGCGTTTATTACCCTAGGCATTGGCCTTTACGGCGGCTTGGTAATGGCACCCGCTGATTACCTGCAGGGCGAAAGTTTTCGCATTATCTATATTCATGTGCCCAGTGCTTGGATGAGCCTGTTTGTGTTCGTGTTTATGGCGATTCAAGGTGCGGCCGCATTAATTTGGCGGATCAAACTATGCGAGATTTTTGTTGTGGCTGCGGCACCCACGGGCGCAGTTTTTACCGCCGTAACGCTTATTACCGGCATGCTGTGGGGCAAACCCACTTGGGGCACGTATTGGAGTTGGGACGCACGTTTAACCTCTGAGCTGGTTTTATTATTTTTATACTTGGGCATCATCGCGCTGTATCACTCCTATTCTGAGCACCGGGCCGGTGCGCGGGCAGCATCAATTTTGGCCCTAATAGGGGTGGTCAACGTGCCGATCATTCATTATTCGGTCGTTTGGTGGAACACCCTGCATCAGGGTTCGACCATTAGCCTCACGGGTGGTAGCAAAATGCATATCAGTATGCTTTGGCCGCTTTTGGTTTTGACACTTGCAACTAAGTTGTATTGGATCGCTGTATTGCTTTTTAAATCGCGTGTGCTGATGCTTAAACTAGAACGCAGCAAAACCTGGGCGCGCAACGCCTTGGCGACCAACGTATGAGCGGGCATTCACAAATATGAGCGGACATTGGCCCTACATCATCGCGGCTTACACAATATGTTTTGTACTCTTCGCTCTAGATTGGTTTGCTTCGGTGATTGAGCTGAAAAATTTGAAGCGCGATTCGATTATGCGCCAGCGTCGGGGTGCCAATCGCCCGGACGCTGGCAACCCAAACCCTGGCAATACAAAAGCCGACAATATGCAAGCACGCAATACAGAGTTAGGCAATAAACAAGCGGTCAGAGATCAAAGTGTCAACGATAAGCCGATGGATGCAAGCCAATGAATGAAGCAAGAAAGAAACGCGTCGCCCTGATTGGGCTGCTGGTGCTAGGCGTGGGCAGTGCCACAGCCCTAGCGCTCATGGGTTTCAGTGAAAATCTAAACCACTATTACAGCCCGACTGAAATCAGTGAAGGCAAAGCGGCGAATGCCACACGCGTGCGTTTGGGCGGCTGGGTAAAAGAAGGCAGTTTGCGGCGCCCTAATGCGCAAACCGCCGGTGCAAACGTGCTCAGCGAATTTAAAATGACTGATCGCTTTCGCTGCGTGTCGGTGCGTTTCGATAAGATTTTGCCGGACTTGTTCAAAGAGGGCGAAACGGCCGTTGCTACCGGCGTTATTGGGCCAGATGGCGTGCTGGCCGCCGATGAAGTGCTGGCGAAACACGATGAAAATTACAAGCCGCCCGGCGTCGATGATTACGGCAAAGTTGCGGACCAGCGCGTCGCCGCTGCCGGTGGCAACGTAGTGGATTGCGCACCATGACGCCTGAAATTGGTCAAATTGCACTCATTCTGGCGCTTTGCCTATCGCTCGTGCTTTTCGTCGCACCGATCATCGGTGCGTGGCGCGGCAATACGGCCTTGATGCGTCTGTCCACGCCAGCCGCTTCTGGGCAGTTTGTGTTTGTGGCGCTCGCTTTTAGCCTACTGACGTATGCGTTCATCGCTCAGGATTTTTCCGTCAAATACGTCGCCGACAACTCAAACGCCGAGCTGCCTCTAATTTATCGCTACACCGCAGTTTGGGGCGGGCATGAAGGCTCGAAACTATTGTGGGCCTTAGTGCTGTCTGGTTGGACTTTGGCGGCCGCCGCGTTCTCAAGACATTTGCCTGAAACGCTGCGCGCGCGCGTGTTAGGCACTTTGGGTTTAATCGGCAGCGGCTTCATGGGCTTTCTGGTGTTCACTAGCAACCCTTTTACCCGCTGGTTGCCACCGATGGCCGATGGCAACGATCTGAACCCGCTGCTGCAAGATCCAGGCATGATTATTCACCCACCCATGCTCTATATGGGTTATGTCGGTATGGCAGTGCCGTTCGCGTTTGCGGTCGCGGCGTTATTGGAAGGCAAAATGGATCGCCAATGGGTACGCTGGAGCCGCCCGTGGACAAATGTTGCTTGGGCGTTTTTAACAGTCGGCATTGCACTCGGCAGTTGGTGGGCCTATTACGAGTTGGGTTGGGGCGGCTGGTGGTTTTGGGATCCGGTTGAAAACGCGTCCTTTATGCCCTGGTTGGTGGCCTGTGCATTGATACACGCGCAAGCCATTACCGAAAAGCGCGGTACCTTTGTCAATTGGACGCTGCTACTTTCGATCGCTGGCTTTAGCCTGAGCCTATTGGGAACATTCCTCGTGCGCTCCGGAATTTTGACTTCTGTGCATGCCTTCGCCAGTGATCCTTTGCGCGGCGCTTATATTTTGGGCTTTTTAGGGATCGTCTCCGGCGGGGCGTTGACTTTGTTTGCAATACGCGCCTCACGTGTGCGCGTGGCATCTAACGCGGCGCTGGTTAGTAAGGAATCGCTGTTGATCGTCAATAATGTCTTACTCGTCAGCGCCTGCTTTTTGGTGCTGTGCGGTACTTTGTGGCCGCTGGTAACAGAAATGATGGGAACCTTGAAATTGGCGCTTGCTCCAGATTCTGCGCCCTTGCCGAAGGTGTCAGTTGGCGCGCCATGGTTTGGGGCGAACTTCGGTCTGCTGATTGCCCCGCTGCTGTTACTGATGCCGCTAGGGGCATTCACAAAATGGAACGGCGATAGCTTCAGCAATATTTTGCCGAAACTAAAATTTGCCGCTCTTGGCGCAGTCATTGTCGCCTTGCTGGCATGGCTGAGTATTAAAAACTTAAACGTCAAGGCGATTTTGGGCGTACTCGTCGGCTTTTGGATCATTTTCGGTACGCTGGCGTTTGTGCTCAAGCGTCTACGCGAGAACTCCAGTGCCCAGCGATTTACCTTTGAGATGCTAGCGATGTCTTGCGCGCACCTTGGCATCGGCCTGTGGCTGCTGGGCGTGGTGTTGGTTGAGTCCTTAAGCGTTGAGCGCGACGTGCGTTTAGGCGTCGGCGAATCAGTCGCGATAGCGCAGTACACGCTTACCATGAAAAGCGTGGCGCATGTTTCCGGCGAAAATTATGAAGCGGACGAAGGCGTGTTTGAGCTCAAAAAAGGTGACTCGCTGATCGCGGTTTTGAAGCCACAAAAACGCCAGTATCGACGCGGCAATGTAATGACTGAAGCGGCAATTGACCCCAGTCTTAGCCGTGATATTTATGTCGCACTTGGCGAACCGTTGGATAGCTCGGGTAAAGTTTGGGCCGTGCGCGCCTATTATAAACCCTATATTCGCCTGATCTGGTTGGGTGCGCTGCTGATGGGTTTAGGCGGCATCTTGGGCGCATTCGAGCGGCGTTTGCGCAAACGTGTTGAGGCTACTGCACCCGCGTCGGCTGGATTTCCGAAAAGTGCTGACACGCAGGTGGCGGTATGACTGACGGCGCCAAAACTGCGGAAATCCATACTCGAGAAGTAGAACCGTTTGGCGCAGCACCTAAGCCGGCGACAAATTTGCGTTGGTTGTTATTCTTAGTGCCGCTGCTACTGCTGATCGCGCTCGGGGCATTGCTGGCCAGCAACTTGGGCAAAGATCCTAAAATTGTGCCCTCGCCGCTTATTGGTAAACCTGCGCCGAACTTTAGTACGTTTGATCTGCTAAGCGGTGCGGTCGTCAGTAGTGAAACCTTGCGCGGCCAAGCATTCGTGCTAAATGTTTGGGCCAGCTGGTGCGCGGTGTGCCAGCTTGAACACCCGGTATTCAACGCTTACAAGCAAACGCCGGGTGCGCTGCCGGTGATTGGGCTTAACTATAAAGATGCGCCTGACGACGCCAAACGCTGGCTGGCGCAATTGGGCAACCCTTATCAGCAAATTGCGGTCGATGCGAGCGGTAAAATTGGTTTGGATTTGGGCGTTTATGGCGCACCAGAAACCTATTTCATTGACCGCAATGGGATTATTCGATTCAAACAAATCGGTGAAATGACTGCGCAAATACTGGCCGAGCAAACTGCACTGATTGGTGGTGCGCAATGATGTTCCGTTCCTGCATCACCGCAATCGCACTCGTATTCATTTGCACCAGCGCGCTGATCAGCCCGGCGCACGCGATCGATCCACTGCCGTTTACCGACCTAAAGCAAGAACAGCGCTTTCAAGCCGTGACCGCCGAGTTGCGCTGCTTACAGTGTCAAAATCAAAACCTTGCGGATTCAGATGCCGGTTTGGCAAAAGATATGCGCCAACAGATTTTTGAGATGATGCAAAAAGGCGATTCAGACCAACAAATTAAGCAATATATGATTGATCGCTACGGCGATTTTGTGATCTATTCGCCGCCGTTTAACTGGCAAAACAGTTTGCTGTGGCTATTGCCTTTGTTTGCGGCCGTGGGCGGCATCACTTTTGTATCGTTGCACTTTCGTAGCGCACGCCAGTTGGCTGCGGCGCATTCTAAAACGGGCGAGAACCCTCGCTCAAACACCGAACCGGGCGCGCGCGCGCCGCAGGTTGACGCTGGAGATAATTGGTAAATGCAAGCTTTCTATTTGTTTTCCGGGCTAATGATCTGTTTTGCTCTGTATTTACTCATTTACCCACTGATTAAAGCCGCGTCCGATAATGGCTTCAAAGCCCAAACCGTAAAGACTTTGGGCGAACTTAAAAGCGTAGCCGGACTAAAGGCACAAGGCGTGATTGATGCACCAGCCTATGAGAAAAGCCGTCGAGAGTTGGCGGATACCTTGCTGAAAGCCTTGGAAGCGCCGGTGAAATCGAATCGCGCACCGATGCTGATTGGTGCGTTTTTTCTAGCCTGCTTACCGCTGTCGGTGATGGGCATATACAAAACCGTCGGCGCACCCGGCGGACTGAGCTTTGCACCGCCGCCATTGGCTGCGCAAAATTCATCAGTGCCAAATGCTGTAGCGGCCGCCGCGTCCACATCTAGTCCTGAGCAGACTTCGGATTCCCCGGCAAAAGCAGGCATGGACTTGCAAAAAGCCGCTGAAGGTCTGCGCGCTAGGTTAGAGGCAAGCCCGGAAGACGGCGCAGGCTGGGAGCTTTTGGGCCGCACCTACTTTGAAATTCAGGACTTTGCCAACGCCGCCGACGCGCTCGCTAAGGCAATCAAAATTTTGCCGAAAAGCGCCGATCTTTACGCCCAACACGGCGAAGCGGTCATGAATGCTGCGCGGCCAAACTTACCACCGCCGCAAGCTGAGGCAAGCTTGGATCAAGCTTTAGCGATTGATGCGAAGAACCAAAATGCGCTATGGCTTAAGGGCGTCAGCAGAAAACTGGCCGGTGATGCGAAAGCGGCGCTGGCGAATTGGACGTTGTTAGCCGAACAACTGCCGCCGGGTTCAGAGTCGGCAGCGAGTGTCGGTAAGCAAATCCAAGCGCTGCAGGTCGAACTGGGCCTGCCGCAATCTAGTCCAACTCAAATGCCGTCGCCTGCAGCCACCGCCGTGGCTGCACCGGCCGTCGCCGATACAGCTACGCCAGTCGACATCGAAGGCGCAGCCGTGAGTCTGGAAATCACGCTTAGCCCAGAATTGAAAAAGCAGTTAGGGCCAAACGATGTGCTGTACGTATTCGCAAAAGCCGCGAGCGGCCCACCCGTACCGCTTGCCGCGCACCGCAGCCCAGCGATGGCACTCAATGCAGGCGCGCCGGTGCTGATCACGCTGAGCGATAGCGATGCGATGATGCCGAGCATGAAATTATCGATGTTTCCACAAATCACGTTAGCAGCACGCGTCAGCAAATCCGGCCTCGCTACGCCGTCAAGCGGGGATTTTCAAGCGTCGAGTGCAACCTTGACGCAACCGGTGAGTGGCGTGATTAAACTGGAAATTTCCGAGGTTTTGCCTTAGTTCGTCACCGCGTTTGCAACCACTGGCGCAGCGCGCATCACCGCACCCGCCAGCGCTTGCCCGGATAAAAACGCGCCTTCCACACGCCCACCCGCGCACCAATCACCGGCAATACCGAGTTGTAGCTCAGTATCGTAAAAATGCCCGTCGATGTCGTTATCCCGTTGGCCTAAGGCGTATCGCCATCGGTGTGCACTGACATACGTCGGCTCAACAGTTATGCCGGTTATGCGGGCGAATTCAGAAAGTAGTAATTCGCTAACAAGCTCCGGCGAATCTTCCAAATGCTGTGCAGACCACGCCGCGTTCGCGTGCAGCACCCAGCAGTCCAGCGCACTATTTCGCCCCGGTTTAGAACTATCGCGCGCAATCCAGCTCAATGCGCCGGTATTAACAAATGCCCCGTCAAACGCCGGCGGCAGCGCGGGCTCGAACGCCGCCATCACCGCCCAACATGGCTGCATCGCAGTGGCTCGCGCAAAGCCCAACGCGGCAGGATATTCCGTCAGCAGCACGGCCGCCTGAGGCGCTGGAACGCACAGTAAAAGTTGCGTCGCTTGTGCGATTAGCGCGCCAGTCGCATCAAATACCTGCCAAATACCAGAGTCACGCGTAATCCGACTGATCTGCGCATCAAATCGCACCGTCAAGTCGCTCAGGATATGCTTCACCAGCGCGTTTTGGCCCGGGATTGCGACATAGCGCTGCAATTGCTCAGACTTATCGCTAATGCCATCGGCATCAATACTCACCAATCGCGGCTGCCAACGCGCCAACACCCCGCGCAGCTGCCAGGCATCAACCCAGCGACGAAAACGTACATCACGCGCGGTAAAATACTGCGCACCGTGATCAAACTGCAGGGCGTCAGATCGCCGCGTACTCATGCGCCCGCCGCCACCCCGCGCTTTGTCGAGTATTTGCACGCGGTGGCCAAGATCCACCAGCGCGCGCGCCGCAGTTGCACCGGCCATACCGGCACCAATAATCAGCACATCTTGGCTTGGCCCATTTGGCCGCGTCACCTTACGTTGGAAAGCCGCCATCTCGATACGCCGAGCGTGCGCCGCGACGTCCCTGGGGCGCACTGCGCCCAACACCGGCTGTTCTGGACTAAACGGCCGATCAAATAGCCCGAGCGCCCAAAGCAAACCGCCATAGGAATTCGGGTTATTGCCATCCAATGCATAGCGGTGATTAAGATCAATCAGCGTCTGTAACGCCGCTTCCGGCGTGGCGGACCATTGCGCAATGCCTTTTGCCCACGTCATACGGACATTGTTATGCAGCTCGCCGTGGCGCAACAAAGAGGTTTGGCACGCATCCATCAACGCACTGCCAGAGCGCGCGCGTGTAAATTCTTCCAGGCTTATGCACGGCGTGCGCGGATCGCTTTTATGATCGCTCAAGCTTTGCTGCGCCCAGGTGGGCAATGCGGCTAGAACTTCCGGGTTTTCCTGATGCGCGCACCAGTGATAGCTCAGTTCACGCCAGACCAAAAGTTCATCTAAAAACTTTGCCGCGCCCGCGCCACCGATGGCGTCGGCCTCTTGCGCAAGGCGCCACGCGCTGACGTGGCCGTGATGCAAATAGGCACTCATGCGGCTAACGCCGTCGTCAGCGGCATCATTGCGCCGCGCCGCGTAGCGCGCCAAGCCCGCACGCTTGAAAGCATCCCAGCGCGCGTAGCCCGCAGCACTTCCGCCCGGTGTATCGCGCACTTCAGTGATGCTGTGATCGATCGCGCATTGCGCAACCGCATCCGCAATCGGTGTCGAAAAATCAAACGCATCGAAACCGATTTCACCCGCAAAAAGGCCACCCTGATAACGCAGTTCAGGGTAAGGCTTAGCAATCGCTGCCGCCTGAGCTTTTGCCTGTGCGCTGCGAAAACTGTACGCGCGGTCAAACCGCTTGACGCTTGAGCGCAGCGGCACCAAGCAAGACGCATCCACCGCCCAAACCGGCCCGCGCGCGTGCGCTGCAAGCGCGCGCGTCCAACGTGGAAACGGCGGTGCTGGAAAATCTTCGACAACCACCGCAGCCGCATTTCCAAAAAGTGCGCGCAGCGGCGATGACTTACCTGCCGCGTCGCCTTCCAGCGAGACTTTCTGGGCGTTCGGTGATTTTTCTAAATTGAACACGTAGCGTATGCCGCGCTCAGCAAACTGCTTCGCAACATCGCGCGCGCCCTGCAAAATGAAGCTGTGGTGGCGATCCGAATTAAATCGATGCGCGCCCGCTAAGCCTTGATAAATCAGTAAGGGCTTCGCTAAAAAATGCGCAAGTTCAATGGCGACGTCAAGTGCCGGGTTTTGATGCGCGCGCACGGCGTGATGCAGCCAGAGCAATACAAACTCACCACACGTTTGCGCGTCGCTGGCGCGCAGCAAATGAATACGCTCAGCGTGGGTGCTTAGCTGCGCCAGCCCGTGGACGCTAATCGCGCCTGCGGATGGTGCGCATCGCTTAGATGATTTGCCAACGGACATAAAAAGGGCTGCTTCAGAGGAGTGCGATTGTTCCAAATTCACCGTGACTAGCCTGCGAAACTCAAGTCCTGGAACCCGGTTCTACACGGTCAACCAAAATGGCTATTTGGCTTCAATTTTCCTGGCGTTGAGTTCCTGATC
>Ga0105046_10007484_pt1 | contig 17197 bp, 19 predicted proteins | sample MAT03_FD_78385 | JGI IMG/M metagenome (GOLD analysis project Ga0105046, IMG submission 78385) | Freshwater microbial communities from Lake Fryxell liftoff mats and glacier meltwater in Antarctica - MAT-03 (megahit assembly) | ecosystem: Environmental > Aquatic > Freshwater > Ice > Liftoff...
ACCCCTTGACTTGCATGTATTAGGCCTGCCGCTAGCGTTCATCCTGAGCCAGGATCAAACTCTCCATCGTGTATCGTTGAGTACTCTAGGTACTCTTTTGTCTAATACTCCAAAAACATCTCTGTAACCTTCTGCCAGTACCTTGCGGCACTAGCCCTTACCTCTCTTCTTTCACTTTCATCCTGTCAATGAACTCTTTATAGAAATCCTTTCTTTAAAGGACTATTTGGCGTTTAATTTTCTTGGGGGCGCAAAGGTAGCATTTGTTCTAAAACTACGCAAGAAAACTTCAAATATTTTTCAACTAATTTTCCACATTTGATTGTGGAGTATCGCTGCTAAAATTCTCCATTTCCCATCGTTCCCTCCCAAAGCGGGCGCAAAGGTAATTTCGATTGAGGCACATAACCAAGCACTTTTCAAAATTAATTTCTGGCAAGTGCCTCAATTCACCGCTTTAGTTTGTCCATTAACTTGGAGACACCCGGCAATTATGAAATTTTATATGCGTCATGCAACTTCAGAAGGATTTTTAAAGGTTTTGATGCCCGTAAACCAAACGAAAAAATAATGGAGCTGCTCAAAAAAAAAGATTGATGCAGCGCCTATTTTATGCGGGAAATCGAATGAAAAAAGGTTTCAAGCTATCTAATAGAGGGTTTCTTACGATTTCGACACCTTATATATATAGGTGTAAGTCGGAATTCAAATTTGTGAAAACCTGGAAAGACCGGCGCATCAGCTAAAAGAAAGAACCCGTGGCGTGAATCCATCCTTTTTTGCTTCCAAATATTGCTGGGCTGTATCCAGAATGGTTTGGTCAAAAGGGTAATATTGAAAGCCTGGCACTGAAAGCGACTTCTCATTGTGGTATCTATACTTGGAAACGCTGGCTCGGGCACTCTCTTTGGTTACTAGAGGTACTGTCCCCAGAAGCTTTTCTTTAAGCCATTCTACACGCCAAGCTAGTTCAGCCAAAAAAGGACCCACCTTGATTGAGGGTGGCGCTACATCCAATGCACCAGCTATTGCGTTGAAAAACTCCCGATGTGGAATATTGACAGCATTTAGAATATACCGCTCTGCTGAAAAATCTGCTTGAATCATCTTTTCCATAAAAACAACAACGTCACGCACATCAACAAAACCCGACTGGCCTGATGGATATAGTTTTAGCCCTGTGTCAATCTTCTTGAAGAAACCAGACATACCGTCATTCCAAGTTCTGCTTCCAACCACTACCGATGGTGATACAATTACAGTTGCTAAGCCTTCCGCTGCACCGCGCCACACCTCTTGTTCTGCCAAGTGCTTTGTAATGGCATAGTTGGAATTGTCTTTACTTTGTATCCATTGACATTTTTCATCCAAATCCAAGCGGTCCGTACTCCGGCCTAATGCTGCAATCGAACTGACGTGAATGAGTTTTTGGACGTTTTTGTATAAACATAGATTTACAACAGTGGCAGTGCCTCCAACATTGGTTTTGTGCATTTCCTGGACATCTCTTGGATGGAATGAAATACTAGCAGCACAGTGACATACATGCGTGATACCTTCGAACGCATCCTCCAACCCAACTACATCATTAATATCTACATCGACCCAATCAATCTGGTCTTTGATGTCCGAAAGAAGTTCAAACTTGCTGGTGCTGCGCTTTAAGCCCCGAATTTTGTAACCTTTTTGCAGCAGCAATCGTACAAGGTAGGAACCCACAAAACCTGTAGCTCCGGTTACGAGTATCTTTTTGTCATCAATCATTTGTTGTCGTTTGACTTAGTTTTAGTGTGTATGCTGCTACGGAATCAATTTCGGCCGTTAGAAGAAGCCCTCCAAACGGCGTCATCAGGTTCTTTCCGTGAGTGATGATGTTGACCCGTTCATTTAAAGGCATTTTGCTGAGGGTTAAATTCTTTGCACCATTTAATCCCAACCGACCATCGGAGCCATGACATAGCTTGCAGTTGTCGTTGAAAATTGCCGCACCAGCTTTGGGAGCAAGTGCAGCTCCGGCCTCGCCGCTAGAATGATCCGCATTCTGGCAAGAAAAGAAGCCTAAAATATAGGCGAATGTAAACAAGCAAAATATGGGTACCAATGGTTTGCCAAACATGACTGAAGGTGATAAATTAGTGCGTGATTGCGTTTGTAAAACAACTAAAAGTGGCCGTATTGTTCAAATAAAACAGGATAACATTGGAAATAAGTCACATTTATGCCAAACCTCTGAAATCAGCGACACATAATGCGTTAAACAATATTACATTTGCATCAAGCGCCCTAAAGAGATATTACAAACAACTTTTCGCCCTTTTTCTTGGCAGATTCCCCGATAAATAAATTTTAAGTGTTTGTTCATAGTGTTTGTTTTTTGTTTTATCCCTGTCAAGTAGCAATATTTGACAGGTTTTTTTGTGTATGTTACAAAATAAAAGGTGGCTATTGGGTTTTGTTTAAAAATTCTATTAGACGTTTGGAGTCTTGTGCAGCTTGACTTGGTTGTGGAACTTGTTTTTTTGCAAAATTTCATTTTTTTTTGAAATAAAATCATAAAAAAGACAAATTAAAAATAGTATATATGGCTGACTATCAACCATTTACGAAATAGTAGATGTTAGCACACCTTTTTTTTGTATTTTTTAACAGTATTTTGTTGAATCTTTTTTGGGAAATATTAAACAAGTCCTTACCTTTGAACCAAGAAAGTAAGAAATAAAAGAACGGACCCATGACAAGTACAGAATTCAATACAAAACTGAGTGGTTTGACATCCATTTTGCATTCTTTTGCTTACAACCTAACAAAGAATGTTGAGGATGCCAAAGATTTATACCAGGAGACAGCCTTTCGTGCGCTGTTCAACAAGGAGAAATTCCAAACTGGCACCAACTTCAAAGCGTGGATGTTCACCATTATGAAGAACATCTTCATAAACAACTATCGCAAGAAGGTAAAGGCGAATACCATTCTGGATACGACTGACAATCAATATTACATCAATTCAGGCAGTCATTCATCTGGCAATGCTGCGGAAGGCGGTATCATGCTCAAAGAGCTCAACACCATGGTTGAATCACTTGATGACAGTATCAAGGTACCTTTCCTGATGCATTTTGATGGTTTTAAATACCAGGAAATCGCAGAAGAACTTGTTTTACCGCTTGGTACAGTTAAGAGCCGTATTTTCTTTGCCCGAAAGGCTTTGAAAGAAAAAATCCTGTCAAGCTACGGTTTCAACCCAAACTAAATACTTGGTTAGCAAAAAAATCATGAGATCCATCCCGAGCTGTTCGCGGATGGATCTCTTAGTTTTAGTACTGTTACTTCAAATTTTGAAGTTACAAGCTTTTGGTCCTTCCTCCATCTACCGGCAGATTTATGCCATTAATATAGCCTGCTGCAGGGCTGGCTAGAAAAGCTGCCGCCGCTGCAATTTCTTCAGGCCCAGCAAATCGTCTCAAAGGAACTTGGTTCTTCATCGCAGCTTCGACCCCATCTCTTGTCAAATCACCATTGATCATACGCTTCTCAATAATTTCATCTAACCTGGATGTCTGTGTAAAACCAGGCAAGACATTGTTGACGGTAATGCCAAATGGGCCAAGCTCAACAGAAAGCGTTTTTGCCCAGCTCGCAACTGCCCATCGCGTGGTGTTAGATACGCCAAGCCCTTCTATTGGCTCTTTTACGGATGTACTGATAACATTGATAATTCTACCATAGCCAGCTGCTTTCATACCGGGTACTACTGCCTGAACCAAAAGATGGTTACAGATCAAATGATTGTTGTAGGCAGACAATAAATCAGCGGTTTGCGCTGCTACCAAAGGCCCACCAGCAGGCCCGCCCGTATTATTAACCAGGACATGAAACGTACGGTCTTGCACTAAGGTGCCTACCATTGTGACTAAAGCCTGGCTATTTGAATAGTCTGCCACCAAAAAACCATGTTGTTGCCCTTGGCTGGAATCTAAGAGCAATATTGTTTCCAGAAGGCTGCTTTCAGTGCGTGCAAGCACTGTTACATTAGCGCCAAGCAATGCAAGCTCTATCGCAATGGCGCGACCAATACCGGCACTTCCGCCGCCGACCAAAGCATTCTTGCCCAATAATGAAATATCCATGAATAAATTTTAAGCGTAAAAGTCGCCTTTTGAAAGGACATTGGCCCATTCTAATGATCTAGTTGATCCAAATGATAAAAAGTAACCACTTCGGCTAACTTTTGCCCAAAATTAGAAATCGGGGATATTTCCTTGTTATTCAAGCCTTTAGCCCATTTTTTCCAGTCTTTTCCTGCAGTATGGCGCAAGTCACCATACCAATCCTTCGTAGTGAGGAAGATACTGAAATCACGCCAACTAGCCCAGGCAGTGTCATATTTACGCACACACTGATCCCCTAAAGCGACCGAAGCGCCATCCCATTCTTTGCTACAAGGCAGCGTGAATAAGTTATTGGCCGCAACAGCGGCATCGTTAAGCCCAATATTGCTATTCAGAAAAGCCGTGGCTAAAAGGATGGAAGCTGGAACACCAAACTTCTTCCTTTCACTGACTGCTACCGCCCCAAACCGCTTTAAGAATGCTGTGGCGGTTGCTTGATCAATTTCGATGGGTTGTGCACTGCGCCTAACAGGCTCCATTGCCAGTCCAAAAGAAGTCTCGCCCTTATTAAAGTCCAAGGTTTCCGTTTTCCCCGTTTTGGACGAAAAACAATTTTGGAATGAAAATTCGCCTTTGCTGCGCAAAATAGTGCCCAGTACCAGCAGTACCAGGGCAATTGAAAACCAATTTGTTTTAAAAAAATTCCAATTCATAGCTGTGTAGATTTAAAGTTATTGATTCAAGATTTTGAAAGTCAAATAATTATGAAAAATAACCCAACCTGTTTGTTGTGTTCAAAGCACAAATATAAAACAAAAAGTTTTACTAAAAAAACTTTTTGTTGTTTTTTATTGCGTGCCTACCAGCATGCATTTCTATTTTTTTGATTGGAACTGAATATTCCGCTGGATTTACGCTGAAAAGGATTATCTTTAATGAAATTCGAATCCAAAAACGCCAATTTTTGTTCTGATTTTACATGAAATTGTCTTGCGTCTCCAAATTTTACACTGAATTGGCGTGGTTTCTTTAAAAAAATTCCTGAAAATATTTGGGCAATTCAGGTATTGTTTTTCTATCTTTGGCGGCTTTTTCAAGAATCGCATTATTTTTGTCATGCGACTTGATCTTTTTTTACAACAACATGGGAAGCCTTTAGCAATTCCAGGCAGCCCTTTTGATAATCAATTACGAAATTGAAGAAGATGTCACCGATAGCAACGGAAAAGCTTTCCCTGCTTGAGAATTTACAGAAATATTTTGGTTTTGACGCGTTTAAAGCCGAACAAGGAACAATCATCCAAAGCCTTTTGGATGGCAAAGACACCTTTGTCATAATGCCAACAGGCGGCGGCAAAAGCCTCTGCTACCAACTACCAGCACTTATGTTGTCTGGTACAGCAATTGTCATAAGCCCGCTCATTGCCCTGATGAAAAATCAGGTTGACTCACTTCGAGGCTATTCGGATTCCGATGAAGTTGCACACTTCCTCAACTCCTCGCTGACAAAGGCTCAAATGAAGATTGTAAAGCAAGATATTACCGATGGGAAAACCAAATTGCTTTACGTAGCGCCTGAAACGCTCACAAAAGAGGAGAACATTGAGTTCTTCCAGAACACCAATATCTCTTTTGTTGCCGTGGACGAAGCGCACTGTATCTCCGAATGGGGACACGACTTCCGCCCGGAATACCGCCGTATCCGCACCATGTTGGACGCAATTGCGCGGAATGTCCCTATTATGGCGCTTACTGCAACTGCCACCCCAAAGGTTCAGCAAGATATTTTGAAAAACCTTGAGATGTCAGAAGAGAACACCTTTATGTCGTCTTTCAACCGTGACAACCTCTTTTACGAGATTCGTCCTAAGATCAAGAAGGATCAAACGATAAAGCAAATCATTCAGGTTATTAAGGAAGAGTTCAGGGGAGAATCTGGCATCATTTACGTTCAAAACCGGAAAACGGCTGAGGACATTGCAGAAATGCTGCTGGTAAACGATATCAAAGCCGCTCCTTATCATGCTGGCCTTGATCCAAAACTCCGTGCCAACACTCAGGACGCGTTCCTGATGGAAGACATTGATGTCATCTGTGCCACTATTGCCTTCGGTATGGGCATTGACAAGCCAGACGTGCGTTTTGTGATGCACTTTGACATGCCCAAGTCAATTGAAAACTATTACCAGGAAACCGGACGCGCAGGTCGCGATGGCCTGGCAGGAAAGTGTATCGCGTTTTACAATTACGCTGATATTCTCCGGCTTGAAAAATTCCTGCGCGATAAACCAGTAGCAGAACGGGAAATGGGCGCCCAATTGATGCAAGAAGTAGTAGCTTATGCGGAAACAGCCGCTTGCCGCCGGCGCTTTTTGCTCCACTATTTTGGCGAACAATACAAAGAGGAAGATTGCCACAAGATGTGCGACAACTGCAAAAACCCAAAGGAAAAACTAGAGGTTCAGCAGGAAGTAATCAATGTGATCAGCTGCATCCTTGACTTGAATGAGAATTACCTGATGAAAACCGTGATGGATTTCCTCCTTGGACGCGAAACCAAGGAAATGAAAGATTTCCGGTTCTCTACCATGGACAATTTTGGTGTAGGGGAGGAAAAAGACGAAAACTTCTGGAGTTCTGTTTTCCGCCATGCCATGATTAACAACCTAATCTATAAAGAAATAGAGCAGTTTGGCTTGTTGAAGGTTTCCGATGCAGGCCGTGAATATCTCAAAAACCCTTACCCGCTCTATGTCACCATCAACCATGATTATGAAGATGGTGATTATGACGGTGATGACGAAAAGGGTGGTACTGCTGTTTTGGACGAACCCTTGATGCACATCCTCAAAGACCTTCGTCGGAATATCGCCAAGAAACAAAATCTCCCGCCATATATTATTTTCCAGGATCCCTCTTTGGAAGAAATGGCAACAAACTACCCGATTTCTATGGAGGACATGTCCAAAATAGTGGGTGTTTCGCAAGGAAAAGCATTGAAATTTGGTAAGCCGTTCGTTGACGCGATCAAACAATACTGCGAAGCGAATGAAATTGAGCGCCCGATGGACATTACCATCAAAACGGTCGCAAACAAATCCAAAACAAAGGTAAATATCATCACTTCTATTGACAGGAAACTTTCACTGGACGACATTGCAAAAAGCAACGACCTCAGTATGCCAGATTTAATGGAGGAATTGGATGGCATTGTCAATTCCGGCACTAAACTCAAAATTGATTATTATCTCCAAAAAAATATTGACGAGTATGTACGGGATACCGTCATCGACTATTTCAAAGAAGCTGAAACGGATAGCATTGAGGTCGCCTACCGGGAGTTGAAGGATGATGAAATTACCTGGGAGGAGATACAGTTGATGCGGATTAAGTTTTTGAGTGACTTCGCCAACTAAACAATGGGATAATGTGATAATTTGATAATTTGATAATTATCCGAACAAAAAGCACCGTGATACGAGTGTCGCATCCGGTGCCAAAACCAAACCCTTACTGTGTTTCTTTTTGAAGTGCAGCCTTCCCGCCCTCCCCACCTTTTAAGGTAGGGGAGGGCGGTGTTTTTGTGCATGTTTGGGTGAAGGCTGCGGTACTTCCGGCGTTTTCTTAGCTTAATCCTTAGTGCCGCGCCCAAAAAACTGGCGCAGGGATTCCAGGAAATTTTCTTTTTGCCCCGCTGAAACGGAAAGGGTCACGCCATTTTGGAGCATGACATAGCCCCCTTTACCGCGGACGTATTTCTTAATATGCCGCAAATGAATGGTATGCGAACGGTGGATGCGGGAAAAAGCATCACCAGGCAGCATTAGCTCCACCTCCCGCAAAGTTTTACACACCAACACTTGGCGTTTGTCCTTGAAATGCAAGGCGGTGTAGTTTCCATTTGCTTCCAGGTAAGCGATATGCTTTACTTTTTCAAAACATAAGCCTTCCATTGTTGGAAGCACAACTTTGCCGTTGGTCGAGTCGTGCCGCTGGGTTGCCTCGGTTTTGATCGCAATGGCACTGACGCTTGCCTGTGGCTCTACATCGGAATTGGTTCGAAAAGTGATAGCATTCATCATAACTTGAAAATTTGAAGTACTCGACCTAGTTTGATAATGGAGTTAACAGGGTGCTTAATTGTGTGTTGATTTGTCAGGGGTGGTATTGGGTAGATTTGATGTGACAAAAGTATTTCGACCTAAAGCGCTCAGCAACCCAACTTTTCCTTAAAGTCAGGTTTCTAAGCCAAATTTATTTGTTGTTTAAATGATAATAAACTGACACTTTTGTGCTTGAGTCACCTTGGATCCTGTAAATTACCTGTGGGGTCTCTGAAACGCACCCATGCTATGCCTAAAACACCTTCAGACAAATTGTACCGATTGGTAAGTTCACTTACCCCCACAGAGAAGCGGTATTTCAGGATTTTCATCCGGGGAAAAACGGACCGCGACAGCAAATACCTCCAGTTGTTTGAGGTGATGTCGGCAGCGCCTGAATTTGATGAGGCACAATTCCAACATAAGATTTACAAAGGCCGTCCTGTAGAAGGAAAGAAGTTCTCTGAACTAAAGGCATATCTCTACGACCTTGTTCTCAAGTGCCTTCAAAGTTTTGATGAGCAACATTCGGTGGAATATAAAATAGGTCAGTTGCTACAAAGCACCATGGTGCTTTTTAAGCGCGGGCACTACAGCGATTGCAGAGAGCTGCTTCAAAAAGCGCGAAAAACAGCGGTACATTTTGAGTGCTTCTCTTATCAACTTGAAATTATCAGATGGGAAAAACAATTGGCCTACACCCAAATGGATGCCGATTTTCTGGACAAAAACCTGGAGCAATTGCACTTTGAAGAAAGCAGGGCATTGGAACAACTTCAAAATCTGGCGATTTACCGCAAAGCTTTTTTTGAAGTTTACGCCGTTGTGAAGCGCGAAGCCTTGCAACGAAACAAGGACCGGATGCAAAAAATGCGCACTATTGTCAGTAGCGAAGCATTTCAAAGTCTGGATCATGCTATTTCTCATAGCGCGAGGGTACAACAACTTCGCACCCTGAACCTATATCACTATGCTGCATTGGAACAAGAAGAATTCTATAATTCCGGTGTAAAATTGATCAACCTGATTGAGTCACAGCCGCATTTTTTGAGTGATAATTTAGCCGATTACATTGCCGCACTTAGCAACCTGGTTTTGGCTTGCGGAATGCTCAAAAAGTATGAGGAGGTGCGTATATGCCTCAAAAAGCTGCGTGAATTGAATCCATTGACCGCCGATGACCGCCGAAAAATTCACCGACAATACTTTACTATTTTCTTTGCTTTATGCACTTACTCGGGTGATTTTGAAGCAGCGCGACGCGAAATGGAAGTTTGTCAGGCAGAAGCTGCTGCGTTTGATCCAAGGTATTATGAAACAGCAAGTTTCTATTACCAATATGCTTTGATTTCTTTTGGCTGCGGGGACTTTGACAATGCCATGAACTACCTCAATGAATGGCACAACCAACCCCGATCTGTAGAGCGGGAAGACTTGCAAAGCGTAGCCCGTATATTTTCGTTGATTCTCCATGTTGAAATGGGAAATACCATGCTGATAGAGTCTTTACTCCGCTCCGCAAAACGTTTTTTGAAAAAGAAAAACCGCTTCCAGGATTTGGAACAGCGGTTTATACATTTCGTTTCAGACCTAAGCAGGTTGCCAGCAGGGAAAGCACAATTAGAGGCTTACGAAAAAATGCATCAAGAATTACATGGAGCAGATAACCTGCCAGCGACAAAAGCATTGCTGCAAACGTTCGACCTTGATGCTTGGTTACTTAGCAAACTCAAAGGAAAATCGTTTGCAGCAATTGTACGAGAGAAGTGGGCAGAAGGAATTGAAATTTAGCACATTATCCATTAATAAGTGGCGCTTGAGTGGTTGGCGCGAAGTCGGATTGTGCCCGAGTATCAATAGCTGTCCAACGGACAACATAGGTGCTGCGGCGTCCATTAACGGTGCGTGCACCGCCTTTGACATTGCCTAGTTGATCGCCAGTTAGGGAAGTAACACAGCTTTCAACTTTTAATTCAGTCAGGGTGAGTTTTGTCTTTGCCATTACGAATGAAAGTTTTGAAAATGAGAGAATCGAGAAATAATACCATGAAGATAATGATGCTAAGATAACATCGCTCGACACTTTTTTGGTAAAGTCAGGATTCTAAGACCTGAAAACCCTACGCTATTTTATTCAATTTTTTAAAAACAAGGCTTGATTCAAACCCCGAACGGATCAAAGAGGCCGCCGATTTCTCCCTTGCTTTTGCGTCCCCAGCGTATTGGGCCAGTTTTTTTTCGAGCAATTTCAACACCAGCGCATGATATGCTTCCATTTCAATAACTTCGAGCGCCATTTCTATCATCTCGGGGGAAATGTCTCGCATGCGCAGTTCTTGCCTGATGCGCACTTTGCCCCAGTTGTTGTTCCGAAACTTACCACTTGCGTACGCGAAAGCAAAACGTTGTTCATCAAAAAAATTATCTGCTTTTAACGCTTCAAACACCTGTTGAGCCACACTGGGCCCTGCGCCCAATGCTGCGATTTTGGTCCGTACTTCTTGAGGGCACCGTTCCCTGTAGGCGCAATAATGCTCCAACTTTGACAAAAGTTCATCAGGGCTGAGTTCCGCACTGTGTTGTGTGAATTTATTTTTTGAAAACATGGTATGGGTAAGGTTTCTAGGTGCCAAACAGGTTTTGACAAGTTGTGTTAGGTGCCCACCAGCGCAACACCGGAGCTTGTACCTAGCCGATCAGCGCCTGCATCAAGCAGGCTTCGCGCAACGGATACTGTCTGAGTACCAGCCACAGCCATGATTTTCACATTATCACCAGCAATACGGCGCAAGGTTTGTACCATTTCTACGGTAACATCATTGCCAAGAAACCCAGTATTGGTTTGTAACCAGGGAACACCTGCTTCAGCGGCAAGTTCACTTACTTTTTGCAACTCTTCGTTTGTCAAGAGGCTGCATTCCAGAATAAGCTTCAGTATCCCCCCTTTTGTTTGGGTAGCTAATGCAAGTCCATCAATGTCACGACCTACATTATTCCAAAGTTTACTTTTGACCTGGGTAAGATTGAGCATCGCATTAATATCGTCTGCACCTTCGTCTAAGGCCCGTTTAATTTCTTCACTTTTAGCGGAAATTGCTGAATAACCCATCGGGAAGCCGACTAGGGTTGCTAAGCGCAGTTTGTTGCGCTCGCCCAGTACCCGACGCGCATCCCTTATAAAAGGAGGAGGAATACATACCGAAGCAAATCCAAACCGAATAGCTTCTTCACACACCCTGATTACGTCGTTCAGGGTGGTATCTGGTTTATGAATAGTATGTTCCAGGAATTTAGCCAGCTCAGACATGGGCGAAATCCAGCATTTTGAATGATTCGAAAAAAAGTAGGGGTATTGGCAGACACAAAAAAAACCTTCCCGCACGGTTCAAGGCGGGAAGGTTCATAGATATGCTTTCATGTGGCCTTTCCGAGACAAATGTAACGGAAGTTTTTTATTATTCTATTTTTTTTGAAAGATTCTTTGCCAATTTTAAAATTTCACCTTCCAAGTAATGTGGTGGTGCCTTTCTGCGTATCTATGCAGCTGTCTTGCGGAAGAATCTGGTTTTTGCTGTAGGTTTGCAGGATACAAAACCAATGATATGAATTTTCTGAACCGAAATTTTTTACTGGCTCTCGGGGTGCTGATACTGCTTGCCTTAGCGTATTATTTTTCAGACATCGTCACCTACATCCTTATTGCCTGGGTTTTGTCGATGCTGGGAACCCCATTGGTTCTATTTTTTCAGAATAGGATACGAATCGGACGTTTTCGAATGGGTAGTTCTGTGGCCGCCATGTTGACCATTCTTGTATTTTACACTTCCTTTATTGGTATTATGTGGCTGTTCGTACCGACGATTGTTAAACAGGCACGAAACCTCGCTGATGTTGACTACTATGCACTTGGAGAGAAATTGCGGGAGCCATTCGCTCAAACAGATGCCCGCATGCACCAGATTGGGATGTTGGAAACAGGTGAATCCCTGGCAACTAAAACGCAGGAAATCTTAAGCCGCTGGTTTAAACCAACCTTGATTGGAGATTTCCTGGAATCATTTATCGGCGTTGCGGGCAACTTGATGGTAACGATTGCTTCTGTGACATTCATCCTTTTCTTTTTCCTAAAAGAAAACGATCTGTTTTTGGACATTGTACATGCTTTGGTACCCAATGAACGAGAACGAAATGTACAATCAGCCGTCAATAAGTCAAGCGATGTTTTAACAAAGTATTTTCGAGGATTATTGATCCAAATGGTGGCGTTTTCAGCCATGATAACCTTAGTTTTATGGATTTTGGGAAACAAAAACGCCATGCTGATTGGGTCAATTGGTGGTGTATTAAACGTAATCCCTTACGTCGGAACCATCTTGGGAATAATATTCGGCGTTTTTATCACTATTTCTTCCAATCTCGACGCTGATTTTGCCATAATGATACCGATGCTGTTAAAGGTCGCGACAACCTTTATCGTCATTCATGTCATTGACAGCAATTTACTGGGGCCACTCATCATGTCAAAAAGTGTTCAAGCGCATCCTTTAGAAATTTTCATTGTTATACTTGCAGCAGCGAAAATTGGCGGAATCACGGGTATGTTGATTGGAATTCCGGTGTACACCGTACTAAGAATCATTGCCCGGGAGTTTTTTAGCGAATTTAAAATTGTGCAACGCCTGACTGATCATTTGGATGAGTGATGAGATTCTTGAAAAATTAATTTTATGAGAAATATAGTATTGTTTTTATTGTTAGCTGCTGTTGTTTTTGGGGGCAGTGGTTGTGCTTCCTGGAAGCAAAACAACTGGTTGTTGGCTCATCAGAAGGAGCTTAAACGTTTGGCTGACAGCAATTTGTCGGCGGAACAAAAGTTGGATGGGCTGGTGCAGGACTATGTCAAATTCATGACGGAAGACCTGAAATTCATTGATCCGAAGAAAGGAGTGAAGTATGTGAAAAAATACCACGACCAAAACCGCGGTTCAATGGACAAAATCCTGAAGAGTGCTGAAGGTTGGCAAGACGGTTTGGGCACTTTGGACAAGATTTCTCTTGGTGTGCGCACCGTGCAAAAGCCGTATATCAAAAGCTTGATTGATCTGGCTCCTAAGTTTCAGCGCAAATACAAGCAGTACAAAGTGGCTTTGGAACTCGCAGGAAAAATAGGCGGCGGGCTAACCCGCTTTACCGGGAAAAACTTGTTCTAGTATGGATATCGTGAAAAAATACACCAACGGAGACATCACTATTGTTTGGAAACCAGATGCATGTATACACTCCAAACTGTGCTGGACCGAACTGGAAGAAGTTTTCAACCCGCGAAGGCGCCCCTGGATTGATATGACTGCTGCCGAAACGGAACGCATCATCGAACAGGTGCAGCGTTGCCCTTCCGGTGCCTTGTCCTTTTACCACAACGATGCCACACCTGAACCAGTTGAAATAAGCGTCGAAAATTTGGTGGAATTGTCGAAAAATGGCCCGCTATTGGTGTATGGCAATTTGGTCGTAAAGGACGCTGCTGGAAATGAAACCCACAAAAACAAGGTCACGGCATTTTGCCGCTGCGGCGCTTCAGGCAACAAGCCATTCTGCGATGGCACGCATATAAAAATCAAATTTGAAGATGGACAGCCCATTTGAAAGCACAAGTATTTTGTTGGATTAAATTTCTCCCAACAAAAATTTGCGCACCAAATTCAAAGCATAAATACCCGAAATGTGTATGTTTTTTTGTCGATCCCGGCCAAAAATATGCTTTACAGCCACCGTCCGGTCCCCATCGCTCACCGCCATCCAAACGGTGCCAACAGGTTTGTCTGGCATGCCGCCACCTGGCCCGGCAATGCCTGAAATAGCAACTGCGACATCAACGCCCAATGTAGTGCGTGCACCTGATGCCATTTCCCTGACCGCCTCTTCACTGACCGCACCGAACTGCGTCAAAGTATCGGCGTTTACGTCCAGCAATTTGCTTTTCATTTCATAAGAATAGGCTACTATAGAACCAGGAAAATAGTCCGATGCACCCGGCACCGAGGTAATCAAATGGGCTACATAGCCGCCCGTGCAGCTTTCTGCGGTGCCAAACTGAAGTTGGCGCTCCTGCAGCAGTTTTCCCACTACTTCCTGCAACGTTTCTCCATTGCGTCCGTACACAATGTCGGGAAGCAGCCTTTCGAGTTCGGCAATTTTGACATCCAATTCCTTTGCCAATACTGCTTCAGCATCTGGAATTATGGCTCCTGACCAAGTCCCCGTTAGCCGTAACCGCACTTCCCCCAACGCAGGCAGGTAAGCCAGCTTAATATGTGCAGGCAATCCATCCTCAAAAACTTCAATTCGATTGGCAATATTGGTCTCTCCCTCCCCTACTGTATGCAGCGTCCGGTGCGCGATCGGTCGACCAGGAAAGCGGTTCAGCAACTTGGGGATCACTTCGTTTTGCATCAAATATTCCATTTCAAAAGGCACCCCAGGCATGGAAACGTACACGACGCCATCACGCTCGAACCACATTCCCGGAGCTGTCCCAACCTTATTCGTCAGGATTTCCGCCAATTCAGGTAAAATGGCCTGATCCCGCATGGTATGGGGCAAGGGGCGCTTAATTTTTTGAAAATATGCGACGATACGATCCAAAGTTTCCTGGTGCAAGGTCATTCCAGAGCCAAACATATCAGCCAAGGTTTTTTTGGTAATATCATCCTTGGTTGGCCCCAATCCGCCTGTCATGATGACGACCTGGGCTTGGGCAGCTGCGTGATTTACGCCGTCAATTATGGCTTGACGGGTATCACCGACGCTGCTTTTCCCCGTTACCGTGATGCCTGCGAGGTTGAGTTCCCGGCTCATCCAGGCGGAATTGGTGTCGACTATTTGGCCGATGAGAATTTCGTCGCCGATGGTAAGGAGGTGTGCGGTCATTTATTAATTTGATAATTTGATAATTTTGAATGGCTGGGCTAAAGGAACCTCCGTACTTTTTTCTGATAGGATATATAATCAAGACCATGTTGTTTGGTCAAGAATGCCTCTTCAAGCCTGATTTGAATCTGAATTAGGACATAACCCAATATCAAAAACAACAAAGTTAATGCGTTTGGCGTGACTAGAAATAGGCCCAAAAGGCAAATGACCATGCCCAAAAAAACGGGGTTTCTGGAATACTTGAAAAGCCCGGTTGTAATCAGCTCGGTTTCCGTTTCTGTGTCTATGCCAATACGCCACGAATCACGCATGTCATACTGGGCAACTACGGTCAAAATCAATGCAATTCCAAGTAGAAAAAGGCCTGCTATATCTACCCAGGTATTTTCTAACTGCATAATGTTCAAACCTTTACCAAAGGTGTTTGGGTTAGCCACATAGAGCAATACATATACAAACATGGCAATTAGCGTCAACTTAAAATACCGCCCAACAAGCCCGAATGCCGTGTCATCATTTGGAAGCACCAATGGGCTTTTACCAATTTTTTTGGCGACAATCATACTTTTTGCCACGAATGCAAAGCCAAAGTAGAGCACAAAATAAATGGGTAAAATGAGCCTCAATGCTTGATCCATAGTCTTGTGCGATGATAATTGGAAATAATTAACGTGATAAGTTCAAAGGTTGTCAACGCTCAAGCAAAAACTTTTTGTTTAAAAAAGTGTACAAAAAGTTTTAAAAAACATATTTTTGCCCAAACGTCAGTGCCGTGGAATACGATGAATTTGGTTTTGAAGAACATTGGAGCGAAGCAGAACCTGCTCCACCGCCCCAGGAAGCGCCCACCGAGCCTCATGTGCCGATGCGGGAACAATTCCCTGTGGCTGGTGCTGATTACATGGGCGGTCACAGCGACGGCCTAATGTATCAAAGCACTTTTGCAGGATCCAAGCTAGAAAACACCTATGCCATGATCCGCGAATTCCTTCGCGAAGAAGGCTATGACGATGTTCCGCTTCCTGAAACGGCTGCAGAACTACGTTTATTCAAACGGCCCCGGCATTTGCAACTGCAATTTTTTGAGGAACGGGGATATTGCCATAATCCTATCAAGATATTATTTCCCAGTCCAGCCAAACAACGCAATTCTTTGAAGCTGGTCATTTACAATGAGCACGCAGAAAATCACCTACTGCGCTTTCATGGGGTGTTACGGCCTGCAAAACATCCCGAACCAGTAGTGGACAATTCAAGCGAATAATATCATGCTCTGCTAATAAACAGGCAGAAATCCTCCGCCAACAACATTGTTTTCCCTTGAAAATGGAGCTTTGGGTTTAAGTGCTTCCGCATCAAGGTATCAACCTCCGGGTCTTTATCCAAAAAAGTCATCAACGTACGCAACACCTTGAAATACCGCGGCAGGTCATGCTGCTGCGGAATGTCTCGGGCGCTCAAAACCGTTAACGCTTTCTGGAAGCCTTCAAAATTATAAGGTGCATACGATTCTGGATATCGAAACGCCAAATACAAGGCAATCATTTGGTAATCATCGTGATTATGATTGTTTTCTACACTCGTCGGCTTAGCCCGCTTGTAATCGCGCAGCACAGTATCGCAGCCAAACAAAAAGCGACCGACCCTGCCATCGACAGTACGGGTTTCCGTGAACAGGTCGTCGAACATCAACCGCACAGTAAGCGGGTCGAACTTCCAAAACTCGTGCATGATATGTTTAGGCTGCCAATTGTCCGTCTGCCACAAACGACGGGTTACCGAATTTTGAAAACAGCTGTCAAACATCTCCGCCGGATCAGACGTATCGAGGTTCCAGTTGTCTTGAAAATGTTGCACCGACTCCCACTTATATGCATTTGGGTGCTGGCTCAGCCTGCGCAGCCAATCTTTATAGGCGGTAATGGAGGATTGAATTTTGGATAAAAGCACGGTGGACGGTGGACGGTGGACAGTGGACGGTGGACGGTATGGACATGCACATCATTTGTTTTTTCGCTTAGTATTGATTTTCAGCACCTAAAGCTACTAGAA
>Ga0105046_10007485_pt1 | contig 17196 bp, 14 predicted proteins | sample MAT03_FD_78385 | JGI IMG/M metagenome (GOLD analysis project Ga0105046, IMG submission 78385) | Freshwater microbial communities from Lake Fryxell liftoff mats and glacier meltwater in Antarctica - MAT-03 (megahit assembly) | ecosystem: Environmental > Aquatic > Freshwater > Ice > Liftoff...
GCGGGAGGTAGTTTCATAAGTCAGGACAACATCTGCTGAAACGCAACGCGTTTGCGATGAACTGAAATAGCCATGCCGTTGTTGTTATATTCTCTGATGCTGCATACCATCAAACAGAAATGCAGCAGTACCAGATTCTATTGCTACATTTGCCCTTTGCAAACTTGCCAAATTACCCACTTGCTACCACCACAATGAAGGATAAACAACTTTTACTCAACCGTATCGAGGCTGCGCTCAGCAGCATCCGCCCACACCTCCAGGTGGATGGCGGCGATGTAGAACTGGTAGAGCTAACCGATGATATGCACGTTAAAATCAAATGGCTGGGCATGTGCGAATCTTGTAACATGTCGTCCATGACCCTGCGCGCAGGCATTCAGGAGGCCATTAGAGGCAATGTGCCGGAAGTTGTCGGGGTTGAAGCCATTAATGGTATTTAAGTGTTTACCATTTTACCCTGGCTTGGAGTTTCCAAAATCTTTCTTTACCCGTTTGCCCGGTACTGGTGACCGCCCGTAAGGTATTTGTCTGTTCTATACGGCTTTCGAGTTGCAGCCATTTGTTCACTGTCCACCTTAGATTCAGGTAAACACGGGTGCCACGACCGGCAAACGCGGGTATGGATACAGCGGCAAACAAGTCGTTTTCAAACGTATAAACCCTTGTGTCATAATCTTCTGTATCAAAAATGGTGTAGCGTACTGAGCCCGTCAAGGGAGAGCCCAGAATTTTCACCACAGCTTCCTGGTAGGCCATGTAGCCTCGCGTCGGTTTTTGCGTTGCCACCTGGTACCGCATCCATTCTACCCTGGAGCGCAATTCGACCGAGTTGTTCACCTTGCTGATGGCATGTAGCCGGAGGCGGTCGCGGCGGTTTTCAGTCAAGCCCGTGATCCCTTCAATATTGCTGTCGCTTTCTTTGGTTTCAGATTGCCAAAGGATATAGGCAGAGAATGTTTTACTTTTTTGCCATTGGAGTTTGCCCAAAAACTCGCGCCCGCGCGAAGGGGCGCTCACGCCAAAGCGCAACCAGGGATGTCGCCAGGCATCAGCGTAAAAATTGAACTGCCAACGCCGTACCCATCGAATATCAGCGCCCAGGTAGAGCCCTTTTTCGTTGTTGGCACCAGAAGTTTCGGCAAAAGGTGCGGCGTAAATAGATTGATAATCCTTTGCCAAAGAGCGCTGCACCGCACTCAAGGTTACATTCCGATGCGCAGAGAGCAACAGGCCGTTCAAGGAAGCGATGCCACCGTTGTCGCTGCGCGCCGTTTCTCCAAAAACAAAAAAATTGCGATAACGCCAATTGTAATCAATACTTGTGCCGGTGATGCTTTTGCCCCGGAAGGTAAATTGGCGGTAGGCGGCAGGATTTGGGTTCCAAGCCTTATCAAAGGCAATGTGCAGTGCATTGGCGCTGATCTGGCCGTTGGCCCATTGGTAACTGGCAGAGAGCCCGCCAACTTGTTCCTGTAATGCTTTTTCGTCGGCGATTTCACTGGCGGTGCGGTGGTAACCCGATGTTTGCAGCGAAGTGAACAGGATATCGGCTGCTTCCAGATTGATGGTATCCGGTAGTAAAACATTGCCATCCCGGTGGCGATTGGAGTATAGGGCGGTGACATCCAAATGCTTGCTTAGGTTGAATGTAGCGGCGGCTCCGCGAAAAAAGAAGGTTTCGCCAAATGCGCCGTAAGCATTCAGGGTGCGCCCCCCTCGCGCTATCGACACCGTTTCGGCTGATTTGCCGGGAGAAAACCCAGTCTGCAACAACAAGCCCTGGCCGAAGCGTGCCGAATAATCGCCAAGCGCCAAAGTCTTTATAGTTGGATTTAAATTTTGAATAAATAGGTGTGCACTGTAAAAATCAAAACCATTTGGGTTACTTTTGTTGAAGATAGCCTCACCAGGATCGCTTTCAGCGGTAAAGCCAAACCGCAAACGGCTGTCGAAAGTGTGGCGGTAGCGAATGGCCATTGCATAAGGATTTCCTTCCACCGTGGTATTTTGCCCAAAACTGGAATAATTGGGCGGATCGGGATAGCCAAAGCGCAGCAAGGCTTCATTTTGACCCTGATAAAAGCCATGGAGAATATTGACATTCCGGGTATCGATTCCTGTGCGGATTTTGGTGTATGGGAGTATCCGGCGGATGTCGCTGATTTCCATCGAAGGGACGGCTTGAAGCTCATATTCATTCAGAAATGGGCCAAATTGGGTTCGATAGGCCAAAATGTTCTCTACCTGAACAGCATTCAATAAGCGTAGCGCTTGAAGGTCTTCTCTGCTTGCCCGGTTCAAATCGAGTTTTCGGTCGCGCAGCAGGTCTAAATTTTCAAGAAATTGTTGGGCATCCGATTCGGAGGCAGATTCATTGTCCCGGAAGAAATTTTCCAGTAATTCAGCCGATGAATTTTCCTCAACTTGAGCCATTAATGGTGATTGCAGCAGGAATAGTGCAACTATTAGAAAAACATTCGTCTTAGCTTGTGTAAAGGTACTATAGCTGCGCATCCTTGTTGAGGCTGTGAATTTAAAACAATGATATGGCAAAAACTTCGTTAACACCGCGAAAATTGATCTAATAAATTCATTTCAATCCAGACAACTGCTACTTTTGCAGCATAAATTCTTTAACGAGTTAAAATCAATAGCACAACATGAAAAAAATTGTTCTGAGTATCCTCGCAGGCGCGGCCCTGACCTTCACCATGTCCTCCTGCGGAGAAAAGTTGCTCACGGATGAGCAAGTACAAGCCGAAATCGTAAAAGGTTTCGAAGCGGGCAAAGCTGCCGCAGAAACCGAAATGGAAGCAAAATGCCAAGCCGACTTTGAAACGCGTGCCAGCGCTGAATTCGATCGCTTGAAAGCAGAAGCAGTAGCTGCTGCGATGCCAGCGGGCAAATAAAGGCGCGCTGTCCGAAATTCACCACATTCATTCACAACACATTAATTGAAAATTCTATCACCATGAATAAGAAAATGATTTTACTCGGAGCAGTTGCCTTGGTTGGCTGCTTCGTTTTCGCATCTTTCGATAAAATAACCCTGGCTCAACAAAAAGAGCAGATCGCATTGTCGGTTACTTCTCAGCTCGAGGCATTTCGCACCGAGAAAGAAAATGCTTGCACTGAATTGGTAAATGTCGAAGCTAGCACCCGCTTTAATGCATGGGTAGAGGCTGAGGCAGCAAAGCCAGCGGTTGGCGGCAAGAAAAAAACATACGTCAAAAAGACCGTTCCAAGCGGCCCAAAAGTTGACCCACTGCCACAAACACCGCCTCCTCCTCCTGTCGTTGACCCGAAGAAGAGCAAAATGGAAGGTGGAACGAAGGTAGAAGAAAAGAAGAGCAAAATAGAAGGTGAGCCTGCTAATAATGTCGAAAAGAAAAAGTCGAAAATGGGCGGCGGCGGCAACTAATTGCTGCTTTTCCTAAACTTTTTTAAATAATATTGGCTGTCCCTGGAAATGGGGGCAGCCTTTTTTTGTCTATAAAAAAAGCCTTCTCACCAGGCAAAAGGTGAGAAGGCTCCAATAATTCAACCCAAAAAACTTACTGCTTTACAAAAACAGTTTGTGAGCAATTGTCTGAGTTAATAGCGCCAGGTACAGTCTCATCTGTAACAGTGTAAGACATGGTGATGGTCGTCCTTCCATCGGCTTTCTCGATAAAGCCGGAACCTTCTACGAAGAAATTGTCGTTGTCAGGCTGCTGACGTGCGATGGTGATGGTCTCACAATCGATGGTAGCAACCGTGCCCGCTACAAAACGATCCCAAACTTTGGAGATTTTCACTTCGGTATCGGTCGCACCTGCAATGATGGTAACGTTGTAAATAGCAGGAGCAGAGGCAGAACAGTCTTCGTCGAGAGAGTAGGTGCCGAGGTAATCTGCTTGCTTGAATTTGCAGTCTTTTGTGCAAGATGGAACAAAAAGGGCGCTCGCTACAAGTAGTAGGGCTGGAAGTAAGAATAGGTTTTTACGCATGATTTTTGAAATGTTGTGTGGTGATAGAAATGTTTTGTGAATTGTAAAATATTTGTGGCAAAGATAAGGAATTGGCAGGCTTTATTCTAGCAAACAAAACGTTATTGCCAATTCATGTATAAAACGATGGTTTTAGCAAATAATTGTTGGCAAAAGAAGATTCAAGGTCAGTGCAAATCAATTATTTTGAACCATTATTGTAGCCACATGACTGTGCAAGCCTCCAACTAGACGGATTATGAAGGCTGCTTGTTGGTAAGCATCAGGGATATTTATGGAAATTTGATCGTTGACCGGGGGATTAATCTGCTCTTTTGAAAGCACCCTCCCTTGTGTATCCATTATTTCAAGCATCAAAATTTCTGCCTGTAAGTTTTCGGGCAATTTGACCTGCACCCAGCTACCTGGGCTTGCTGGATTGGGAAAAACCTGCAAACCATGGTTGTCAGGGGCATTAGTAGCAGATGATGATGATACCACCCAGCATCTTTTTGCCGCGCATCCATTGCTGTCTGTAACGGTCACACAATAAGGGCCCGGCAAAAGCCCCGTGATTTGCAGGGTAATTGCCCCATTGTCCCAGGTACAGGTATAGGGTGAATTGCCACCTAATACGCTAATGCTGATGCTGCCATTGGCTGTAGTGCCGTTGCTGGCAGAAATGACCGTTGCTTGAACAGACAGCGGCGTCCCTTGTACAATAATAGGAGAGAATGTTGCCATTGAATTTTCGCAACCATATTTGTCTGTAATGCTCAACGTTGGCCAAACGGGCATGCCTCCCTGGAATTCCGTGATGTGAAAAAAGCAGGAGTCGTTGGTGGAAATGGTGTTGCCATTATATATCCACACAAAAACGGGCGCTTCGGCAGTGGTATGGGCAACAAGCCATCCTGGTAGCGGTCCGCCATTACAGTCGGGGTAAAAGAGCCCAGTTACCTGTGCTGGGACAGGCAACAAGTGTTCTGATGAAACGATGGTTTTTGAAGCGGTACATCCGCCCAGATTAACAAGCAGGGTGTAATTTCCACCCGCAGTAGCCAGCAAACAAGGCGTGGTGGTTGCTGCAACGCCGTCCTTTTCCCATTGAAAAGTAGCGCCTGGTAAAGCTGTGGCGCAAAGATTAAGCTGGGGCTTTAGACAAGTAATTAAGATGGAATCAGGTAGTGGTGTTAAAGCATCAGAAGGTGTCAATACATTGAGCGTCAGGTGCGTAAGCGTATCGCAGCCACTTATCCCCGGAATGGTGAAGGAGTAGTTGCCAGCAGCCGAGAAACTCTGTCCCCCAACGGAATAGATAGCGCCTTCACAAAGGTCAGCTGTAATGCTGCGCTCCAGAAGTCCGTTGTTGCCGATAAAAACCATCCCCGTTGCGCTGCAAGCGTGACCATCTGTCATTGTGACACGCCAATTCCCGCTGGAAGGCAATAAAATGGTGTCGCTTTGTTGGCCAGTTTGCCAAAGGTAATGGTAAGGGGCAGTGCCACCACTGCCAAATACCATGGCAGAGCCTGGACTGTTGTTGCAGCCAACGGATTGTATGTTGTTGAAATTAACCATTAGTGCATTTGGCTGGCCAAGCTGTATCGTTGCGGAGGCTGTTTGGCCGATGGAATTGGTTACGGTGATGCCATAATTGCCAGCAGCGAGGTTGAATTGTTGGAAAAAATTGAGGCTGATGTTTGACCAGCTGTAAAAAAGCCCACTAATATTACCGTAGGTGCTAACGTAAATATTGCCGTTGTTTGCGCCATAGCAGCTAGGTTCGGTCAAATGTGGCAACAATAATATCGGTGGGGCTGCTGGCCCGCCATACGTGAACGACATTTTGTAATTGGCACCATTGTTATTTTTCAGCATGGTTGTCTCTGGGATGAAATCATTACCGATGGTGTCAATTTCGGCCAAAAAGTAGACTTCGAGAAAATAGGTTTTGCCTGGTATAAGCCCGTTGGTGAGTGAAATGTTGCTGGGCGCACTGTTATAGCGGGTGGTATATGGCCCATCAATCGTTTGCTGGTACTGCTGCAACGTCAGCGATTGCCAATTGCCCGTATTGCCACCCTGCTCGTACACGCGGTATTTCAGGAATACGGCGGAAACGTTGTTTTGGCAGCTTTCCCAAGTGATGGTTTTGGCGTTGGCCAGCGTAAAGGATTGCAGATTACCCAGTTGAATGCCGTCAAAATTGAAGCCTGCGGGACAGGCCGCAATGTCGAAGCTGTCGAGCGTGCCATTGATGCGCAGTTGCACCTGGGAGGCACAATCGCTGATCCAAGCATAGCCGCAGGCTTGGGTATTGGCGCTGGGGAATAGGGCGAAACAGCCTAAAAGCAGTAGGGATTGGAATAGGTTTTTCATGTGTATTCGGTTTCGGATAAATATTTGATTCACCACAGAGTTGCGCAGAGTTTCACAGAGGTTTTCACAGAGGAAAATATTGCGGCTCCGCCGCACCTTATTTATTTTTATTTTTTTCCTCTGTGAAACACTGTGTCCTCTGTGGTGAATCAAACTACCAACAAAAATACAACCAATTACCCCAACATCCCTGCCTTTTCGTGATGCTGTCGTACATTGGCAGCAGCAAATTGTAAAAAAATGGATGCACATAAAATTACGGTTTCGAAGACGGCACACTATTTTACACTTGGAAAACCTGGCCCTCACGTTCGGCAAATCTGGATTGTATGCCATGGGTACGCGCAGGTGGCCGACGATTTTCTCCAGGATTTCAAACTGCTCGACGATGGTACCCGCCTGGTGATCGCCCCGGAAGGCATGAACCATTTTTACCAAAAAGGATTCGATGGTAAGGTGGTCGCCAACTGGATGACCCGTCGGAATCGGGAAGACGAGATCATCGACTATGCTTATTTCTTGCAAACACTGTACAACCAATACGTGGTGCAGTGCCCAACAGATGTGCGGATCGTATTGCTCGGGTTTTCGCAGGGTACTGCCACGGTATGCCGCTGGATTTTGCGGCATCTGCCCCACTTTCACGACCTGCTCCTCTGGGCTGGATTGCCACCGGAGGACCTTGATTACGCTGCGCACCAGCAGTACCTCAGCGAAAAAAACCTATACTTGCTCTATGGCTCTCACGACCCTTTTTTGACACCGGATCACTTGTCTGCAGTGGATGAAATTGAAAAGAAAAACAACGTGGATTTTGGCGAGCGCTCCTTCGAGGGTGGGCATGAAATTTTACCCGATACGCTCCTGGATTTCATAAAAAGGATGAACTGATAAGTAAAAGGGCAAAAAAAACAAGATATTTGGCGGAAACTAGTTCAGACCAATTTCTGCCAAATACTTAATGTGATAATATTCCAAAAGCGCTTATGAAACGCCGTAATTTTATAAAAAACACTGCTGCGCTGGCTGTCGCCCCGCTCCCGCTCATGTTGGAGCAACTTGCTGCCGAGCGCCCGGTTTTCCAACAAGCGCCTGGCTTTTCCCTGAAAATCTTGAACACCAACTGGGGCTTTAACGGCAGCCGCGACGCTTTCTTCAGCAAAACAAAAGATGCCGGCTATGATGGGGTAGAGCTTTGGGTGCCGCAGGAAGATAGTGATCGGGATGATTTGTTGGCAATGGCTTCAAAGCACAATCTTGAATTCGGGTTGCTTTGCGGGAGTTGGGACCCTGATTTTGTTGCGCATCTTGAAAAATTCGAAGCGAGCTTGCAAAAAGCTGTTGCGCTCAAACCCCTGTACATCAATTGCCATTCGGGCCGCGACTGGTTCAGTTTTGAACAAAACCTTCAATTCATTGACCTTACTACCCGCATTTCTAAAAGTTCGGGAATACCTATTTACCATGAAACCCACCGGGGCAGGATGTTGTTTGCAGCCCATATTACCCGCCAATTCATCGAAAAAAAGGCAGATTTGCGCCTAACGCTTGATATTTCCCACTGGTGCAACGTACATGAGTCGCTGCTCACGGACCAGGAAGAAACGGTCGCGCTTGCGCTGACCCGCACGGATCACATACACACGCGAGTAGGCCATGCCGAAGGGCCGCAGGTAAACGATCCACGTGCACCGGAGTGGGAAGGTGCCCTCAAACGCCACTTGGGCTGGTGGGATAATGTGGTGGAAATAAAATCGAAGGCTGGGCTTCCGCTGACCATGCTCACGGAGTTTGGGCCACCGCATTATTTGCCGGCCTTGCCCTATACACTCCAGCCCGTAGCCGACCAATGGGCCATTAACGTGCACATCAAAGACCTGCTGCGCAAGCGTTATTTGTAGATGAAAGAGTTTCTGGCGCATTTACATCCCGTACTGGTACACTTACCCATCGGTATCCTGCTAATGGCAGCCGTTTTTGCCTGGATGGGACGATGGGAACGCCATGCGCCTTTATTGGCTGCCATGCCAATCCTCTTGCGCTTAGGTGCATTGGCTGCTATAGTTTCCTGTGCCAGCGGATGGCTTCTGGGCGGCAGCGGCGAATATGACCCAGATACGCTGGGGCTGCACCAATGGTTGGGCATTGCAACTGCTGTGCTTGCTACTTTGGCTTGTTGCGTACCAAAACGGCTCGTGATGACCACGATAACGGCCATTATGTTGATCGCAACGGCCCATTTTGGTGGAACCATGACCCACGGTGAAGGGTATTTAATGCAGCCATTCCGGGGCGAAAACGCAGTAGAACAACGCCCTGCCGATATTCAGGAAGCACAGGTATTCGCAGGTATTATTGAACCAATTTTTAAGGAGAAATGTGGAAGTTGCCATGGCAGCACCAAACAAAAGGGAGGATTGCGCCTCGATCAGTTGGAATACGTCCAAAAAGGCGGAAAAAATGGCAATGTGTTCAATAGGAGTGATCCAAGCGGTGGTGAATTGTTGCGCCGCTGCATGCTTCCGATGGGGCATGAAGACCATATGCCGCCCAAAGAAAAGCCGCAATTGAGCCCCGATGAGTTGGAAATATTGCGTTGGTGGCTCGCAGCAGGTGCTGATTTTCAGCAAAAAGCAAAGGATATGCCGCAAACTGAAATGGTTCGGAAAGCACTGACCAATTGGCAAAATGGCGAAGCAGTAGTTGCCCCCTTGCAACCAGATGTTCCGAAAGGCCAGGCGCAGCCAGCTTCTCCTCAAATACTGGAAAAGTTGCGTCAGGCTGGGATTTTGGCACTTCCCGTAAGTCGAGAAAGTAATTGGCTATCCATAAATTTTGTCAACCTGCCCAAGCCGCCAGATTCCGTATTTGTATTGCTTGAAAAAATTGGACCTCAGGTAGTTTGGCTCAATATGAACGATTGTACCGTATCAGAAACAGCCTGGAATTCCATCGGGAAATTGCCACAACTCACGAGGTTATCACTCAACCATTCATCTGTTACAGATGCCGCACTACTGCAATTAAAAACCTTACAAATGTTGCAGTTTCTCAGCCTTTCGGACACCAGGGTGACGGGGGCTGGATTGCAGGAATTAACTGGTTTAAAGGCATTGAACACCGTTTATCTTTACAAGGCCAACGTTCAAATGCATGAATGGCCAGCGTTACAACCTTTGTTCCCCCAGGCCAAATTGGATTCAGGGGGGTATCAATTGCCGTTCTTGGAAACGGATACATTGCGAAAAAAAATGGAAAAGGCTTACTGAAAAGTCTTTTTCGCCGCCCAATCACGGTTGCCAAGCATAGCCGCCGGAATATATACAAGTCAAAACCTAGCTAGAATCAATTGGCAAAGCCTAAACGCGAAAACATGTACATACGCTAAGTCAACGACATCGGCGTGAACACGGTGCTACCAGCGGCAAAGCTTGGTATTCGTAATGTTGTTTAGTGTCAACTATCTGAACCCCGCGTTTATCTCTTCCAATGCTGTTGAACCAGGACACAATTTACTTTGATCCACAACATTTAGCGGCGTTTCTGACGAGTTCAAAATGGTGTGCAAATCCTGGCTTTCCGTATCAATGTAAATCAAGCCCGTCAATATTTCTCCAGCGGCTTTTGCCATATAGAGCTTGGACATCGCGGAGTGCCGATCGCGTGGATCCCAGTCTTTCGATAATTTGCTGAGCTGGATAATGGAACCATCGTGCAAAGGCACTTCGATGGAGTTGCCTTCGTCATATTGGGTCGTAATCTCCTGCATAATCGGCACAAAATCAACTGCTGCGGTGGCTTCCACGTGCTCGCGGGTGTAGTCGTAGGATTTGGTAGAGCCTTTGTTGTTGTTGAAAGTCACACAGGGCGACACCACATCGATTAAGGCAAAGCCAGGATGCGACATCGCGGCTTTTATCATTGGAATTAGTTGCTCCCGGTCGCCGGAAAAGCTGCGACCAATAAAAGATGCACCCAGTTCGAGCGCCAGGCCAGCCATGTCTATGGCGTTGTAAATGTTAGCGGCCCCCGACTTATTCACGGAACCTTTATCGGCTGTAGCGGAGTCTTGGCCTTTGGTTAGGCCATAACAACCGTTGTTCATGATGATATAGGTGATGTTGAGGTTGCGGCGTATGGCGTGCACAAACTGCCCCATGCCGATAGAAGCTGAATCGCCATCTCCAGAAATGCCGATGTACATCAGGTCGCGGTTGGCGAGGTAGGCACCAGTAGCCACAGAGGGCATGCGACCGTGAACGGAGTTGAAACCATGGGAGTTGGCTAGAAAATAAGCGGGTGTTTTGGAAGAACATCCGATTCCGGAAAGTTTGGCCACACGGTGCGGCTCAACGGCCATATCAAAACAAGCCTGGATGATGGCACCGCTCACGGAGTCGTGTCCACAGCCAGCACAAAGGGTGGAAAGGGAGCCTTCGTAGTATTTGCGGGTGTAGCCGAGTTTGTTGGTTGGCGATTCTGGGTGGCGAAAAACGGGTCGTACGAATGTCATGTTGTATAATTATCCTGTTTCGCGGTGGCTATCGCAGGTTGTTTTAAATTGAAGTTTTATGTTGCAAAAGTGGCGGCTCTAAAGCAGCCACTTTTGCTTTATTCATTCAGATCTGATTCTATGGGCTCTCCAATCTCATGCTCCACAAATCCCGGGTCAAGTTTTCCGACCAAATTTTGAAATATTCTCTGTTGGATCAAATCAGCAGTGATCGGGAAACCGTCAAAGTTCAAAATGGATATGAGCATCTGAGGATTTATGCTCAATTCATTGACTAACAATGACTTGAACTGTGCGTCTCTGTTTTGCTCCACCACAAACACCCGTTCATGGGCTTCAATAAATGCCCGCACCGAATCATTAAATGGAAAGGCTTTTATGCGCATGCTATCGAGCACGATATCCTTCGCAGCAAGCAGGTCTTTTGCTTCCTGGGCGGCATAAGTAGTGGTACCGAAAAAGATCATACCGAAGTTGCTCTGCTTTTCTTCCTGATATAGTTCGGGACCTGGTACATATTCCTTTGTTGTCTCCCATTTTTTTAACAAGCGTTCCATGTTTCGGACATACGCTGCGCCATCTTCTGTGTACACAGCGTATTCATCTCGGGAGGTGCCACGGGTAAAGAAGGAACCTTTGGACGGGTGGGTACCCGGAACGGTGCGATAGGTAATACCATCGCCATCTACATCGAGGTAGCGGCCAAAGTACTCTAGTTCTTCCAAAGCCTTGGCATCCAGCACTTTGCCGCGCTCGTACACCTTGCTATCGTCCCATTTGAGGGGTGGCGACATGTTTTCATTCATCCCGAGGTCTAGGTCGGTCATAACGATTACAGGCGTTTGCAGTTGTTCGGCCAAATCAAAAGCCGTTGTCATTTGCTCGAAACATTCAGCAGGTGTGCTGGGGAAAAGCAGTATTTGCTTGGTGTCGCCGTGGGAAGCGTAAGCGGCAGAAATGATGTCGCTTTGTTGTGTGCGCGTGGGCATCCCCGTGCTGGGGCCGCTGCGCTGTACATCTACCAGTACCGTGGGGATTTCAGCGAAATAAGCCAGTCCCAGAAACTCGCTCATCAGGGAAACGCCTGGGCCGCTGGTCGCCGTGAAAGCCCGTGCGCCGTTCCAGTTAGCACCGATAACCATTCCAATAGCGGCCAGTTCATCTTCCGCTTGCACAATGGCAAAGTTGTTTTTGCCTGTTTCGGGATCAATGCGCAGCTTTTTGGCATATTTTCCAAATGCATCAGCCAAAGAGGTAGAAGGGGTAATGGGGTACCAGGAAAGTACGGTAGCACCTGCGTACACGGCACCCAGCCCGCAAGCAGTGTTACCGTCCATCATGATCCAATCGCCAACATTGTTGCGGCGTTCAACACGATAGGGGAGCGGACACTTATAATGCTCCATGACATAGCTGCGCCCCATGTCGACGGCTTCAAAGTTGGCAATGATCAGCTTTTCTTTATTTTTGAATTTAGCTGTAATGATTTGATGCAGCACCTCCAATTCTATATCCAGCAAGGCGGTTAAGGCGCCCACATAAACCATGTTTTTCAGCAACTGGCGCTGGCGCGGGTCGCTAAACTTGTCCATGCACATTTGCATCATCGGAATGCCCATGTAGTGGATATCGTCGCGGATAAACTCCTTGTGCAGCTCCTTGGTGCTGTCATAAATGAAGTACCCGCCTTTTTTTACGCTGGCAATATCCTTGGGCATACTTTGCGGGTTCACACTCAGCATGATGTCTATGCCTTCCCGGCGACCGAGGTAGCCTTTTTCGCTTACCCGTACTTCTTACCAAGTGGGCAGGGCCTGGATGTTTGAAGGGAAAATATTTTTGGGCGATACAGGAATTCCCATGCGGAAAATGGCCTTGGCAAACATGTCGTTTGCGCTGGCCGAGCCTGTGCCATTTACGTTGGCGAACTTAATTACGAAATCGTTGAGCACTATAACTGAGTGATGAGAGATGAATGATGAGAGATGTTTAGGCAAATTTCAATCCGCCAGCTTTTGCGGTATTGTACAAGTACTTTTCCATGTCCCAAGCTGATGTTGGACATCGTTCGGCGCAAAGCCCGCAGTGCAGGCATACATTCTCGTCTTTGATCATTACTCTTTTTGTCGGCAGCTCGGAGGAAACATATAAATCCTGCCACAGCTCATGCGCCGGGGCGGTCAAGCGTGTGCGCAAATCTGCTTCGTCGCCGTTTTCAGTAAAAGTGATGCAATCTGTGGGGCAAATATCAACACAAGCGTCGCATTCAATGCAGCGGGAGGTGGTAAATACCGTTTGCACATCGCAGTTGAGGCAGCGTTCAGCTTCTTTGAATGCTGTTTGGACATCGAAGCCAAGTTCAACCTCCATCAAGCGGTCTTTCAGGGATTTGAACTTGTCTGCATGGGGTACTTTAAAGCGCAAATCGGCTGCCACGGCGCTGTCGTACATCCATTCATGGATGCCCATTTTTTGGTGGATGAGGTTCGTCAATGGATCGGGCCGCTCGTCTAGGCTTTTTCCATGGCAGAACAGATCAATGGATACCGCAGCACTATGTCCATGCGCAACGGCGGTGATGACGTTTTTAGGCCCCATGGCCGAGTCGCCACCGAAGAAAACATGGGGGACTGAAGATTGGAACGTGGTTTTATTCAAAATTGGCACTTCCCAGCGGTCAAATTCCAGGCCCAGATCGCGTTCTACCCAAGGAAATGCGTTCTCTTGCCCTACAGCAATCAGCACGTCGTCGGCTTCGAAAAACACATCTGGTTCGCCCGTTGGCACCAGTCTTCTCTTGCCTTTTTCGTCGTATTCGGCTTTTACCAATTGAAACATCATGCCCGCCAGTTTGCCATTTTTTATGACAAAAGACAATGGTACGTGATTTTCAAATATCGGGATGTCCTCGTGTACGGCATCTTCTATTTCCCAAGGAGAGGCCTTCATTTCAGACCGTGGGCTTCGCACCACCACTTTTACCTCCTCACCACCCAATCGGCGGGAGGTACGGCAGCAGTCCATAGCAGTGTTTCCACCGCCAAGCACCAGCACTTTTTTTCCGATTTTGCTGGTGTGCTCAAAGGCCACACTCGCCAGGAAATCAATGCCGATCCGCACATTTTCGCCTGCTTCTTTGCGTCCTGGAAGCTCGCTCAGGTCGCGGCCCCGTGGAGCGCCGGTACCCACAAAAATGGCATCGTAACCTTTCCCCATCATTTCTTTCATGCTCGACACGTAGGTTCGAAACTGGGTGTGGATGCCCAAATCGAGTATATACCCAACTTCTTCGTTCAATACCGTTTCGGGCAATCGGAAAGATGGAATTTGGGTACGCATCATGCCGCCACCGGCAGGTTGTTCATCGTACAGGTGAATTTCATAGCCTAATGGTGCCAGGTCGCGTGCCACTGTCAGCGATGCCGGGCCGCCACCAATAAGGGCAATTTTTTTCCCATTTGGGCTAAATGGCCCTTGTGGCATAAGATTTTTGACTTCGCCTTTAAAATCGGCGGCCACGCGCTTGAGGCGGCAAATGGCTACAGGTTCGTCTTCCACGCGGCCACGCCTACAGGCTGGTTCGCAAGGGCGGTCGCAGGTGCGGCCCAGAACGCCGGGGAATACATTGGATTCCCAGTTGATCATATACGCCTCAGTGTAGCGTTCGGCGGCAATGAGGCGTATGTATTCTGGTACTGGGGTATGCGCAGGACATGCATACTGGCAATCGACCACTTTGTGGAAGTATTCCGGGTCTTGTACGTTGGTTGGATTCACGGTTCAAGTTCTTTTTGCAACAATTCGGACTGCCAAAGTAGGGGGTTGCGCAATTTTTTTTCAAAAATAATTTTCAAAAGAAAAAATTAGGCAATAATTCAGGCGAAAAACAGGGCGAAACCGCAGGAATTCAAAGCGATGGTGGAGGATTCAGGAATAAAACTTTACGCGCAAACATCTGAATTTTAGCTATTTGTGATAAAGTGTCAAATTCAAGGGTAAGATTTTTGGACTTAATGCGAAATAAAACTGAGGGGAGGATTCATACGTAAATTTTGTTAACGAAAGGGAAGAAAAATCCATTAATGTTTGGTTAATCTATACCCTAATTTCAGTACTGGCACGTAGTTCGCACGTCTAGTGTTTAACGAAACGATTCTAATCAACTTTTCAAATTAACGAAAATACCATGCACTACGCAAAATATGTCATACTCATTGCCTTATTAACCCCTTTGTTCGCAGAGGCCCAAATCTTTACGCAAAACGTAAAGCCGGCTGAAACGATATTGATAGAAGGCAAAGTCTTTGACGAAGTATCAGGGACTCCGATCAATCAATCGGGTGTAACCGTTTTTGACGATGTTATGAAGGTGGGGCTCGCCCATGGAGAAACAGATGCCATGGGGGTGTATAAAGTAAACGTGCCCATAAAGTCGCGCTACAGAATTTTAGCGGAAAAGCCTACCTATTTTGACTCAGAGAAATTGGTAGACCATCAAGAAGGGGGGCTGAATGTTGATTTAGGTATGGGAAGAAAGCCGGGTTACGTGTTTGATATCACGATTTTCGACAAAGCTTTCGAGCATAATACGATCAATACGTTGCGTGATTGCAAGGTGGAGATTTACAACAACACGACTGCCCAGCAAGAGCTCACGATTGAAAAATTGTCGAAATCGACCTTCAATTTTTCGTTTGCGGAAGGCAACCACTATACTGTTTTGGTTCGGAAGCCTGGCTATCTCAACCGCCGTATTGAAGTGTACGTCAACGTGAATGGCTGTATTCTTTGCGTAGATGGAATGGGCATTAAGGAGCCAGACTTGGTGCCGCTGATGACCCACAACAACGAGATTGGTTACTTTTTGGGCACCATCGACTTGGATTCCATCCAAATTGGCAAGCGCTTTCAGTTGAACAATATCTATTACGACTTCGACAAATCGGATATACGCCCTGATGCAGCGAAGATATTGAACAGCCTCGCCGTTTTCCTGAAAGACAACCCTGGCATAACGGTTGAGCTTGGCTCGCATACCGACTCAAGGGGTAGTGACGATTATAATCTGTTGCTTTCTGACAAACGCGCAGCATCAGCTGTTGCCTACCTCGTAGAAACGCAAGATATCTATTTTGAAAGCATTACGTCTAAAGGATATGGCGAAACCCAATTGGTGAATAAATGTGACGATGGGCAAGCCTGCTCAGAAGAAGAGCACCAAAAAAATCGCCGGACAGAGATCAAAATTACGGGGGTTCTGGAAGAAGACCCAATTTGGAAGAAAACGCTTAAAGAAATCATTGAAGACAAGGAGTTGTATCGAAAAGTGCTCGAAAAGGAGCAGAAACAGCAAGGAGATAAACGGGTAAAAACAACAAAACCCGTCATTAGAAGTGGCTCAAAATAATTTTTGGCACGGTTTTTCAACAGTAATCATCACAGAAACAAATTCATAGATTCCTCAAAATAGTCTAATCCGTTCACCTGAATACAAAATTTTAATATTATGAAATACCTCGTTCAAAATCGCAAAAACTTATTGCTCGCCACCCTGATGGCAGCATCTTTTGGACTGAATGCTCAAATTGAATCTACCCACACTGATGTGAAGTATGGCTACACAACAGTGGTATATAAAGACAAAGCAGCGTCGGACACCGATGTGCTGTCTGCCCTCGACAATTCTATTGGCATCGGCGATGTAATACGGGTTACGGTTGCGCCGCCAAAGCCTGCTGTTGTTCCCAATGTGGACAAATCCAGAGGAGAAGATACTTGGCTCAAGCCAGTTGGCAAACCAACGGCAAGCGCCATGACCGCCACGGTTGCAACAGTTCCAGTCAAAAATATATTGATTAACAGGGCTGCGCCAAGACCTGCGGCTGCGCCTGCTGCGGCCATGAATGCTGCGCCTGTAGCGCCCAAAGCAATGGTTAAAAAGGTAGCGGCAACTCCAAGTCAGGTAGTTGCAGTTCAAGCGGAAAACGTTGCTGTCGCAAATGTCGAGGCTACAAATGCTGTACAAAACAGCTTTGCTGCACCAGCTGTAGTTCGAGTTACCAGGTCTGCCGAATCTATTAAAGCGGCCAAATCAGCCAACAAGTCGCTGAAAAAAAGCAAAGGCAACTTCAAGCCGAAAAGCCGCAAAAAAGGCAAACAACGATACAAATGCCCAAAATTCTAAACTTGACCAATAAAAAAAAGCCGGTGGAGCATTCGCTCCACCGGCTTTTTTTTATTGGTCAAGTTTAGAATTTTGGGGTTTCAGGTTTCAGGTTTCAGGTTTCAAGGTTTACGCAATCTATTCGTACTTGAAATACCTATTTCAAA
>Ga0105046_10007487_pt1 | contig 17193 bp, 15 predicted proteins | sample MAT03_FD_78385 | JGI IMG/M metagenome (GOLD analysis project Ga0105046, IMG submission 78385) | Freshwater microbial communities from Lake Fryxell liftoff mats and glacier meltwater in Antarctica - MAT-03 (megahit assembly) | ecosystem: Environmental > Aquatic > Freshwater > Ice > Liftoff...
GGTCGTCTCACCCGGCGGTAACGCCCGGTGAGACGGTGCGCCCACCAGGCTTGCCCGGCGGGCGCGCTTCTTTTGTCGGTCCGATGCGCGACCGTTGGGCAGCCGCCCGACCTCCGCTGGTAGTTTGCGCCTCCTATGCGACGCCTCGCGATCGGGATCGGGCTCGCGTGGGCGAGCGCAGCGTGCAGCGGCGATCTGCCTGCGAGGCTTCCCGAGACCGTCGCGCGTCCTGTCCTGCTGGCGCAGGCGAGCGACGCCAAGTCGACGAAGGACCACAACGCGTGCGCCGATGGCGCTGACAGCGTCTACGTCTTCGACGACCAGGGTCGCATCCACCTGTTCGAGCCCGACGGTCCTGTCGAGCGACGCTTCCAGCTCGTCGCCACGCCCGATTGCGGCGATGCCTCGGGGCCGCAATCGATGAGCCTCGATCACGAGGGCGTCGCTTGGCTCCTCTTCACGTCCGGTCGGCTCTTCAAGATGAAGTTGCCCGAGGGCGAGTGCGAGGCGACGCCGTACCAGCACGCCGGCTCCGGCGGCGTCATGGGCATGACCTTCACCGCTGCCGACAGCGGGTCGAAGAAGGAGCGTCTCTACATCTCCGACCGCATGGGCCTCTTCGAGGTCCGCTTGCCCGATCTGCAGCCCGTCCTCCTGAGCGCGACGGTTCCGGTCGGCGAGCTCGCCGGAGGTCCCGATGGCCTCGTCTTCCACATCGATCTCGGCACGGGGATGCTCTCCGAGCTCGATCGCAAGACCTTGGCGCTCCGATCGGTCCATCCCTTCGGCGCGACCGGCGGCGCGTTCACGCTCCTGCGTCATCGGCGCGGGTTCTTCTATTTCAGCGCCGAGCCGGGGGGCGCCTCGCACATCTATCGGTGGTCGCCGCGCGTCGCCGAGACGATCGATCTCGGCATGGCGCCCGAAGGCATCCGTATCCTCGGTCGCGCGCAATCGGTGTGCGTCGAGTGGTCGGAGGGCGACGGCCTCGCTGCCGAGCCCTTTGGCGCACCCAAGGATGCCCCCCGACCGTGACCACAGCTGCCTCGACCCCGCAGCTCTCGAGCGGTCGAACCCTCAGCGAGAGCCGCTTCGCCCGCCTCGTCACGCTGTCGGCCCTGTACCTCGCGCAAGGCGTGCCCTGGGGCTTCATCACCGTCGGCTACATCGTTCTGCTCGCCGATCAGGGCGTCGACAACGCCACCATCGGTGATGCGCTCGCCCTCGCCTACGTGCCGTGGTCATTCAAGATCCTCGCCGGGCCGCTGCTCGATCGCGTGGCGAGCACGCCCTTCGGTCGGCGACGGCCGTTCATCGTGGTTGCCCAGCTGCTGATGGGGCTTTCGCTGCTGGCGCTCCTCTTCGTCGACGCCAAGTCCCAGCTCGCGCTGGTCGGTGCCATCTTCTTTCTGCACAACTCCTTCGCGGCGCTGCAGGACGTGGCGACCGACGCGCTCGCAGTCGACGTCTTGCCGGAGGACGAGCGCGGCAAGGCCAACAGCTTCATGTGGGCATCCAAGCATGCGGGCATCGCGGTGGGCGGAGGCGGCGGGCTCATCGTCGCCAAGCACTTCGGGTGGTCGGCGCTGTTCGTCCTCAACGCCCTGGTGATCTGGGCGGTGATGGCGCTGGTCATCGTGATCCGGGAGCGCCCCAAGGAGGCAGACGGCGTCGCCGCAGCTCCCGCCAAGCGCCTCGACTGGGCTGAGATCAGGCGCTCCTTCGGCTTCGCCGCGCCTCTCCTCGGCATCGCGGTCGCGCTCTTCACACCAGCCGGCTACGGCCTCACCGGCGCGGTCCTCCTCCGCCTCATGCGGGTCGACCTCCAGCTGTCCGACGAGAAGATCGCCGTGCTGTCCGGAACGGTGGGTCCGATCGCGGGCGTCGGCGGAGCGCTGGTCGGCGGCTTCATCGCGGACAAGGTTGGCGTGCGCAAGACGATGGGTGCCCTGATGGCGATCGTCGGGATTGCGCTGGCCGTCTTCGCCGCGAGCTCGCAGCTGTGGCCGCACATGGGGTTTCTTGTCGGCTTCACCATCGTGGCGAGCGGCGCATTCTCCGCCTTCAGCGCCGCGTCGTTGGGCTTCTTCATGACCCTGTCCAACCCGGCGATCGGCGCGACGCAGTTCGCGCTCTACATGGCGCTCGCCAACGTGACCTACGGTTGGGCGAGCTCGGTGGGCGGGCGTCTGGCCGATCGCCATGGGCCGAAGACCACATTCGCGATCGCCGCGGCCCTGCAAATCGCGGCGATCGGGTTGCTGTTCCTGGTGAACCCGAAGACCGCGGAGGCGAGGTTCCGCGGTCAGCGCAAGGCCGACGCCGACGCCGAGACTGCCGCCACTGCCGCCGTCACGAGGGCCGAGGTCGCCGAAGCCGCTGAGGTCAGCCCTTCGGCGATGCCGTGATCAGGGCGCGGCCGTGAGCAGCGCGCGGCCAGCCGTCACGCCGCGGCGCGCTCCCCCGCGAGGCGCTTCACCAGGACATCGACGCGGAACATCAGCCCCATCGTGATCACCGTCGTGACGCCCACGAGGATGCCGAGCGTCGGGTAGTGCTCGAGCGCGCCGGTCGTCTCGTCCTGATGGACGATGAGCCCGGCGACGAACGCGGCGACGCCTCCCGCCAGCTGCTGCAACGAGTTGGCGATCGCCATGTAGGCGCCGCGATCGGTTGCCTCGGGCAGGGCCGAGGTCATCGCAAACGACGAGACCATGCGCGCCGTGATCCCGGCGAAGAGCACGACGTTGAGGACGATGACCCACCACAGCGGGCTCGGCCCGAGGCGCGTGTAGTAGACGACCATCACCAGCGTGAGAACGCTGCCCGCCGCGAACACGCGGTACTTGCCGACGCTGTCCGCGGCCTGCCCGAGGAGCGGCCCGAAGATCATCGAGGAGATCCCCGTCACCAGGTAGATGATGAAGAGGCGGTCCATCCCGATGTGGATGTTGTGGACGAGATACGTCGTCCCGAACGGCATCAGCATGAAGCCGCCCGTTGCGAGCAGAATGGTCGCGCTGAAGCCGATCACGTACTCCGGGCGAATCGCCGTCCTCGCCAGGTGGGCGAACGGGTTGAGGCGCGGACCCGCCTTGATGTGATCGGCGACCGGCTTCAGGCCAACCGCGATGGCGACGCCGGCGAAGAGTCCGACGCCGACGATCATGAGGAAGGGCGCGTGCCAGCTGAACTTCGTCGCGAGGTAGAGACCGAGCGGCAGCCCGAGGATCTGGCTGGCCGAGAAGGCGGTCTGCACGAAGCCCATGACGCGGCCGCGCTGCGATGGCGTGAAGAGATCGGTGACGATCGCCAAGCCGATCGAGCCCATCACGCCGCCGAAGATCCCGGTGAAGATCCGGGCGGCCAGGAGCAGCTCGTAGCTTCGGGCCAGCGCACAGAACAGCGTCCCCGCAAGGAAGCCCACGTAGAAGAAGAGCAGCAGCTTCTTGCGGTCGAAGCGATCCGCGAACCCGGCGGAGAGCAACCCGGAGATGCCGGCGCTGAAGGCGTAGGCGGACACGACGTGCCCGAACTGCTCCGTCGAGATGTGAAGCTTCTCGAGCAAGATCGCTCCGAGAGGCGACAGGATCATGAAGTCGAGGATGACCGTGAAGTTGAGGAACGCGACCAGGGCGACGACGAAGATCTGGTAGCGACTGAAGGGCTCTTTCATGGCTCCGTGCCAGCGACGGACCGAGCCGCCGCGACTGCGGAGCGGATAGCACGAGCCTCAGCTCGGCGCGCTCGCAGTCACGAACGCGTCGGCGAGAGTCTCGGCGATCTGGCTCAGGGCTGCGCCGAGAGGGGAGCGCTTGCGCCAGGCTAGGATCAGGGTGCGCGACGGTGCGGGGTCGCGAAACGCCCGGATGCGCAGCGGCGCGTGACGCGACTCGGTGGCGACCGCGATGCGCGGCAGGAGCGTCACGGCGTCGGCTCCCCCGATCATCTGGACCAGGGTAGGGAGGCTCGTCGCACGGAAGCCCAGCTCCTCCGCCAGCGCCGTCGCACACACGTCGAGCGCCTGCTCTCGCAAGCAATGCCCATCCTCGAGAAGGAGGACGCGTTGTCCGGCCAGCTCCTCGATGCCGAGGTCTGAGGTGCCCTTGCCTCGCGCCAACACATGCCCCGGCGGTGCGGCCAGGACGAACGGATCCTCTCCGATGACGACCGACTCGAGCGCGTCGGTCATCTCGCCCTGCGCCAGCAACGCCGCGTCCAGATCCCCCGACAGAAGCTTGGGCACCAGATCACCGGTCTTGTCCTCCGCCCACGCGACGAACAGCCGCGGAAAGGCGCGCCGCAGACCCACCACGGCATCGGGCAGCAGGTACGGCGCCACCGTCGGGATGACTCCGATGCGTAACGTGCCGGAGAGCGGGTCGGCGTGCCGCCGCGCCGCACCCTCCAGCTCGGCGGCGGCGGACAGGACGCGACGCGCCCGCTCGACGAGCTCCACGCCGGCGGCAGTCACCAGGACGCGCCGCTGATCGCGCTCGAAGAGCTGCGTGCCCAGCGATCGCTCGAGCTCGGCGATCTGCGCGCTGAGGGAAGGTTGGGCCACCCGGCATCGCTCGGCGGCCTTGCGGAAGCTCGTCGTCTCGGCCACGGCCAGGGCGTACTGCAGCTGACGCAGCGTGAAAGGCAGCGGTGCCGAGGTCATCGAGAGCCCACGCCTATCACTGCCATCGCGACGTTGTCTTGGGCGAACCTCGCTGGGATCCGCATGGTGTTCGTCACCGGGCGGCCGAGGTCGGTCGCTCCCTGAACCCAGAGGAGTCTCATCATGTTGACCGTCGGTGATCGCTTTCCCTCGTTCTCGCTGCAGGCCGTCGTCCGAACCGAGCCCGGCAAGGAGTTCGATACGGTGACGGATCAGAGCCACCCCGGCAAATGGCGCGTCGTCTTCTTCTGGCCGATGGACTTCACGTTCGTCTGCCCCACCGAAATCGCCGCGTTCGGCAAGAAGAACCGCGATTTTCAGGACCGTGACGCCGAGGTCCTTGGTGTGAGCTCCGACACCCACTTCGTCCACCTGGCCTGGCGCAACAGCCACGCCGATTTGAAAGACTTGCCCATTGCCATGCTCGCCGACACCAAGCGAGAGCTGTCGACGACCCTCGGCATTCTCCACAAGACCGACGGCGTGCCGCTGCGTGCCACGTTCATCGTCGACCCCGAAGGCATCATCCGCCACGTGTCGGTCAACGATCTGAGCGTCGGGCGCAACGTCGAGGAGACGGTCCGCGTGCTCGATGCCCTTCAGACCGACGAGCTGTGCCCTTGCAACTGGAAGAAGGGCGAAAAGACCCTGAGCGCGGCCTGAAGCAACGCTTTCTCAAGGAGGCGGCAGAATCACCATGAGCCAGAATCTCGAAGCCCTGCGTGAAGCGATGCCCGACGTGGCGCGCGACACCCGCATCAACCTGCAATCGGTGCTCGTCCCGGGCACGCTGAGCAAGGAGCAAGTATGGGGCACGGCCGTCGCATCGGCGGCAGCCGCACGCCGTGCCGACCTCCTCGAAGCCATGGTCGCCCAGGCGCGGATCGAGGCGGGCGACGCGGTCGTCGACGACGGCCTCGCCGCCGCGGCGATGATGGCCATGAACAACGTGTTCTACCGGTTTCGCCACCTCGTCGAAAAGCCTTCTTATGCCGACAAGCCGGCGCGTTTGCGCATGCAGCGGCTCGGCAGGCCGGCGACCAATAAGGTCGATTTTGAGCTTTTCTGCCTTGCGGTGAGCGCGATCAACAACTGCGAGGCATGCGTGAAGGCGCACGAGGACGCTGTCCTCAAGGGCGGCCTCACCGAGGACCACGTCCAGGACGCCGTGCGCATCGCCGCGGTGGTGCAATCGGCGGCGGTCGCGCTCGAGATCGCGGCGGCGGCGAAGCCGGCGAGCTGACGTCGCGATGCTCCTGCCCGAGCGGCGCGGCCGCGTGTTCGTTCACGGCACGCTCGCCGCAGCGTTCGAGCACGCCGCCCTCCGCCGCGGAGCAGCAGCCACGCGACGGGCCAGGCGGATGCGCCGGCACGTAGCTCGGTATCGATTCGGCGGGCGGAGTCGGTTAGGGATTGATCATGCCCACCTACGCCCACCGCGTCGTCGCCGCACTGATCAACTTCGTCGCGATCGGCGCGCTCACGACGGGTTGCGGCCTGCGCGACCGGCAAGACGGCGGACAAGGAGGAGGCGGCGAGGGGGCTTCGGCGGCATGCATCGAGGCTGGCGAGCGCATCTGCGCCGCTGCATGCGCGTGTGGTGACTGCGACATCCTCGCCACGAGGCCGGGGATGACGAGGCCTCTTGTGTCGAAGCCTACTCCGAGCGTTGCCAGAGCGATGGCCGCACCGACGACGAGCTCACCGCTTGTGCCGATGCCTACCAGACCACGGATTGCAGCGACGGCGCTGCGGTGCAGCCCGACGCCTGCGTGACGGAGTCCTGATCGGCGGTCGCCTGGCCTGGGTTACGACTGGCGGGGCTCGCCGCTGGCCCGGGTTTGGGCAGCCTTCGGACGATTTTCGGGGTTCGAAGCTCCTGCCCGCTTCGCCTCGAATTACGAGCGCCCCGGGGCTGGCTTCATCGGGCGAAAGCTGTCAATACACACGTTCCGCTTCGGTTCACGAGCACGCCAAGGGGGATTCGTGGTCATTGGTTGGGACTCTTCGCCGGATCTTCGCCACTATTGCAACGCACCTGCAGAGCAGCGCATTCTCTTTGCCGAAGACGACAGCGACCTGCGGAATCTGATCATTTCGGCATTGCATCGCGAGGGCTTCCACGTTCTCGCCGCGAGCTCGGGGCGGGAGCTGCTTCACATCTTCTCGGCCGCGGCGAGAGCGATCGTTCCTCTTCCGCGCGCTGTCGTGATGGACATTCGGATGCCTGGTCACTCCGGCATCGAGCTGCTCCGCGCGCTGCGGCTCGCCGAATGGACGATGCCAGTCATTCTCATGACGGGTTTCGGTGACGACCAGACCCGCAAGCTCGTCCTCGAGTTCGGGGCGTTCGCCCTCCTCGACAAGCCCGTACCAGCGCGAAAGCTGATTCACGTCCTTCGCGAGGCCATCGCGCAGGACGGGAAACCCGCGGAGCCCAGTCCGGGAGCTGGCGAAGCGGTCAGCTCGCAAGCGGAATCCAAAGAGTGAAGGTGCTGCCGGCGCCTCTCGTGCTCGTTGCCGAGATCCATCCGCCGTGGTCGGCGGCGATGCCGCGCGCCACGCCAAGCCCCAAGCCCGTCCCCGAGCCGCGAGCCTTGGTCGTGTAGAAGGGCTCGAAGATCCTCGCCAGCTCGTCAGCCTCCATCCCGTGCCCGGAGTCGCTGACCTCGACGATGCCTGCGTCGAGCGTGCGGGAGGAGTCCGGTGGGGCGACGTCGGCGCGTACCCCCACTCGAACGACGATCCGGCCGCCGCTGCTCGTGGCATGAATCGCGTTGACGATGAAGTTGGTCAGGGCCTGCTCCAGCTGGATGGCATCGCCTGGCACGTGACAGTCGTCGTCGACCTCCACGTCGAGCGAGATCCCCGAACGCCGGGCGAGGGGCAGGACGAGGGAAGCGGCTCCGCTCGCCACGTCAGCCAGGCGAACGCGATCCTTTGCGGGTGGCGATTGTCGAGCGAAGTCGAGGAGGCTTCGAACCGTCAGTGACATGCGCTCGACCTGTCGAACGATCGCTTCGCCAGCTTCAGTCGTTTCGCTCGGCTCGGGACCCGCCAGCATCGCCTGGGCGTGGATGAGGACGACGTTGAGAGGGGTCCCGAGCTCATGGGCGACGGCTGACGCGAGTGTCCCGACCGTACGCAGGCGGTCGAGATGGCGAAGCTGCTCCAGCGTCGCCGTCTTGGCGGCGGTCTCGTCCTCGACGCGCTTCCGGGCTTGGTCGAGGAGCTCGCACATCGCGTTCAACTCTCGCTTCAATGCTCCAATCTCGTCGCTTCCGTCATCCCGAAGCCTTCCGGTGAAGTCCCCGGCGCCGATCCTGCGCGCCTGGGCGACGACACGCTCGAGCGGACCCCCCACGACCCACGCGCCGACCACCACGGAAAGAAGCCCCCCGGTGATTGCCAGCAAGAGCGCGGTGAGGAGCTCAGCCGGCAGCTGCTCGGCCATGATGTCACCCTCGGTCGGCACTCGAAGGGAGATCGTGACATATCCGCGTTGTTGCGCTTCCGCACCGATGGGGAAGGAAAGCGACACGCGACCCTCGGATGGCTCGAACGGGGCCCGCGCCACAGCAGTGGGTGACCAGGCAAGGTCGAGATCGTGCCGGTCGGCCTCGAACGTGTCGAGGATTTGCTTGGCCGCGTCGTCTCCGGCGACCTCGGAGGCAATGCGAATGGCGCGGGCCACGACTTCGCCGAGCTGCTCGGCCTCCGCCACCTGTGCGCGCCGGGCCCGCTGCACTTCGGCCCTTGCCGAGAAGTAACCGAAACCCGCGAGAACGATGCAGCTCGCCGCGACGAAGAGGAGCGCGAGCTTCGCTACGACCTTCATGTCCCTGCGCTTGCCTCTGTGCCCACCCCTGCGCCCGTCCACGTGCTTTGCTGAAGGCAAGCCAATCGTCGAGCTCGAAGAGCTTCTCTACGTGTATCCATCGGTTGTAGCCCCACATCCCATCGAGGAGTGCGCAGCGCTCCATCGGCTTCGCGCGGCGTTGGTCTGCGCCCAGAGGGAGGCTCCAGCAGCCCAAGCGCAAAAGAACGTAAAAAGTTGCGGCGAGGATGCCGGAGCTTCGTCAGCACGTCACGGGAGTTCATCCTCGCCCGGTGTTCGCTGGTCGTGCCATGTTGCGGCCGTGACCAGTCCTCTTCCGACCTCGTGGGCCGAGCGCGTCCATTTCGACTTGGCCCACGTCTGGCATCCGTTCACGCAAATGAAGGAGCATGAGCAGCACCCACCGCTGCCGGTCGTTGCCGGCGAGGGCTGCGATCTGGTCCTGGCGGACGGCCGACGCGTCCTCGACGGCATCTCGAGCTGGTGGACGTGCGTGCACGGGCATGGTCATCCGAAGCTCATGGGCGCCCTGAAGCGGCAGGCTTCGGCGCTCGACCATGTCATGTTCGCTGGCTTCACGCACGAGCCGGCCCTCGAGCTCGTCGCACGCTTGCTCCCGAGGCTCCCGTCGAACCTCACGCGGTGCTTCTTCTCGGACAACGGCTCGACGGCAGTCGAGGTGGCCCTGAAGATGACGTTTCAGGCGCAGTTTCTCCGCGGCGAGCGAGCTCGCGACAAGATCGGGGCGCTCCACGGCGCGTATCACGGTGACACCCTCGGCGCCGTTGGCGTCGGGGAGCTCGGGAACTTCCTGTCGGGCCTCTTCCAGCCGCTGTTGCTTCGATGCGAACGCCTCGCGTTGCCCGAGGATCCGCGACGCGAGTTCTTATGGGACGGAAAGGATCTCGCGCTCGACGACGCACGGTCTGCCATCGACGCGTACTTTGCGGAGCATGGGCCAAGGCTCGCAGCGTTCATTGCCGAGCCGCTCCTTCAGGGGGCCGGCGGCATGCGCATGTGGCCCGGGGAGTTGCTCGCCGATCTGCGTCGCGCATGCGACCGCCACGGCGTGTTCTTGATATTGGACGAAGTGCTCACCGGTTTCGGTCGAACCGGTTCGTTCCTCGCGTGCGTGGGAGCAGGTGTGAAGCCCGACGTGCTCTGCCTCTCCAAAGGGCTGACCGGGGGCGTCCTCCCGCTCGCCGTGACTTGCGCTTCCGACGCGCTCTTCGACATCTTCTGGAGCGATCCTGAAGAGCCTCGCGCTTTCCTGCACGGTCACAGCTACACGGCCAACCCGCTCGCGTGCGCCGTTGCGGCGGCGAACCTCACGTTGTTCGACGAGATGCCGGTGATGGATGACGCGCGTGAGCTGGGTATGCGACTCCGCGCCGCCTGGCAGAGGCTCGCCGCCCACCCGCGCGTCCGAAAAGCGCGCTGCATCGGAACGGTGGCAGCTTGCAGCCTGGTCGACGCGAAAACTGGAGCGTCGCGACCGTTCGTCCATCGGGACGGTCTGGCGATTCATCTGGCTGCGCTGGACCGAGGGCTGCTCGTCCGGCCCATCGGCGATTGCCTCTACTTGCTCCCTCCGCTTTCGACCCAGGGGGATCGAATCGACGAAGCTGTCGAGACGCTGACTGCCTGCCTCGACCTTCTCGCGTAGCCGCAAACGGTGCCATTCGCGCACCCAACCGCCGCTGAATGTTGCCCAATGCCCCAATGCGCTCTGGGTGCAAATCCCTGGTGCACGGGATCAAGCTTCGAGATTCAAGAACAGGAAGACGGGACCCGTCCCCGAATCTTCTCGTCATCCCGTCTTCCTGTGCCATCTCCCCATCGTCGACTCGCCGCGTTGCCGTTCCGGAGCAGATTGCGCTCAGCCCGATGACTCCGCCGCGGCTCCTCCCGGTCGGGTCAGCGCAGTAGCGGCGTCGATCGCTCGAAGCACGCGGAGCGCCGCGCACGCTGCTCCGTACCCATTGTCGATGTTGAGGACCGCGAGGCCAGGCGAGCAACTGGCCAGCACGGCGCGCAGCGCGCTTTCGCCTCCAGCGGCGACGCCGTAGCCGTTCGAAGTCGGCACGGCAAACAGGGCGCTCCCGACGAGGCCGCCGACGACGGTCGGCAGGGCAGCGTCCATTCCTGCGACCACGATGACGACCGGATGCTTCGCGATGGTTTCGATGCGTTCCATGATGCGCCACAAGCCGGCGAGGCCCACGTCGACGAACGTGGACGACGACTCGCCGGCGTGACGCAGCGTGCGGGTGATCTCGCGGGTCACGAAGGCGTCGGACGTTCCCGCGGCGACCACGGCGACGCGAGCCGGGCGGGTGGGCTCCTGCACCTTGCGCGCACCGAAGTACGCCGTGCGAGACACGGGCTCGTAGTCCAGGTTGTCGCGATGCTCCGAGCGCAAGCCCGCGACCTGCTCGACGCTCATGCGCGTGAGAAGCAGCGTCACGTCTCTCGCCGCCGCTTGATCGAGGATCGCGTCGAGATGCTCCTTGGTCTTGCCCGGGCAGAGGATGGCTTCCTCAAATCCGATGCGGTCCTTCCTCGCGAAGTCGAGCCTGAGCTCGTCGTATTCCATGACGCCTTGTTCCTCTTTCCTCATCCGTTGTCACGCATCGCCGTTCTTGCCGCGCTCACGACTCTGGGTCCCTACGGATTGCACGAGCCGCACCGGCCGGGGTCAGCGAGCTCACCTTCGCTCAAGTCTCGAATCTCATGGTGATCGGAGGCGACGCAGCTCCATCGCTCGGCGCGCGCCTCATCGGTCGGGAGGTTGCAGTCGCGACAAGGACGCCCCGCGATCCGTTGGGTGACCCAGAAGCCTGGGGTACCACACTCGGGGCACGCGCTCTTCATGCGCTCGATCAAGTTCTCGGTCGCCTTGCGAATCATCTCCATCCGGGTTGGGTTCCGGTGGGCGCGCAGATCGCTCTCCACGAATGCCGCGCCTGATCGTGATTGCGCGAGCGCCTCATCGAATGCGTCGTGGAGCGCAGGCCAATCGAGGAGCCCCTTGCGAATGCGCAGGTCAATCTCGTCGTCGGGGCGAACCACCAGACCGTGCTCGGGAAACCCTGCACGATGCGCGAAGGAGTCGAGGGCGTCGCGCGTGGCGATTCGCTCGTGAATATGGCGTGCGGCGCCCTGAGCGCGGCCGACGATTTCGATGCATTGGACACGGTCGACCAGAACCACCAGCTCGACGTTCCACGGGAAGAAGCCGAACGGACCAGGGAACGGGCCAGGGCCGAACGCGCCCTCGCTCGCTATGCCGTAGGGGACGTCTCGTATCTGCATCCCTTGCTCCGCTTTCCTGCGGGCCGCCTCGAGCTGGTCACCGTGCCGCGCGATGTCGCGCGTGAACGTGCCCAACGAGTCGGTGTCGAAGCCCGTCGCGAGCTCGAGCTCGGCGCCGAAGGACTCGGCGAAGAGCGGAGCCATGATCTGCTCTTTGCCATGCTGGGTGAGGAGCGAGAATCGCTTGCCGCGGTAGGGAGTCGTGACGCAGTGGGATGGCATGCGGGGCCCGTGACTCTCGCCCCGTCAAGGGACGTGCGCGCGCGCCAGCGATGAGTTGCTGGAAAGGTAGATGTCATACGAATCGCCGCCCGCCGCAACGATCTCGAGCTTTTCGAGGTCGCCGCGCCACGGCACGTCGACCCGTTCCCATGCGACGTGACGGCGGTACACCTCTCTTTCGCCGGACGGAGGGTCGATGATGACCCACAAGTCCCCGCGAAGAGCCTGTGCAGCTGCCAGCACGCCCCGATGGGCCGGTAGCTCGGCCGCAGACCAGCTCGACCCATCCCACAGCAGCAGCTCGCCCCGCGCCGACGAGGCGGTGCCATCGTCGTCGGAGACCTCGGTCTGGACTGCAACCGCGGGCTTGCCAGCGAGGTCGAACACCCGTGCGACACCCTTGATGGGCAGCGTCGTGAAGACGTGCTCCTTCCCGTCGGCCTCGAACCGCTCGATCGCAACCTCGCCTGATCTGCAGCTCGATCCCGACAGCACCACCTCACCACGCGATCCCACCGCCATCCCCCGGATATCGACCAGGCGTGAGCCGGTGCAGCTCCGCTCCAGTTGCAAGGGCGCGACGCTCACGTGGCCCCGACCGTCGAGATCGAACAAGCGCACCGACTCGGCAGGGAGCTCCGCGCCCAAGCCTGCCGGTCCCGTGTGCTCGCCCACTGCGACGAGCATGCGTGTGGCCTTCCAAGGGGCAGCCAAGCGCAGCGGCCCGGGCAACCGCGTCGTCGCGACAGCTCGTGCTCCCACGATGTGCTCGACCTCGGGGTACACCGAATCGCCGTATTTCCCGCTCGAGACGTAGGAGACCCAGAGATCGTCGAACGACGCGCCGGCGATCACGCCGAAGCAGTTCCTCGAGGTGCCGCTCGGGTGCCTCTTCTCGAGGCGGTCGAGTCCCGATTGGAGCTCGGTGAATGCGCGCAGCCCCGCCGGCTCGACGCGGAAGATCTCGGTCTCCAACCAGCGAGCGCAGGACGACGCGGCGAGATCATCGCCCATTCGATGGAGGTCGCTGACGTCGCCGAGCACGACGAACCTCGGCCCTTTCTCCCGAGGTGCGAGGGTCGGCGCGGGATCGGAGCCCGGCTCCTTCGACCCGAGGGGTCGGTCGGTGGGATCGACAGGCGCAGCGACAAGCGCAGCGACGGGCTCCGGCGGACCGAGAGCAGCGGGCACCGAACATTGGGTGGCCAGCAGCGCCGCGATGATGCCCGCGATCGTCGTCACAGCGCTGCGCTCTCGTGGATGAGCGCGCTCGGCCCGCGCGGTGGTCACCTCTTGCCGCAAGTGCCCACCGAGTCGGGGCAGCGGTAGGTACGGAAGCAAGTCAGCCCCTCGGCGCATGCGAGGTTCGCCGTGCCCCCGCACGCCTGGCCTTCGCCCGGCGGCATGGCTGCGGACAAGGAGCGAGAGCAGCCCCCCTCGGCGGTAGGCGCTTCGCTCGGCGGAGGGGCACGGGTGTTCGGTCCCGGCTCCGCCACCCCAGGTGCCCCAGGCGATGAAGCCGGCGATGAAGCCGGCGCCGAAGCGCAGCCGAGCGACGTTGTCACGGCGAGGAGGAGCGAATGGAAGATCTTCAAAGGACCGTCTCGGTAGCGCCGCCTGGGCGTGGCCGCAACGTGGCGGCTCGGGCGCGACGTCGTCGCGCAGCGCGATGTTCGCTGGCGCGCAAGCCGAGGATCGCCGCCTCCAGCGCGCTGCCGTCGTGTGCCGTCAGCGCAGATAGGCGCCGTCCGCGAAATGAGCGACGAGGTGGCCGAGGTCGATCGAATGAGTTGGAACAAGAGCGCGGGCGACGTGTGGATCAACGAGACCGGCCCCTTCGTCGCCAAGATCATCCCCAAGGGCGATGGGCGCTGGTTGTGGACCATCCACAGCGACGGGAAGCCCAACCACGTGGCGACGGGCATCGGCAACTCGCTCGGCGCGGCCAAGACGTCGTGCGACAACTTCGTGAGCCGCTCCGGGCGGGTATGACGCTCGCGCGCGAGTCGCCGCATCGCGACCGATGCTGATAGATTCTCGCGCGATGCTCGACCGCTCCTGCGCCGTGTGTGGTCGCGTCGGCGCGGAGGGCGAGCTGGTTTGCCCGGTGGAAGGTGCGCCGCTGGGCGCGCACGGCGCCGACGGGGAGCCGGGCGACGGGGAGCCGGGCGACGAGGCGCAGCGCGAGGCCGAGGCCGATCCGGAGTCGCTCGCCGCGGGCACGATGGTCGGTGAGTACCGGGTCGAAGTGCGTCTCGGTGCGGGCGGGTTCGGCGCGGTGTACCGGGCAGTCCATCCGGTGATCGACAAGCCCGCGGCCGTGAAGGTGCTGCGACGCGCGTATTCGTTGGACCCTGATGTGTCGCGGCGCTTCGTCGACGAAGCGCGCGCGGTACATCGTATTGGTCACCGCAACATCGTCGACATCTTCGGCTTCGGGGCGCTGCCCGATGGCCGGCTGTACTTCGTGATGGAGCTGCTGGTTGGCGAGTCGCTGGAGGCAAAGCTCCGCCGCGAGCGGCGGCTCTCCGTGGCGACGACGATTGTGCTGCTCGAGCCCTCGCCGAGGCGCTCGATGCGGCGCACGCGGCCGGCGTGGTGCATCGCGATCTGAAGCCCGACAATGTGTTTCTGCCTGCGAGCCAGGGCAGCAAGGGAGAGGCCACGCCGCTCAAGCTGCTGGATTTTGGCGTGGCGAAGCTCCTCGGCGATGGCGTCGCCAGTGGTCGATCGCAAACCGGCGCGCTGATGGGCACGCCGCTCTACATGTCTCCCGAGCAGGTCGAGGGCGAGGTCGTGGACTTCCGCGCCGACCTCTATGCGCTCGGGGTGATGGTGTTCCGCATGCTCACGGGCCGGCACCCCTTCGTCGGCAAGACCTCGCTCGCGACGATGGTGATGCACTCGCGTGAGCCGCGCCCGCGCGCGTCGGAGGTTTGGTCGGGCGTGCCTGCGGCCTTCGACGAGGTGATCGCCGGGATGCTGGCGATCGACCCGGCGCGCCGCCCGCCGAGCGCGACGGCGCTGGTCGATGTTCTGCGCGGTGCGGCCATTGGGGCGAATGCCGATATCGGCTCGGAGACGGCCGGAACAGGCGATGCGACGGATGCCATGGCGTCGGCGCTCGCGGCAACCGGCGTGAGCCAGCGGGACGATTCGATCGAGACAGGGCCGACGGAGCGCGGCGTTGCACCTGGCGCACGGCCGTCGAGCCCCAGCACGTCCGCGTCGGAGAGCGATGACCTCGCCACCGGGCCGACCGAGATCGGCACGCCCGGATCCGCGGCGCCCACGAGAGCGAGTACCAGCAAGGGAGCTCGTCGCGGAATCCGCGCAAGCGTTGTCGCGCTCGCCATTGTCGTCGCCGCAGGCGTGGGCGGCGCGGTGTTGTGGCGCGATCGGATCCTGCCGGCGGACGGTGCGTCGGGTGCGTCTGCATCGGCGCAGGTCGCGACGCCGGCACCACCGCCCAAGCCCCTCGCGCTGGATGGCGAGATCGTCGCGTGCCCGATCTGGATCGCGAAAGGCGTCTCCGCGCCGAGCGGGTGGCTGGGGGCGCGCGCCTCCCGGGCCGCGTGTGACGTCCTGGATACCTGGCGCGGTGGGAGCCGGGAGATACTGGTCCCGGCGGAGCTACTCGATTTGCCGAGAGCTCCCGCTGATGGGTTTCCGATCGACCCCTATGGCGCCCCCGAAGCGCGGGACGTGAGTCTCACCGCAAGCAGCGCTCGCGCGGCGGTCGTGTTGGACGGCGAGGTCGAGCGGCTGGATGACGGCTTCAGCGTCCAGCTCTCGTTGCGAAGAGGCAGCGACACCTTGGGCGAAGTGAGCAAGCGCTCGGAGGTCCTCGAAGTTGCTCTGCACGAGGCGCTCCGGGAGCTGGTGGAGCGGGAGGTCGTGCCGCGGGCGGCGCGACTCGACGAAACAGGAGCAGCCTTTTTGGGGACGCGGTCCGTGGAAGGGGCGGTGCTCCTCGACGAGGTCATGCGAACTCCGATGTGGGCGACCACGCTCGCCGCGAAGTGCGAGGCCCTGCTCCCGCTCCTGGGTGAGGACGCATTTCGGTCTTACATTCGTCAGGTCTGTGATTCGAAGAGCGAATCGTGGCGGGCGCTTCCCGCGCCCAGCCTGGACAGCAGCTCGAACGTGACGTTCGCCTATACGGCGACTGTGAGGGGCGAGCTTGTCCTCCCGTCGGACTGGCGGGCCCTGCAGGCAGAGGCCAACAGGCGGCGAGCGACCGAGCGCCGGGCCCGGGTGGCGAGCCAGCTCGCGATGGCGGAGGCGTACGCCTGGTCTCACCTCGGTGAGGGAGAGCGAGCGAGGGCCGCCTCGCTGGAAGCGCTGAGGAAAGTCCGGAACGAGTCGGCGGTCGGGCTGCTCGGAAACCTGTCGCGGGGCACGGACGCCGGCGACGGCGTGTCGTGCTTCGGCGGGGCCTGGTACGCGGAGTGGGACGGAAGGGCAACCAGCTCCTCGCTTCGGCGCCTGCATGCGCAGCGTGCCTTCGAGTTTTGGGGGCGAAGCAATGCAGAGCCCGCGACGGACTACGTCAGGGAGTTGATCGCGGCGGACCAACTGACGGAGGCGCGCGCAGTCGCCTCCTCCATCATCGCGGGAGGCCTCGAGCACCGCTTCGCGGGTGAGGTCCTCCTCGCCTCGGTGGACGCCGCGCTGGGGAAGATCGGAGCGGCGGTCGAGCGAGCTGTGGCGACGGTGAAGACCGACGACTGGGATGTCTTCCACGCCGGCGCGATCAACGCCACACTTCGAAGCGCGGACGTCGTCGGCCGCGCCGATGTTGCCGACGACCGGGTCAGGCGCTTCGTCCTGCCCCCGGGCTCCCCCCGCCACGACGATCCGGTGAGGCACGTATGGATCTGGCCCTCGATTCTTGGGCTCTGCGTTCGCGCCGGCCCGAGCCTCGGTCCTCGGTGCATGAAGCGTTTCGACGAAGTGCTCGCGATCGACTCGTTCTTCGGAAACATCTCCCCCGGCCAGGGACCCCTCGCCGATGGCGTGCGGGCCTTCGTCGGAGGCGACGTCCGCGGCGCGGCGCGGGCGTGGCGCACGGTCGACGTGGCCAGCATCTGGTATACGCTCATCGTGCAGGTGGAGGTCTTCGACAAGACCGGCGACGTCGCCTACGCATCGA
>Ga0105046_10007489_pt1 | contig 17192 bp, 14 predicted proteins | sample MAT03_FD_78385 | JGI IMG/M metagenome (GOLD analysis project Ga0105046, IMG submission 78385) | Freshwater microbial communities from Lake Fryxell liftoff mats and glacier meltwater in Antarctica - MAT-03 (megahit assembly) | ecosystem: Environmental > Aquatic > Freshwater > Ice > Liftoff...
CTCGGTCAAGCTCAGGCCGATGTCGGTGGCCTGTGGCAGTAGCCGCATCACAATCTGATGGTCGGACAATTCCGGGCAAGCCGGATAGCCCCACGAGTAACGCTTGCCCTGACTCTCACCAATGCCCAACTCGCGCCGGACGTGGTGAGTCATATAGTTGGCCGTCGCCTCCGCCGCTTGCACCGCCAGCCCGTGGAAGAAATACGCCTCGCTGTAGTTGTCGGCCTGTTGCAGCACCTCGAACGCCTCCGACGCAATTTGCCCGACGGTGACGGCTTGCAGCGTCACCACGTCGATTTGACCGCTTTCCACTGGCGCGTAATAGTCGCTGATGCACAGATATTCACCCGTGTTTTGGCGCGGGAAACTGAAGCGGGCGACCTCGATTTTCTGCGGGGCGCTGCCGTTGACCTGATTGAACGGCTCTGGGTCATAAATCACGAGGTCGTCGCCGTGGGCTTGGGCGGGGAAGTAGCCATAGACCGCTTGCGGCATCAAGGTCTTTTCGCGCAACGCGGCGCGGCTCATCCGGTCAAGGCGCGCCTCAAATTCGGCCTCAAGCTTCGTCCATTCCGCCCCGTGGCTGTTTTTCGCGCCCCAACTCAGACGGAAAAGTTCCGGCTTGTGCAGGTATTGCAGCACGATTTCCAGCGGCATATAACCGACCTTGCGCGCCCCCCAAAACGGCGGAGTCGGTAGTGCAGACAACGGCTTGACGGTTTTGACAGCCGTATCCCCGCGTGACCGCTTGACTGGAATCGGCTTGTTTTGCTCGGCGTAGCCCTCGCTGATAATCCCGCTGAGGAATCCGTCGTGCTCGTCGCTGACCAGCTTATCCATCACGGCCAAGCCCTCAAAGGCGTCATTGCAATAGAACACGCCCGGCTCATACGGCTGCTTGCTCTCATCCAAGAACAAGATTCGCCGCCCGAATTTCCGATTGATGGCCGCCCCGCCGATCAACACCGGATACTTGAGGCCGCGCCGCGCCAATTCGTTGACGATCAGCGGCATCTGCTTGGACGTGCTGACCAGCAACGCCGACAAGCCAATCGCGTCAGCTTTATATTCGATGGCCTTTTCGATGATCGTATTGGCTGGGACTTGTTTGCCGATGTCGTAAACCGTATAGCCGTTGTTGCTCAGGATGGTTTTGACCAGATTTTTGCCGATGTCATGCACATCCCCGTAGACCGTCGCCAGCACAACCACGCCTTTGGTCGAGCCTTCCAGCTTGTCCATGAATTTTTCGAGATAGGCGACGGTCTTTTTCATGACCTCTGCCGATTGCAACACGAACGGCAGGATTAACTCGCCAGAGCCGAATTTATCGCCAACCTCTTTCATCGCGGGCAACAACACGCCATTCAGGACGGTCACGGGGTCGGCGCGGGTCAGCGCGTCGTCAATCAAGGCTTCTATGCCGTCCTTCTTGCGATGAAGGATTTGCCAGTGTAGGGCTTGCTCTGAGGTCATGTTGGCCGTCGGGTCTTCGACCTCTTGCCCGCCCATTTTGACATCGTTCTCGGTGAAATATTGGATGAAGCGCGGCAAGGCGTCTTGGTCGGTGTTGAAAATCAGGTCATTGGCGATTTTGCGCTGATCGTCGGGGATTTCGGCATACGGCGTGATGTGCGCCGGGTTGACAATCGCCATATCCAGACCGGCCTGTACCGCGTGATAGAGGAACACGCTGTTTAAGACGCCGCGTGCCGCCTCACCGATGCCAAAGCTGACATTGCTGACGCCGAGCGCGGTCATCGCGCCGGGCAGGTTTTGCTTAATCAGGCGAATCGATTCGATGGTCTCTAGCGCGTCGTTGCGGAGTTCCTCTTGGCCGGTGGTCAGCGGGAAGGTCAGCGTGTCGAAAATCATATCTTCGGCGCGCAGGCCAAATTCGGTGATGGCGATATCAAAAATCCGCTTGGCGATGTCGAATTTCTTATCGCGGGTGTGCGCCATGCCCTCTTCGTCAATGGTCATGCTGATGACCGCTGCGCCGTGTTTCTTGGCGATGGGCAGCACCACGTCGATGCGCTCACGCCCGTTTTCGAGGTTGTTGCCGTTGATGATGCCGCGCCCCGGATAAATCTCCAACGCCGCATTGACCACATCCGGCTCGGTGGTGTCGATAATCAGCGGGACTTCTACCGCCAGCGCCAATTTCTTGACGACGGCCATCATCTGCTCTTTTTCGTCCACGCGCTCGGTCAACGCCACGCAGATGTCCAGCATGTGCGCGCCGCTGTTGACCTGTTCGACGGCCACTTGCACGATGCTGTCATAATCCTCAGACAGCAGCAGGCGCTTGATTTTGCGACTGCCCTGACTGTTAACGCGCTCGCCAATCAGGGTCGGGCCGGGGTTTTGCACCAAGAGGCTGGCCGTCATGCCACTGCTGGCGCGGGCGACGGGGGGGATTTCGCGGATGAGCGGCTTGGTACGCGGCGGCAGCAAGAACAGCGCATCCGGCCTGTTGAGTTCAGCGGCGGGCGCGTCAGGTGTTTTCAAGCCGCGAGATTCGATGAATTCGCGATAGCTGTGGCCGTGGACTTTGCGATACAGCGCAGCGAGATGGTCTGGCGTCGTGCCACAGCACCCACCGACGATGCCGATGCCCCAGCGCGAAAATTCCGCCACCATCTCCGCAAACGGCTCTGGCTCCATCGGGTAGACGGCTTCGCCATCCACGTTGAGCGGCAGACCGGCGTTCGGCAAGACGCTGATCGGGAAGCGGCTGTTTTCGGCCAGCCATTGCAGCGGCGCGGTCATATATTCCGGCCCGGTTGAGCAATTCAAGCCGATGACATCAATCGGCAAGGCTTCCAAGGTGGTCAAGGCGCTGGCGATGTCTGTGCCGAACAACATGCGCCCGGACACGTCTAACGTGATTTGCACTTGCAAAGCGACCCGCCGCCCGCTGTCAGCGAAATAACGGTTGATGCCGACCACGGCGGCCTTGACCTCAAGGATGTCTTGCGAGGTCTCAATCAGCAGCACATCGACGCCGCCCTCGACCAAGCCTTGCGCCTGTTCATAAAAGGCGGCGGCCAATTGTTCATAGGTGATGTTGCTCAGGTCGGGGTCTGTGCCGCTGGGCAGTTTGCCGCTCGGCCCGATGCTGCCGGCCACATAGCGCGGGATGCCGGTTTCGGCGGCGATGCGATCACACACGTGGCGGGCGAGTTGAGCGGCGGCGCGGTTGATTTCTAGCGTGCGGTCTTGCAATCCGTACTCGACCAATGTCAGCCGGTTAGACCGGAAGGTGCAGGTCTCGACCACTTCGCTGCCGACATTCAGGAACGCGGCGTGAATCTGCTCAATCACATCTGGGCGGGTGATGACCAGATAATCGTTGCAGCCCTCATATTTCACCCCGCCAAAATCCTCGGCGGTCAGGTCAAATTTCTGGACGCTCGTCCCCATTGCGCCGTCGTAAATCACCACATGGTCGGCGACGGCATCGAGGTAGCGCAGGTTAATGTTGGGCAGGGCGGGTGTCAGTTGGGTCATAGGTGGATTTACCTTTACTCTTGGCGAAAGCCCCAAGAAATAACCGTGAGGTCATCGACGGAATTGAAGTGGGCATCGCGGGTGAGCAAAGGGAGGTCATACTCCAGTGCTGTTGCCGCGATCCAAATATCATGGAGAGGAATGCTCAATCCCTTCTTTTGCTGAGATTTACGGATTTGAGCAAACAAATCGGCTGTGCGAGCCGTGACAGGCAATTTAATCCATAACTCAGAAATTGCCGCATAGAGCGAACGGTTTTGGTCACGACGTGCAGAATTTTCATAGGCAAATAGCGTTTCCCCGATTACGATGGGAGAGATATAAATCGTGTCGAATACGCTGAGTTGTTCACGTACACCAGAGACACTACCCATCAAATCGCTTACCGCCACAGAGTCTAACAAAATGCCCTTTGTCATGGTATTGGTCTAGGACTCCTCGTCAATCTGATTGAAATCTTGTTCAATGTTTTGACGAAAGGCAGCAATTTCATCAGGGGTCATCTGAGCGCGTAATTCGTCAATAGAGCGCAGAAAATCAGCGACGGGCGTACCGATGGGGCGCGTGAATTTCAACATCTTCAAAACGTGTTTGCGCGTATTTTGATCCGCGACATGGAATGCTTCTAACATTTCCACATCCTCATCGGTAAGCGGGATGGTCAGTACCCCTTGAATGTTGCTCATCATCTCATCTCCTACTTTGTGGTTGTCGGGGGCGTCGGCCACCGGATGATTTTGATTTGGTCGATGGCATCAAAGTGTTTGTCACGGCTTACGAGGGGCGTGTCATATCGCCACGCATGTGCGGCAATCCACATATCAGCGACTTTGGCAACACGTCCTTGTGACACTAGATTCGCGTGGACTCTGGCATAGTATTTAGCTGTCAATTCTTCGGCTGGGATAATGCTCCAATCAGCGATGAGAACTTCCAAATTCTGGCTATTTCTCTTCTTTTGGCCGGATTTTTCCGCCATGAAGAAAAGTTCACCCAATACGATTGCCGAAAGTTAGGATGTCATCGTATTCATCCAAGTTAGACGGATGGATGTAAGCATTGAGGATATCGCTAACAGCATTACTGTCTAACATGACGCGATTCGTCATGGCCTTTACTGTCCTTCCTCAACGCCATCCAATTCTTCTAATGCTTGATTCATGGCGCTCAATTCTTCCGGCGACAGGGCATCACGCCATTTCGTTAGGCGATGTGCGACCTCTTTACCACTTAATCCGATAACGGGTGTTGGGGTAAGTCGCTCAAGATAATTTATCCATGCTTCGCGTCGCACCTCATCCATTGCTCGCAGCGTGAGGATTAAATCATATTCCTCGTCGGTAAGTTCAATCTGAAATTTCACTTGTGCCAATACAGACATGATTTATCTCCTTAAACCTTCTCATACGCCCGTTCGAGGCGGTCAGCGAGGGCGAGCCAAAGCCGGGTATCCAGTTCAGATACGGCGGGGTCAAGCCACAGCAAAATCGGGATGCGCGCCGCGTCGGGGTCGGAGTAATCGCCGGTTTCGGGGTCATATTGATTGGCACGAACGCGGGCATGGTCATCTGGATAGCGGCGGTAATACGATTCGCTGAGGGCGGCCACAATTTGATTGGCGGCGGCGCTGACCAATAATTCGACGCGCTCCAACGGTTCGCGCTCTTTTTGGGCGGCGCGGGCGAGTTCTAAAATGGCGAGGATGTACTGGGCTGCGCCGGGGGCGTCGTAATCTAACATCGCTTCATCCGGCAGGCGGTCAGGCGCAAATCCGTAATTCATGACCCCCAACAAAATTTGATTGGGCAAGCCAGATAAGGGATTAGAGGGGGGGTAGGCTTGTTGAAAGGTGGGGAGAAATGCGGTGAAGCCCTCCACAATCGCCGCAAGCGCGGCGAAGAACGGTAAGCCCTGTACCAAGCGGGCGAGCGACATCTGCGCTGCGCTCCATTCACGGGCGGCGGCGGCAGCGCGCAACGCGGCAAGGTCGGCGCGAGAATCGGCGTCTAATGCGGCATCGGCCATCCGAGGCGACCTCCCAATCCCTAAACGAAAACGTCCCCAGACAGTGCGGCGGGGGAACGTTAAACGTTCAGACGGGGTGACGTCTACTCATCTTCCCGCACGCTGCGGACGGACTTAGCACCTGTCGGAGGCTTCCGAGGCTGCTGTGGGATCATCGGCCCGTGTGCCTACCCCACTCTGTATGAGTTATGAACATTTTAGCCGATAATATTTTGTACGACAAGCGCACAAAAAATAACGGACTCAGACAATTGGGTTCAGAAACATCAGGGACTGCGAAAATTAAATGAGGATTAAGGTACCGGCTAGTTGCCAACCGCTAGTAGATGGGTTTATACTCGCAGTATATAACATGAAAATATCTGTGTCGTGTGTTTCCTATCATGTGGGGGTTCTAGGACGTGTCTGAACAGTCCAACCCGATCAGTGTCCATATTGTGGACGATCATGAAATTTTCCAAACCGGCATCCTTGATGCGGTTGAGAAGTTTGGGATGCGCGTCGCCGGGCGGAGTTCTACCGGTTATGACGCCTTACATAACATTCGCGCTCAACGGCCTGATATCGTTTTGATGGATATTGGTTTGCCGGACATCAACGGGGTGCATTTGGCGCGTCAATTGACCCAAGAGCGCATCCCATCACGCATCATCCTGATCACTGGGTTACACGACTCCGCCCAAACGCTGTATGCGCTGCGGTCTGGCGCGTGGGGCTATCTGAGCAAGGGGATTACTGCCAGCGAATTGATCGTCGCCATCGAAACGGTGGCCGCCGGTTACTATATCGCAGAAGACCTCCCCAAGATGACGCCCGACCAGTTCAAGGTTTGGATGGAGGCACAACTCAGCGCCGTCACCCGTCATTCTCGCGAGACCTCGACGGGGCATTTCGTCCCACTCAGCCCGCGTGAACTGGAAATTCTGACCAGCTTGACGATGGGCATGAGCAACAAAGAAATCGCACAACATCTGCATATCAGCCAGCAGACGGTCAAAAATCACATGACATCAATCATGACCAAACTCAACGTCAATGACCGCACACAGGCTGCGCTCACCGCCCTGCGTAATGGCTGGGTGAGTCGCTAATTGTGAGTCGCTAGGATAAACCACCGCTATGATGGATAATCGCCCCCCCGCCGCCGCCGCCCAAGACGCCAAGCAACAGCTTGTCGTGATGATTAACGATGAACTCGGTGGACTCAAGCGCCGCATCAGCGAGATTCGCGGCCAAATCACCCAACAGCAAACTATTGTTGACCGCGAGGAACAGCGTAATTCCGACATCGCTGCCCACCTGATCACCATTCGCCACTCGATTGACACCATCCCGCGTGAAGATGTGCGGGATCGCTACGAGGAAGCCCTAGAAGCGCGTCAACGGCTTTCGATCATGCGCGCCCAGCTAGAGCGTTTCCAATCCACGCTCGAAATCATGCAAAATCAACTTCAGTTGATGCAGCAAATCGCCAGCAAAGTGCAAGGCGCAGACCTGACTCTGGATGACGAACACGAGGACGGAGTCAACGCCAAAGCCGCCCTCAACATCAAGCGTATTGTGGAAGCCCAAGAGGCCGAGCGTCAGCGGCTTGCCCGCCAGATGCACGATGGCCCCGCCCAATCGCTGACCAACTTCATCCTACAGGCCGAAATCTGCCAAAAGATGTTCGACAAATCACCCCAGAATGCCGGTGAGGAACTCAACAGTCTCAAGACTTCTGCCAAGTTGACATTAGGCAAAGTGCGCGATTTCATCTTTGACTTGCGCCCGATGATGCTGGACGACCTCGGCTTGATCCCGACCATGCGGCGCTATGTGGCGCGCTTCAAAGATCGCGCCGACCTCGAGATGGAACTGGAAATTAATGGCGAGGAGCGCAAGCTGGAAGATTATCGTCAAATCTTGCTGTTCCGAGGCATCCAAGAATTGATCGCCCATGCCCGTGACTACGCCAGCGCCAGCCGCGTGAAGATTCGCATGGACATGACCACCGCAACCATCAAGGTATTGGTCGAAGACGACGGGCGCGGTTTTGACCCCGACTTGATGGAGAACACCGACGAGAGTAAGCTGCCCAGCCGCGTGCGTGACTTGATCACAATGCGCGAGAAATTCATCTTGGTGAAGGGGGCTACCAAAGCCTCTTCCAGCGATAATGGTACGACCATCCGCCTAGAATTACCCGCCGGATGAGATTTGCTGTGATAACGGTCTGCGCTTTGTGCAAATTATCGGCAGTCTGCGCTAAACTAGGTGATAGTATGTGTTTTGCCTGTATGGATAACGGGGAGGGAAATGAATGAGACGTATTTTTATTGTGGTCATCCTACTTTTGGTGGTAGGTGGTATCGCGGCTTTCGTGATACTCCGCAACCAAGGTGGAGTAGCCCCCGTACCGGGGGGGACTCCAGTCGTTCAGAACAATAATCCGGCGGCGACGGCGGCTCCGACCAGCACCCCAGCCCCAACTGCCGAGCCAACCATCGAGATTGTGGTGGCGCTGCAAAAGATTAACCGTGGTCAGCGAATCACGCCTGATGTGATTGTTGTGCGCGCATGGCCGGAAAACTCCGCGCCGTTGAGCGCCATTGTTGATCCTGAATTGGTGATCGGGATGATCGCCCGTACTGATATTGAGCGCGAGTCGCCCATCAAGAATACTGATTTGGCGCTTGACTTGGCGAATCTGGCCTCGGTGGGATCGGACGCTTCAGCCGTCATGCCGCCCGGCACGCGTATGATTGCCGTCCCGTTCAGTAATCTGACCAGCAATGGCTATGTCTTCCAACCGGGAGACCGCGTGGACATTGTGATGTCGGCTTTGTTTGTGGACTTGGATGAGGACTTTCAATCCATCCTCCCCAACGACATCCAGTTCATGGTCTTGACCAGCGAAGGGTTCACACTGGCGCAGCCGGTGGATGGTCGTTTTGATACCATCCCCTTCAGCTATACGCTCGGTGATCAATTGCAATCGGCGTTCCCAGTCATCATCCGCCCCAGCGAGAAGGCGCGCCCGCGCCTTGTGACCCAAATGGCCGTACAGGACGCTTTGGTCATCCATGTCGGCAATTTCCCCGAAGACGGACGCCTATTTGTGCCGGGTTCGGCTAATCCTGCATCGGCTCCCGATGGCGCATCCGAGGCGACAGCCACGCCCGCCGCCGCCCAGACCACCGGGACGCCCGTCGTAGAAGTCCCCTTCTTCGTCTCGATAGCGGTCTCGCCTCAAGAAGCGTTGGTTTTGTCGTATTTCATCCAAGCCAATGTCCCGATCAACTTCTTATTGCGCCCGGCCAACGAGACCGGCCTTGCGACGGTGCAACAGGTTGACCTCGACTATGTGATGAATGCCTATCGCATTACCGTCCCACGCAAACTGCCGTATGGTCTCGAACCTGCCATCCGTAGCATCCGCCAAATCATCTTGGCCCAAGATATCCCGTTGAGCAACGATACTCCTTAAAACCTAAATCGTCATCAACGCGGGTTTGTATAACCACGGGCCGCCGGGGGAGTGCCAAGCGCCCCCCGGCGGTTTGTTTTTCTCATGACAATCTGGGTACGATTTGCGAGTACAATTTATTCATATCAAACGTCTGTTATCTCAGACGTGATTGCAGGAGCAAGTGCTGAATGTCTGGATCTAAACCCGTAGCCGATGGAGAGAGCAAAATCCAACAGATCACCATTCTGTTGGTGGATGACATCCCGGAAACACGCGAAAACATCAAAAAATTATTGGCCTTTGAAGCGGACATGAAGGTTGTTGGCGGGGCGGGTAACGGGCGCGAAGGCGTCGAGATGGCGAAAGAACTCAAGCCAGATATCATCATCATGGATATCAACATGCCGGATATGGATGGCTTACAGGCGACTGCGCTCATCACCAAAACCGTCCCCCAGTGCGCCGTCATCATCATGTCGGTGCAAGATGAAGTTGACTACATGCGGCGTGCAATGGGCGCTGGCGCACGCGACTTCATCGCCAAGCCGATCAATATCGACGATCTGACCAATACGATCCGTTCGGTTTATCGTAACCATGAGGCCATCCGCAAGCAATACCAGATGGCGCAGTTCAGCACGCCTGAGCAGGCCATGAAGCAAGCCGCCAAATTGGAAAGCGCACAAGGCGAGCGTCCGGGGCGTATCATCGTGGTCTATAGCCCGCAAGGCGGCGCAGGCGTCACGACCATCTCGACCAGCCTTGCCACGCTGTTGATGAACAAAGGCGTTCGCGTCTTGATGGCCGATGCCGACCTCCAGTTTGGTGATGTGGGGACATTCCTTGACATCAAGGCTCAAGCCACCATCATCGAACTCTTGTCGGATGTCGATGACCTTGACCCTGAACACTTCGATAACATCATCGCAACCCACGGCAGCGGCCTCAAAGTTCTAGTCGGCCCCAATCGCCCAGAACAAGCCGAGGAAATCACCAAAACCCGCCCCGGCGTTTACGCGCAAATCATCGATAAAGTCCGTAAGAATTATGACTATATCGTGGTCGATACCGCAACGGCCTTTGATGATGTCGCCATCGGCCTGTTCGATATCGCCGACCAAATCGTGTTGGTCACAACCCCGTCGTTGCCTTCGGTCAAGAATGCGCGCTTTGTGATTGATTTGTTCGATAAGCTGAGTTATCCCGCCAATAAAGTCACGGTGGTGCTGAACAAGGTTTATGCCGAGCGCGAGCGTAAAAACTCATCGCTGCCGTCAGATCGTATCCAATCGTTCCTCAAGCGCCCGATTGGGGTTGAAATCCCGATGGTTGACGAGCGCGTCTTGATGGCCTCAACCTTGCGCGGTATCCCGATCACCATCGCTGAGCGTGACCGTACCAAACCCCCTCTCAAGCAATATTCCGACCTCGCCAAAGTCCTGATAGAGGTGTTGGCTGATGAGGACGATGACGACGATATGCCGTCCCTCAAGCAGGTCGCGCAACCCGAAAAAGAAAAAAAGCCCGGCGGTCTGTTCCGGCGCTAATCCCCCCGTTAAGTCAGGTGCGCTGGCGGGCTATCCCCGGCGCGAGTTGTGAGGAGATTAAAAGATGTCCCTGTTAGAACGTCTCAAACCCGGTGGTAGCGGTCAACAACCACAAGGCGGTCAAACGCCCCCGGCGGGGGGACAAGGCAACACCCCACCGCGCCCGACGGGTCAAACCAGCGGTGGCGGTTCGGTCAACAATCAAACGCAAAAAGGCCTCGTCTCAGCCGCCACCTCACGCGCCACCGATGCCGCCTCGGCAGCTGCCTCAAATAACAAATCGGGCAACCCGCACGCCGAATTCAAGCAGCGCGTCCAAAACAAACTGCTGGCCGAGATGGACAACTTGGAGGGCGCGCGCAAGAGCGAAATTCGCGTCGCCATCGAGGAATTATTTAACACCATCTTGGCTGAAGAGAGCATGGTCCTCAGCCGTACCGAACGCCAACGCCTGTTTGAGTCGATTGTGGCCGACATCCTCGGCTTTGGCCCGATGCAGACGCTCTTGGACGATGACAGCATCTCGGAAGTGATGGTCAACGGCCCCAAGAACATCTTCATTGAGCGCAGCGGAAAGATCACCCGCGCCCAAGTAGCCTTTGACGATGACGATCACGTCCTCCGCATCATTGACCGCATCGTTGCGCCGCTGGGTCGTCGTGTTGATGAATCCTCGCCGATGGTAGACGCCCGTCTGCCGGATGGTAGCCGTGTGAACGTCGTCATCCGCCCGATTGCACTGTGCGGCCCGACCATCACCATCCGTAAGTTCAGCAAAACCCCGTTGACCCACCATGACTTGATCCGATTCGGCTCGATGACCCCCGAAATCGCCGAGTTCTTGCGCGGCTGTATCATCGCGGCGCTGAACGGCGTCGTCAGCGGCGGCACCGGTTCGGGCAAGACCACGCTGCTTAACGTGCTATCCAGCTTCATCCCCGGCCATGAGCGCATCATCACCGTTGAGAACGCGGCGGAACTTCAGCTTCAGCAAGAACACGTCATCACCTTAGAAACTCGCCCAGCCAACATTGAAGGCACGGGCGCTGTCACCATCCAAGACCTCGTGGTCAATTGCTTACGTATGCGCCCTGAGCGCATCGTGGTCGGAGAGTGCCGTTCGGGTGAGGCGCTCGACATGCTTCAAGCCATGAACACCGGCCATGACGGCTCACTGACCACCTTGCACGCCAATACCCCGCGTGACAGCGTAGCCCGTCTGGAAGTCATGTGCTTGATGGCCGGTATGGATTTGCCGGTGCGCGCCATCCGTGAGCAAATCGCGGGCGCGGTGGATCTGATTGTGCAGCAAGCGCGTATGCGCGATGGCAGTCGCAAAATCACCCATATCACCGAGATTCAGGGCATGGAAGGCGATATGATCACCATGTCTGACATTTTCGAGTTCGAGCAAATCGGCTTCGAGGCCGGCAAAATCATCGGGCGCATCCGCCCGACGGGCATCCGCCCCAAGTTCATGGAGCGCCTTGAGGACGCTGGTATCAACCTCCCGCCGCAAATCTTCGGCGTCGGTCAGCAAGCCCGCCGCTAAGAAATTTGCACGGGTCATGTCCCCAGCCGATGTTGTCGCCCTGATACGCTTACAAACCGCCCCCAAGCTGGGGGCGGTGACGCTATATAAGCTTTTGAGTCGCTTATCTGACCTCGCCATGACGCCCACGCAGTTCGTCACATTATCCGCCGCCGACATCACCCAGTCGGTGGGCGCGTCGTCCGCATGGATGGCCGACGCGCTGGCCGGGCAAGACCCCGCCGCCGCGTCCGAATGGTCGGACAAGTTGCTGTCTGATGATTGGCGGCTCATCCCGCACACACAAGCCGACTATCCGGCGTCCCTACACGCGATTCTGGGCGATAAATGCCCGCCGTTGTTGTACCTCAAAGGCCACGCAGCCCTGCTCAACAGGCCGGGCGTCGCCTTCAGCGGGTCGCGCAACGTGTCAGAACGCGGACTTGCGTGTGCTGCGGCGCTGGCAAAAGCGGCGGCGGCGCACGGCCTGACCGCCGTGTCCGGCCATGCCAAAGGCGTAGACCAATCCGCCCATCACGCGGCGCTAGAGTCCGGCGGTGCGACGGTATTTGTCCCATCTGAGGGGGCGTTGCGCTTTCGACTGCGCGCCAATTTGCGCCCATTCACAGGACAATCACCCGACACATGGGTCATCGTCAGCCAATATGCGCCGATGGAAGGCTGGCATGTCGGGAGCGCGATGGGGCGTAACCGGACGATCATCGGCCTCAGCCGCGCCTTATTCGTGATTGAGGCGGGCGTGGACGGCGGGACATGGGACGCCGCGCTAGAGGCCGAACGCTTGCGCCACCCGCTCTATGTCTTACACGACCCAGACCCGGCCAGCGGCAATGCCGCAATCCTAAAACGCGGCAAAGCGCGCCCGATTCTGGACGTTGACGGCGTGCCACATTTCCCCGACCTTGAGTCGACTCCGCCGTCCGACCCCGCCCAGCATCAGCTTTCGCTATTTTGATCACCCAATGAGCGCGGTCAATCTGACTCAGCGGGCGCGGGATATTCTGCGCGAGATTTTGGGCGATGAGGCGCGTTTTCACGCCGGTCAACTTGAGGCCATCCTCGCCTGTGTCCGACCCGGCGGCCATACGCTGGTCGTACAGCGCACCGGTTGGGGCAAAAGTCTGGTCTATTTCATCGCGGCTCGCCTGCTGAAAGAACAAGGACGCGGCGTCACGCTCCTCATCAGCCCGTTACTGTCGCTGATGCGAAACCAATTGGAGGCGGCTCAACGGGCGGGCGTGCGCGCCAAGGTCATTCACAGCGCCAATGATTCCCAGCATAAGCAGATTTTTGCGGCGGTGATGGCTGGAGAAGTTGATTTGCTGATGGTCGCGCCGGAGCGCCTCGAAAATCGGGCGTTCATGACCGGGCTGTGGCAGACCTATCTGCGCCAAAAATGCGCGTTGCTGGTGATTGATGAGGCGCACTGTATCTCGGATTGGGGGCATGACTTCCGGTTGTCCTATCGGCGTATTCGCAGTCTGATGACGCAACTTGACCCGTCGGCCTCGGTGCTGGGGACGACGGCCACCGCCAATCAGCGCGTCACGGCGGACATCCAAACCGTCCTCGGCGTCGAAATGCGCGTGGTGCGCGGCGCGTTGGCGCGGGACAGCCTGCAACTGTTCACGATTCGAGAGGTGATGGGCGCGGGCGAACGACTCGCCATGTTGCACCAAATCCTGACGCGCAAAACGGGCAGCGGGATTATTTATTGCCTGACCACCCGCGACTGTGAGCAAGTGGCCGGGTGGCTGAAACAGCACGGTCATGCGGTTGAGCCGTATTACGCCGACATCGACTCGGATTTGCGAATCGACTTGGAGCAGCGCCTGCTCAACAATGAGGTCAAGGCGCTGGTCGCCAGCGTCGCGCTGGGCATGGGCTTTGATAAACCCGATTTGGCCTTCGTCGTACATTACCAGATGCCGGGGTCGATTGTCGCCTATTATCAACAGGTCGGGCGGGCGGGGCGCAACCTTCAAAACGCGCTGATTCTGTTGATGCACGGCTACGAAGATGACGACATCAACAGCTATTTCATCAACACGGCGTTCCCCAAGCACACGCACGTCCGCGAGGTGGTCAAGCAACTGCGCGCCCAGCCGGAGATGGCGCTGGGTGAGCTTTTGCGCCGCGTGAACGCCCCGCGTGATAAAGTCCTCAAGGTGCTGACCCATCTCGAACTCGGCGGGCTGATCGAACAAAACGGCGGCGAAATCCGGCTGATTGACCTCAAGGCGCGGGCGCGCTTTCGCCATTGGAAAGAGGTTAAAGCGCGGCGCGTTGAGGAATATGAGGGCATGAAGCGCTATCTGGCCGCCGAAACCTGTTTGATGCGCTTCATCACCCAAGCCTTAGACGACCACACCGCCCCGGCTGAGTGCGGGCGTTGTCAGGTTTGCACCGGCCACGACCCCAAGTTTGACCTCGCCACTTCCGCGCTCATCCCACAGGCCGAGGCCTTTTTGCGCCCCCAGCGCCCGCTGATGTTTGAACTGCACAAGCGCCGTCCGCCCGGCAAAGAGTTTGAGTTGGCGAACGTCATCCCCAAGCAGATTACCACCGGCATGGCGCTGGCGAAATACAACGAGCCGCCGTATGGGCGCATGGTCTATAACGGGAAATACGTCGATTTACAGTTTTCAGCCGCGCTGGCCTATCAGTCGGCGCGCTGGATTTTGGATTTTGCCGAGGAATTTTGGGACGTCAAACCGACGTGGGTGACAGCAGTCCCGTCCCGGCGACACCCGTTGCTGGTGGCGGATTTTGCGCGGCGTTTGGCCGACATGCTGAGTCTGCCCTATCACCCGACGCTGGTAAAAACAGAAGACTCACCGCAGCAGAAATTGATGGAAAACAGCGGCTATCAGTTGCGTAATCTGGTGAGTTCTGTGGCTGTGGACGGCGATGTGCTGCCCCAACCGGTTTTACTGGTCGATGACATCACCGATTCGCACTGGACGCTGACCTATTGCGCCGCGCTATTAGAGTCTGAGGGTTGCTCTGCCGTACTGCCATTCGCGCTCGCCTCTGCCGACAAACGGGGGTAGGGGCGGTTCGCGAACCGCCCGAATCAGGGCGTGACGCGCTGTGTCCTCATCACTCGCGAAAAAATCCCACATATAGCCACATTTTCCCACATCAAACCCGTGCATTTTGCCCCGCGATTCGCTACCATCCTTGACATACTCGCGCACACGCCTACCCCGAAGGCTCAGACCGCTATGATGATTTCCCGTGGCTACGGACGCCGCCCCCGTCGGACGCGCCGACGGTCTCTCCCGTTCGCCATTTTGCAAGGACTCATGGCCGGGCTATTGGTTTGGACATTGGGCTGGGTCGGCAGCGTGCTAACCCCCGCCCCGCATCGCCCCGCCAAGGCCGAACTTGATTCCGCCAACCGTGCCTTTGACGCCGGGGATTTGGATGAATCGATTGCCGCCTCCGAGCGCGCCCTAGCCGACATCCCCGAATGGCCGCCCGCCGCGCTCCAGATGGTGCGGGCGTTGGTCTACCGCAGTTATGTCGATTATGACGGCGCGCCAGATCGACGGCGGGCGCTGGAAGTCAGCGGAGCTGTCCTCGAGTCGCACCCCGACGACCCTGACGCTTTAGCGGCGCGGGCGTTCGCGCTACACGCCGATGGGCAGTCCTTAGCCGCGTATCGCTTGGCCGAGCGCGCCTTGCGACGTGACGCCCGCCACACGTTTGCGCGCCTGACCTTGGGATTGGCTTACGCCGGAGTCGGGTCATTTGAGCGCGGATTATCCGAACTGCGCCAAGCGGTGCGGTCTGGCGAATACCCTGTCGATGCGCTACGGGCGCTGGCCGTCGTACAATCGGACAGCGGGCGCTACCGTGACGCCGCCACCGGCATCGACCAAGCCATCAGCGCAAATCGTACCCTGATTCCGCTGCATTTCGAGCGCGCCCTGTACGCGCTACAAGTCGGCGACAGCGGGGCGGCCAGCACCGCGTATCTGCGCGTGTTGTCCTTAGACGCCGACAACGTGAAGGCACGGCTACGGATTTGTGAACTCAATTCGATGTTGCGCCAACGTGACGGCGCGTTGCGTTACTGCCGTGAGGTGGTCGAACTCGCGCCGGATTGGTCGGACGGTTGGCACGCACTGGGGCGGGAATATTTCTTGGGCGGCGAATTCAGCGAAGCGCAGACCGCGCTCAATCGTTGTTCGACGCTAGAGGTGATGCAGGGCGTCCCCCCGGCGGAGCGCACGTTTGATTGTTGGTATCTGCAAGGGCAGGCGGCGGAGCTGAACGGGGATTGCCCAGCGCTGATTGCGACCTATAACGAGTTCCGGGCGATGTCGGCGGCGGGCGCGTTCACCGAGACATGGACGTATCCGCCGGAAGGCCCAAGCGCGTGCATCACGCCGTGAAAAGTGGTCTGGTGATTGGGCGATAATTGGCGGTAGCCCCGCCAACCGATTTCCCCGACAATATCCCTATAGAACATGGACTCTAGTGGAATTAGGCCGCCTGTTTAGGTGAGACTATCCTTAAAGAGTCTTGTATCATCGCCACACTCGCATCGCAGACAAAAAAGGCATCGACACACGTCAACGACCACCTCCATAAAGGGGGTGACTTGCGATAAGCAAGCCCATGTTGACCAGCCTCAGTCTCATTCGTGAGACACCGTTATCCGGGTCATGATACCGACGGGTGACTGAACCAGCCCGTCGCTCTATCGCTCACCGTTAAACATGCCGAGGGTCTAGGCAAGTGCGGTGGGCATGACAAGCCCGAATACCATTGGCGAGGTTCACTTTACTGCCGCAAGGCGAGCATAATGAGGTAACTCATGCAACGAGTATTAGTGCTAGACAAGAACAAAAACCCGCTGATGCCCTGTCACTCGGCGCGTGCGCGGCAATTGCTCACACAAGGGAAGGCGGCGGTCTTTCGTCAATACCCCTTTACCATCAGCCCAAATCATGCGCCGCTTCAAATTAGGGCGACCGGGCATCAATCTCGCCAAATGTGCCGTGTCGATAAGTACGGCTTTCCACGAACCAGCCCCAAACAAGGGCGCATTCACTATGGTTTCCAAACGGGAGATATGGTCAAGGCGCTGGTC
>Ga0105046_10007492_pt1 | contig 17189 bp, 16 predicted proteins | sample MAT03_FD_78385 | JGI IMG/M metagenome (GOLD analysis project Ga0105046, IMG submission 78385) | Freshwater microbial communities from Lake Fryxell liftoff mats and glacier meltwater in Antarctica - MAT-03 (megahit assembly) | ecosystem: Environmental > Aquatic > Freshwater > Ice > Liftoff...
CGAGCACTACGGCCCCCGGAATCAGAACTGCAAGAGTCACACCTAAGAGAATCGCGGAGTTACGCATTTTGGGCAGAAGAATGCCGTCAATTGGCTGTCCGCTCACCAAAGAACTGCCGAGATCCCCGCGGGCGATGCCCGAAATCCAGTCCCAATATCGAATCATTGGAGGACGATCGAAACCGAGGCGGAGCCGCATCGCAGCCAAAGCTTTCGGGGTCGCCTCGCGGCCGAGTGCTGCGCTGGCGGCGTCGCCAGGCAGCAGCTCCACTGCTGCGAAGATCAAGAACGAGGCGATGATCAGACTTGCGAGCGCGAACAACAGGCGAGTTGCGATATACCTGCCCACATGTCCTCCTTACTTGTCGAACCATGCATCCTTGAATGTGTACCATCCAAGTGGGTTGAAGATGTGCGGCTCGATCCCCTTCAACTTGGCGGAAACGGCCGAGATGTTCGAGTTGAAACCCCAGATGATGTAGCCACCATCGTCCCAGAGCAGTTGTTGTGCCTCAGCTGCCAACTCGGTCCGCTTGGCCTCGTCGACGGTGCTGGCAACTTCTGCGACAAGCTCAGTTGCACGTTTGTTGACCCAGTTCGTCTCGTCGCCGTTGTATGCCTCAAACGACTGGATCCATTGGGCCAGGAACGGACGCCAACCCCAACTGGAGAAACAGAACGACACCTTCCCGTACACGTCTGACCAGAAGGAGTCAGTGGGGTGTTGTTGGGTCGTGAAGTTGATGCCGGCTGCCTTTGCGTTCTCTGCCATGATCAGTGCAGCCGAGACGAACGTCGGTTCGACGTCGGACGTGTGAAGCACGAACTCGTAGTCTTCGTACCCAGCCTCTTTCAACAAGCTGACCGCCTTCTCGGGGTCGTATGTGCGTTGTTCGATTCCCGACGCGTACAGCGGATCACCGCTTGCAAAGAGATCGTTGCCAACAGAACCGATGCCCTGCTGCGCGACCGCCACCATCTGCTCTCGATCCACGAGGTGCTTCATCGCTTGACGAACTCGGACGTCGTTGAACGGCTCGACCTGCGTATTCATGTAGATAGGTCGCCAGGCTCCGGCCGGAGCGATCAATGGCACCAACCCTGCCGCTTCCAAGACGCTGATCTGTGATGGGTCGATGTGTTCAGCAGCGTCGACTTGTCCGGCTTGCAGAGCGTTCAGGCGCGCTGTGGGCTCCGTGATCGAAATCAGCTCCACTGTGTCGACATACGGACCATCTTCGAAGTAGTTGTCGTTGCGCGTGAGGGTGGTTCTTTCTCCTGGCGTGTACGACTTGAACTTGAACGGGCCCGTGCCGATCATCGTTTCCGGCGTGAACTCGGTCGTGCCCGCCTTGATGATGGAGTTGTACCGCTGACCAAGCTGTGCCGGCATATCCGACCACGGCCGCGTCAGCACGAGTTTCACGGTGAGGTCATCGACCTTCGTGACGCCGTCGGGTGCGACCATGTCGAGGCTCGACGCCGCCGAACTGAGTTCGGACGCGGGGTCCATCTGGCGGAGCAAGCTGTAGACCACGTCGTCCGCTGTGAAGGGGCTACCGTCGTGCCACTGGACGCCAGACTTCAAAGTGATGGTCCACTCCGTCGCGTCTGCGTTGCCCTCGATCGATTCTGCGAGCTGCATCTTGTATGCGCCATCGGGAGACACATCGGTCAACAACGAGAAGACGCCATGTGTTCTGGCCTGCTGCATCGAACCGGTAGTCGGCCCGTTGGGATCAAGCAGATCGGTGGCCGCGCTACCCGCGGTAACGGCCGCCCTCAGCACTCCGCCCATCGGACGGCCGCCAGCCGCAGCAGATTCGGTGGTAGCGGTGATCTCCGCTGGCACCGACCCCGCCAAGGTGGTGGCCACGGCCCCGCCGTCTGACGATCCACAGGCAGCCAGAAATAGTGCGCCGAGACCAGCCGACGACCCCGTCGCCAAGAACCAGCGTCGAGTGAACGCCTTGGAAGGTGCCATCGCGGCATCATCCGGCGACTTGGATACGTCTGAACTGTCGTCGTTCATGTCTCGTCCGTTCACCTGGTACCCCCTTAGGTGGGCGAGTGTCGCCCGTACTATAAACATAAGATTAGCAGCGTTTGATACGCGAGCGCAAGCGTCTATTTTCTATGGTCCACGATGCTGTTTCGACCGCGAGGAGTGGGAGCCGGGCATCCTCATAGGCGTCGAGGAGGTCAGGGCGACTGACGGTCCGGTGCGGATGCAAGGTCACCAGCGGAGCGAAGGGCAGCGCGTCTACGCAGGGAACGTCTGGGTCCGCGGCGGTCGAACGCCAAGCGCCCGTCACACGCCAGGCCGACACGCGAGGACTCCTCACGTGTCACTCACCAGTACTTGGCGCACGGACCTCAACGCGCTCGACAGTTTCGACGAGACCAGCAGCGACTTCCGGAACAACGACTCCCGTCCGGCTCACATCTGAACCCGCCTGCGTAGCTACCACTCAGCCAGGGAGCCGTCGGGGTGGTTCCAGTGTGATGGGCGCCAGGCATGCCCGATGCGTGCGGCGGCAACGACGGCCGCCTCGTCGATCTCCAGCCCGAGGCCAGGGCCCGTTGGGCGCTGCAGGTAGCCGTTCACGTGTTCGAAGACGCTTCGGTCAACGAGATAGTCCAGAATGTCCGACCCGGCGTTGTCCAGGCCGGGCTCGGTGTAGCCCACCCCCTGCTCTTGGATGAGCGCGTTGGTGGCGGTGAAGTCGACCTGCAGGCATGCCGCCAATGCAATTGGCCCGATCGCAGAGTGCGGCGCAAGCGCAATGTCGTATGCCTCGGCCATCTCTGCGATACGCAGGGTCTCGGTTATTCCTCCGGCGTGCGAAGGATCCGGCTGGACGACCGCAAGGCCTGAACCAAGGAGGGCTTTGAAGTCGGTTCGTGAGAAGAGCCTCTCACCCGTGGCTATCGGAACTCCCGAAAGCGCTGCCAGCTCAGCGATCGCTTCGGGGAACTCTGGCGGGCATGGCTCCTCGACGAACATCGGCTGATACGGCTCGAGCATCGGCAGGAGTCGTCTGGCCATCGGGCGCGAGATCCGTCCGTGGAAATCGATTGCGATGTCGTTGGAGCGGCCGATTGCCTCACGCACGGCGGCGAGCCGTTCAACGACGGCGTCGGCCTTCTCCGGTGTGTCGATCGATGTCATCTCGGATGATGCGTTCATCTTGAGGGCGGTGTATCCCTTGGCAATCTGCTCTCGGGCTTCGGCGGCGATGGCCTCTGGCGAGTAGCCGCCAGTGCGGTCACCACCGATCCATGCGTAGATCCTCATTCGGTGCCGGACCGGCCCACCGAGCAGTTCGTGGACCGGCACCCCGTGCGCCTTTCCGGCGATGTCCCAGAGCGCTTGGTCAAGCCCGGCAATCGCGCTCGACAGCATGACACCTCCGCGATAGAAGGTGGATTTTGTCATGACCTGCCAGTGTCGCCTGATGGTCAGCGGGTCCTGCCCGATGAGGAGTTGTGACAGCTCCAGAACTGCGCTGGCAACCGTGCTCGCCAGGGCCTCGCCGCCAGGCTCGCCCCAACCCGTGATCCCTTCGTCGGTGTCGATGCGCACAAACAACCAGCGCGGCCGGATCAGGTAGGTCTCGACATTCGTGATCTTCACGCGGACCACCCCTTGCTCGTTGCCATGAGCTCGGGCTCGGCTCGGATGGCGTCAGGTGAGCCTCGCCAGCGCGCGCAGCGGACACCAAGCCGAGTCACGCCGGGGGCCAATCGAACGTGGTGCGGATCGGCTCCGATCGACCGGTTTCGGCTGATCGGTAGGTGCTTTCGATGATGTCGACCACGTGACGGGCGTGCTCTGCGGTGACCGGGGTCGGGGTGCCGTTGCGAACCAAATCGACCAGTTGCATGATGTCCTCGAAGACGTGTGATTCGGGGAGTTCGCGGTGCGGGCCCACAACATGCGGGAGTACGCGCATCTGAACATCCCAGTCCGAGGTTGGTGCGTCGACCGTGAGTTCGCGCATCGGGAAATCAAACGGCTCTCCGTTCAGTGTCAGGCCGCGGATCTCACCTTCGGTTCCGAAGAAACATGCGGCACCGAAGTCGTCGATGATGGTGCCGCCTGCCGTGCCATGAACTACCGCAAACGCTCCGTTGCCAAAGTCGAGGAGCGCGATGGTGTTGTCGTCCATTTCGCTCTTTATCTCACGGCCAGCGAACTCTCGGCGAGGCTCGACCACCCCAGAGAGCGCGGTGACGGCTCGGGCCGGACCAAGGACACTCGTGAGGCCATGCAGCGCGTACGACGTCATGTCATAGAGCGGGCCGCCACCCGGCTTCTTGAAATACCACGACGGGTCGATCGGAGACTTCGAGGCGGAGAGTCGCTCTGGTTCGTCCTGCTCGTGGTATCGGCCGAACGCGCACCCACAGATAGCCCAGCTGAGCCGCCCGATCGCCCCGCTCGAGATCAGCTCACGCGTTCGCGAGAGCTGGGGTCGTAGTACCTCGCCCGGTGACGCCACGATGCGAAGGTTTCTCTCAGCGGCCAAGGCGATCAACTCATCGGCCTCTTGCACTGTGGTCGAGATCGTCTTGTTGAAATGCACGTGCTTGCCGGCTCGCAGCGCAGCGCGACCGTGCTCGGCATGGAGTCCAATCGGTGATGAGATCGTGACCATATCGATTGTTGCATTTGCGAGCATCTCGTCGAGGGACGCGTAAGCGTTGGCAATCCCATACCGCTCAGCGGCCTCGCGGGCTCGATCGAGTACCGGATCACAGACCGCGGCAACAACCACCGAATCCTGGACGTCGGAAAGGGTGAGGTGAGGAAGCAGCGCGCGCAGGGTGAGCGCACCGACTCCCACGATGCCCAGCCGAAGCGGTGGGGTGTTGGTGGTTTCACTCACCAGGGTCTCCAGTCGTGATTGGGTCCAGAATGACTGTTCTCCCGCTCGCTGCCGACGTACGGGCTGCGGCGATGACGTCGAGCACGTGGACGGCGGCGGCGGCTGACGGAATCGGGGCTGCACCGGTCGCGATGCAGTCGATCAAGTGCTCGACGCCGAGGAGGTGGTCCGGCCCAGCATCTCGTTGATGATCAACCTCGGTCAGCACCCAATCACCGTCGGGTCCGAGCACCGACACAGGTGCCGAAACGTCGAGCAGACTGAACGCCACGGCACCTCGCTCGCTTCGAAGCTCGCATTCGGGGGCCGAGCTGGGAGCCGTCGCGAAGTTGACCTCGATGGAACCGACCGCATTGTTGAATCTCAGGGCAAGGTGCCACACATCATCGACCTCGACCGGCACGAGCAGCCCGGCATGTGGCCCCTCGGCCACGGTGAACGAGTCGCGCGTCCGCATCGAGACAGCCGCAACGGACGACACCTGTCCGAGGAGTCCGGTGAGCGCATGCAGGGGATAGACACCCATATCCACCAGCGGACCCGTCTCTGCACTGAAGAACGGTGATGGATCTGACTCGTATCCCTCCCATGGCGGCGCCCCACCAAGTGCGTGGGCGTGGACCGAGACGATTTCACCGAGCGCTCCGGACTCGAGCAGATTCCGCACCATCACCAGTTGTGGGAACAGCATGATCGACGGGGCGCAGACAAGCTTTCGGTTCAACTCTTCGCTGATACGTTCGAGCTCGCGAGCGGCGGTGGATGTTGCTGCCAGTGGTTTCTCGGTGTACACGTGGCATCCAGCCCGCAACGCTGCCAGCGTGATCTCGTGATGCACGTGGTGCGGCGTGAGGTTGACAACGATGTCGATGTTGTCGGTGATTGCTTCGTGGTAGTCCACGGTCCACCGCGGGATGCCGTACTGAGCCGCGACGCGCTGGACTCGATCGGGGCTCTTCCCGCACACGACGGCGATCTCAGCGCGGTCAGAGAGGCGGTGCGCTTCCGAGAGATAGTCACGCTGGGCGACATCGCCAACTCCTACAATTGCAACGCGGAGCCGTCTCACTGAGTGTGTGCAATTCTCGGAACGAGGCTGGGGACCAGCCGAACGATCTGGTCCGTCTCTCGCTGAGATTCGACGTGGAATCGCACCTTGTCGGCTCTATAGAGCACCCGGTAGTACTCCACAGGCTCACCGGAGTCGGAGAATGCCGTGCCCTCGACACACAAGAGCGGATCACCGGAGGTGATACCCAAGAGACTCGCCTCGGCTGAAGTCGCTCGGGTCACACTGATGACGCTGTCAGCCTTGGTGACAACCGTCTCGTACTTCTCATTCAGGATCTTGTACAGGGACTGGTTCGCAAACGATTCGGTCTCGAGACCCGGATACGAAGTCAGTGAAAGGTGGGCCTGCAGAATCGCAACGGGGGTGCGGTCGACGATCGCCACTCTCTCGAGCAGCATGCAGTCAGGGTCGCCGAGCCGAAGCGCTGACGCGACCTCGGGCCGTATCGCAACTCGCTCGTGGCGAGTCACTCGCGTTTCGAGCTCTGCGTGACGCTCGTTCATGCTTTCCGTGAAGGAATGCAGGATCGACACCTTCTCATCGAGGGACGATCCCCGAACGAACGTACCCCGACCTCGGCCACGTCCGAGAAGACCCTTGTTCACCACCTCGAGAATGCTTTGGCGAACGGGTGCGAGAGAAACGCCGAAATACTGGGCCAACTCCCTCTCGGATGGCAACCGCTCGCCGGGAACGAGACCACCGCTCTCGATCAAGTCGACCAGAACCTCGCTGATTCGGGCGTGCAATGGCATGCTTGATTCGCGTCCGAGCATGGCCCCATCTGTCAGTTCGTACCATCGCTGAAGGCTGCTGCTCATCCCCGGAGTTGTCGCTTGAGATTCTCCCATGATTCTGATATTATGACTTCATGATGTCTGTGTGTCAAATGGTGTCCCAACCCGGTTTTTCTCCGTGGCGAGCGTAGTCGTGGAGACAAGTCACGCGGGTACCTACAACCCCTCGCCCCGACCGAAGTTCGATCGACCAACTCATATAACGAATGCTGCTGCCACCAGACACGTGTGGGGTGACGATGTAGCTGGCCACGTGGCTGATTGGATCTACGTCTCGAGCGAAATGGTGCATGCGCTCGTTTTCGGCCTTGGCCCGCACGGATCGTTCAAACACTCACCTGATCATCGCACCGTCTTTGGAGCGGATGAACTCCTCTACGTGCTCGAGGGTGTGATGGCAATCGCTGATCCCGAAACGGGTGAGGTGCAGCGGGTCGAGGCTGGAGAAGGCGTCTTTTTCCGCCGCAATACCTGGCACCATGCGTTCGCACAAGGTGAGGGCCCGCTGCGGGTGCTGGAGCTCTTCTCACCGCCACCATCCGCCGGCGCTTCTGGTGCATACTCCCAAACTCGGCCGTATCTCGAGTCGAGCCGGTACGCCGACGATTCGTTGCTCGGCAACCTGGCTCCGGCTGCTCTGGCTCCTCGCGCGCTGAGGCGGATCGAATCGCGAGACATCGTGTGGCGCCGAGACCTTGGTGTGTTGGTGGGCCTTATGGCCAGTACCGAGCACCTGACCGCAGGAGTGCTCGAAGTCGATCCTGGGCAGGCAACCAAGGTCCACACCCACGTGGGAGACGAGGTTCTGTACGTCACCGAAGGGAAGCTGACAGTCAGGGCGTGGCACAACGACGAGACGTACGTTTTCGAGTTGAAACCCGACGATGCCTGTTATTTCCCGGCGGGATGCCGCCACGAGTATCGCAACTACGGTGCCACTACAACACGTTCGGTATTTGGCGTCGCCCCTACGTATCTCGGCAGTTGACTCTCGTCGCTGGGATTGATGCGGGTGGGACAAAGCTCGCGGTAGGTCTGGTCGAGCGCGAATCAGGTCGAGTTCTCGACCGAAGTGAGGTCGCTACCCAACCTGAGCGGGGTGGCGCGGTGGTACTCGCCGACTGTGAGCGGCTTGTTCGTCGAATGGTTGGCGCGGTTGAGATCGCTGGAATCGGACTTGGAGTACCCGAGCTTGTTTCGCTAGATGGCGCAATCACGAGTGCCGCGCTCTGGGATTGGCGCGACGGCGGCTGGCAATCAGCTCTGGGACAGATTGCTCCGGTGGTGGCCATCTCCGATGTCCGAGCAGCGGCGGTTGCTGAAGCACGCTTTGGAGCGGGTCTCGGGCGTGGGTCGTTCTTGTATGTGAGTATTGGCACCGGCATCAGTCATGCGCTCGTGATCGACGGCGTCGTATGGGAGGGCGCTCGCGGTAACGCCGTCGTGATGGGAGCACCCCCGATCGAGAATCAAGCGAGTGGGGCAGCGCTGCAAGCGCAGTCTGGAATCGCCCGAGTGGAAGCGTTGCTCGAGTCCGAGGAATTCAGTCAGTTGGTGGAGACGGCCGCCCACGCTCTGGGGATCGAACTTGCCCGAATGGTGAATGCACTCGATCCGGCTGCACTGGTGATTGGTGGCGGGTTGGGACTGTCCGAGGAATATCGGACGAAAGTCGTCGGATACATGCGACCAGAGATCTACGCCGACAGCACCCGTGCCATCGAGGTCATACCCGCTGCGCTGGGAAAGGATGCGGGCATCATTGGCGCTGCTCTGGCGACCCTGCCGGAGCGAGGCTGGGCGCGGCATCGATGAGCCGACGCGTGTAGTCGTCTACAGGGTTGGCCAACACATCCCTGAGTAATCCCTGCTCTTTGACGATGCCCGACTCGAGAACGAGTGCCTGCGTTGCGACGTTGGCGACAACTCCAAGGTCGTGGGAGATGAACACCAGAGCCAGTCCGAGATCACGTTGCAACTGAGCCAGTAGTTCGAGAACAGTTGCCTGCACGGACACGTCGAGCGCCGATGTGACCTCGTCACAGATCATGACTGATGGATGCGCTGCCAGCGCCCGCGCGATCGCAACGCGCTGGCGCTCACCGCCGGAGAGCTCCGGGGGGAATGATCTTGCGATCTTTGTCGGCAGCTGAACCTGGTCGAGGAGTGAAATCGCTTCCGCTTCGGCGTCTTTCCTACTCAGGTTGCGCAGGATCTGTGCCGGCCGCGCGACCTCGTCAATGACGCGCCTGCGCGGATTCAGCGAGTCATATGGGTTCTGGAATACGATCTGGATCTGACGACGGATGTCACGGGGGCGCTGGCCAGCTTCGGGCGCAAGCTCGATCCCTCTCAGCAGGATGCGGCCCGCGTCGGGCACGTGGAGCCCGCTGATGCACCGGCCGATCGTCGTCTTGCCGCTACCCGACTCGCCCACCAGTGCTACCGCTTCACCACTTTGCACACTGAACGAGATGTCGCTCGCCGCTATCACGTCACCTTGCCGCGATCGGTGTACTGCGCGCAGCCCCTTCACCTCCAGCAGCGGGACACCGGAGCCCTCGGTGATGGTGCGCCCATCGACCTCGCGGCTCACGACAACCGGCTCGACCATCTGCCACCGGATGCACCGCACCATGTGGGTGTCGTTCGTTGTCGGCTCGAGTTCCGGGACAGCGATCTCGCATGCCTCTATACGCAGAGCACACCGCGGCGCGAACGCACACCCGGGGGGACGCACCCCGACACCGACCGCCGTTCCAGGGATCCCATGGAGCCGTTGTGGCCAGCGATGATCTGGAACCGACCCCACGAGGCCGCGCGTGTAGGGGTGATGCGAGGCGCGGAGCACCACTCACCCTCCACGGCTCACGGACGTTCACCAAACGTGACCTTGGCGACTGTATGGCGTTCGTCATTGAGCGGGATATCCCACTCTCGAAGTTGATCACTCATCGCTGGTCGATCGAAGACGCAACTGAAGCGTTCTCGGTGTTCGACTCTCAAAGGGCGGGGAAGTGCATGCTCGCGCTGCACGGCCCGGGCTAACCAACAGGCGCCCCGGGGGTGAACTCACACGGCATTGCCTTGATACCGTTGAAGAACATCGAATGCATGAGGACAGGTTCGCCGGTGATCTCGACAGTTCCCAAGCGTTCTTGAAGCGTTTTGAACAGTACCCGCATCTCGAGCCTGGCAAGGTGAGCCCCGAGACAGAAGTGCAGGCCGCCTCCCCCGAACGTGACGTGAGGGTTGGGGTTGCGGGTGATATCGAACTTGTCGGGGGCATCGAAGACTCGTTCGTCGCGGTTTGCCGAGTTGTAGAACATCAGCACCTTGTCGCCTGCGCTGATCGCTGTTCCGTCAAGCTCGAGATCCTCGATCGCGGTGCGGCGGAAATGGATCACTGGCGTCGACCAGCGAAGCATCTCCTCGACCGCATGTGGTGCCATGTGCTCGTAATCACCGAAAAGGAGCGTGCGTTGGTCGGGGTGCTCGGAGAGGGCGAGCATGCCATGGGCGATCGACGCAGCCGTAGTTTCGATACCCGCCGTCACCAGCAGTTCGAAGAAGGTACCCATCTCCTCAGCCGTCAGATGCTCACCACCCGCATCGGCCATGACCAACGTGGTCGTGAGGTCTTCCCGAGGGTGCTTCTGGCGCTCACGCCCTAGCTCCTTCGCATACTCGATGAGGTCGAGTACCGCCTGAAGTGCATCATCGAACGAGCCGTACTCGGCATCACCGAGCGGTACTGCGATCCGCGATAGCCGCGCGATCTCTCTGCGGTCGCTCTCCGGGATGCCCATCATCTCGCAAATCACGGCGGTAGGAAACGGCTCGGCAATCTCAGAGACGAAATCGCACTCACCGCGCTCGACCACCGCATCGATGATGCGATCGGCCTCCGCTTGGATCATCGGCTCGAGCTGCGCGATGTATCTCGGTGAGAAGGCACCGGAGACGACCGAGCGCATCTGTGCGTGCCGAGCACCGTCCATGTTGAGCATGCCACTGAACGCTTCAACGGCATCGAGTGGTAGCTCAAAGAGCTCGGTGCCCCGGCCGGACACAAACCGTTTGGCATCGCGGCTCACTGCTCGAACGCCGCTGTGGGTTACAACCGCCCAATATCCCCGCCCGCCGTCGGACCATGCGGTCACCAGTTCGGGCTGCCAACTGATCGGATGATTCTGACGCAGGGCAGCGAACCCACTCTCGCGCTCCGGGCTGATCCAGAAGTCCGGCTGCGACAGCGAGACCCCCGAAGTCGATTCCTCAGAGCTGGCCATGGCGGCGGGTTTGACAATGAAACATCATAACGTCATAGTATCAGTTCAATGTCCCACGGAAAGCGCGTCGTCGTCACCGGAGCCAGAGGCGGAGTCGGTGTTCGCGCCGTGCACGCGTTGTCCGCAGCGGGCTACGACGTCATCGCCACCGACCAACTTGCGCCGTTGGTCGATTATCCCTGGGATGCCAGTGTGCACTACTACGAGGCGGACCTAGCCGACGCGGGCTCAGCGTTCGCCATCGTCCAAGACGCCGACGTGGTCGTACACACGGCAGCGATTCCAACTCCTGAGTTTCATCCGGCGCACGTCGTTTTTGCGAACAACATCATCTCGACGTTCAACATCCTCGAGGCGTCCGTGCGGTGCAAGGTGCGCCGGTTTGTCAACATCTCGAGCGAGACCGTCCCCGGGTTCATTTTCGCCGAGCGGGCGTTCGGGCCTACCTACGTTCCCGTCGACGAAGAGCATCCGATCAAACCGCAGGATCCGTACGCACTCGCCAAGCACTTCGGAGAGCAGCTGATGGACGCCGCCGTTCGCCGCTCTGAGATCCGATGCATATCGATTCGGCCGAGCTGGGTGCAACACCCCAACGACTACCAGAGGTGGCTGGCAGCGGCGATCAGAGATCCCAGTGAGATGACCCAGAACGCGTGGAGCTACACCGACGCGCTCGACCTCGCCGATGCAATCGTGCTGGCCGCCAACTCCACCCTTGATGGGCACGAGGTGTTCTACATCGCCGCGCCTGACAACATGACGGGGCGACCACTCGCAGAGTTGGTTGCGACGTACTTGGGTGATTCCGTCGAACTTCGGCCAACCGCACGCGAGGACGCCTCTGGAATATCGTGCGCGAAGGCGGAACGGCTTTTGGGGTACTCACCGACGCGGTCGTGGCGCGACCATCTCTTCGACGACGGCACCCCCCGATAGTGATCGAGCAATGATGATCGAGCGAGATGCCGCTGTCCGCCGACTCGATGACCTGTATGTGATCGCTGCAGGACTCGATCATCCCGAATGCGTGAACCCTGGGCCCGATGGCCGGCTCTATGCCGGAGGCGAACTCGGCCAGATCTATCAGATCGAGCACGAAACGCAGACCGCCATCCATGTCACTGACGCCGGTGGATGGGTCGGTGGGGTGTGTGTGGACGGGGCCGGCATGGTCTACGCATGCACCCTTGGCGGGGTCAGTGCTGTGATGCGGATCAATCCGGCTGACGGTGAGGTGGATACGTGGTGCGAGTCGGCAGATGGCCGACGGCTTGTGATGCCCAACTATGCAGCGTTCGCCCCCGACGGAGCCCTGTGGTTCACCGACTCCGGCCCTGAGGATTTCGCCACCAAGGCCGGCCGTCTGATCCGTGTCCCCGTCGGTGGTGGCGATGCGAAGGTCATGAGTGCCGGCCATCAGCTCCACTTCCCGAACGGAATGTGCTTCGACGCAGACGGCCTGCCCTGCTATCTGGAGACCTTCACCCCCCGGCTTTCGCGACTGCGAGACGGTCGGCCCGAGCTGATCGCCGAGTTTCCTGGCAACTCCCCCGACGGCGTGGCGCTGTGTGAGGACGGCGGCTTCCTCGTATCGATGTACTACCCCTTTCGTCTCGTGTACGTGCCGCCCAAGGGTGGGGACTACACAGTCGTACTCGACGACCTCACGGGCATGAATATCCCGATGCCGACCAACGTCTGCTTCTATGGCGATGGTCTCAGGAATATTGCTATCGCTTCGCTCGGGGGATGGGTGATCAAGGGCATCGATCTCGGTATCACCGGCGCGGCGCTGCAGTACCCGTGTGGCGCCTCGAGGCCAGCGGCTGCCGCGATCGAATCTCCCGACTCCGAACAGGAGACAATGAATGAGTGTGTCTCGAAAGGTGGACTTCCCGATGGCTACTGACGCGCATCCAACCGTTGTACCCCGCTCAGGCGCTGAGCTGAAACTGTGGGGCAACCCAGTCGCCATAACCGATCAGGCAGTTCGGCTTCTGTTCGCCGTCTCGCCTCAGTACGCGCCGGCATCGTCTGGCAACGTGCGTGACGAGAGGCAATGAGAATGTCTGCCACGCTCCGATCTGACAACACGTTGCCGACGTCAGGCTCCATTGGAGTGCTGATTGGGCGGGTATGGAATCCTGCAGTCGGCGGCCCCGCCGTTGTGGTGGTTCGTGACTCAGGCGTCTTCGATCTCAGTACCGACTTCGCCACAACTCGCGATATCACCGAAACCGAAGACCCAGCGCGGGCGGTGAGCTCAGCTGGGGGAACACGGATCTGTGGGTTGGACGAGTTGCTCGCGAACTCGGAGATCGACGGCCGCAACAGCAACCGTCCGTGGGTGCTGTCGCCCATCGACCTGCACGTCGTGAAGGCGGCCGGGGTGACGTTCCCGGTGTCGATGATCGAGCGTGTGATCGAGGAACACACCCGCGGCGATCGGGGTGCGGCGGCCACGGCGCGGGCTGAAATCCTTGGGATCCTCGGTGGCGCACTGGACTCGCTACGACCGGGATCCCCCGCTGCCGTAGCGCTCAAGGCGGATCTCGTCGATCGAGGGTGGTGGAGCCAATATCTCGAAGTCGGCATCGGACCCGACGCTGAAGTGTTCACAAAGGCCCCCACTCTGTCGTCGGTGGGGTCCGGGAGCAAGGTCGGGGTCTTGTCGACTTCACGGTGGAACAATCCCGAGCCCGAGTTGGTGTTGGTGGTCAACTCGAGGGGTGTGATCGTGGGTGCAACACTTGGCAATGACGTCAACCTTCGCGATGTCGAGGGCCGATCGGCTCTGCTACTTCCGAAGGCGAAAGACAACAACGCCTCGGCCGCGATCGGCCCGTTCATTCGCCTGTTTGACCACACCTACGGACCCGATGATCTGCTGCGTTCGAACATCACCTTGACGATCGAGGGCCGCGATGGCTATCGACTCGAAGCAACAAATCCAATGGCGGCGATCAGTCGCACACCAACCGAACTGGTGTCACAAGTCATTGGCCCCCACCACCAGTATCCCGATGGCTTCGTCCTCTACTGCGGAACGTTGTTCACGCCAACGGATGATCGCGATGAAGCCGGTAGGGGATTCCACCACAAGGTCGGCGATGTGGTGTGCGTCAGCGAGCCGTGGCTGGGAACACTGATCAACGCTGTCGAACACAGCGAATTGCTGCCGCCATGGGACTTCGGGATTGATGATCTGTATCGGAACTTGGCAGCCAGGGGCTTGCTCACCCCAGCCGCTATCAGCCAGCGAGCAGACACAAACAGTAGTGAGTTGTTGACGACTGATCCCCGAACAGGTAACGAATCCGGCACCGGCCTTCGTCCGACGACGGATGTGGACGTGGATCGAGTTGTCCGTGGCTGTCTCGCAGCCCAACGTGATTTCGAGGCGTACGAGCGGGTCGACCGAGCTCGGCTGCTGGACGCGTGCGCTGACACGCTTGAGGCTCATCGCGACGAGCTTGCGTTGATCGCGGACCGTGAGACTGCTCTCGGTGTCGCACGGTTGACGAGTGAAGTGAACCGCAGCGCGTTCCAGTTCCGATTCTTCGCTGATGTCATCCGCGAGGGCAGCTACCTTGGCGTCGCAGTGGACCACGCCGCAGACACTGTGCTGGCGCCTGCACCGGAAGTTCGGCGAATGCTCTTTCCACTCGGTGTTGTCGCTGTGTTCGGCGCCAGCAATTTCCCGTTTGCGTTCTCGTGTGCCGGCGGTGACGTGGCTTCGGCGCTGGCCGCGGGGAACGCAGTGGTGATCAAGGCACATGAGTCTCACCTCAAGACCTCTCAACGAACCTTCGAGCTGCTGAGTTCGGCCGCAGCCGCGTGGGGAGCACCGCATGGTCTCCTTGGGATCGTGTACGGCAGGAATGCCGGGTCTGCTCTGGTGAGTCATCCGGATGTTTCAGCTGTTGGATTCACGGGGTCGATCACCGCCGCGCGTGTATTGATGAATACGATCGCCGACCGACCCAATCCGATCCCGTTCTATGGTGAACTCAGCAGCGTCAATCCGCTCGTGATCTCACCGGGAGCTGCGCAGGCCAGAGGCCCGGCGATCGCGGATGGCTTGCACTCCTCGTTCACGCTCGGCGCAGGTCAGTTCTGTACGAAGCCGGGACTCGCATTCATCCCCGCTGGCGACGACGGTGATCAGATCGTGAACAGACTCCTCGAACTGGTCGCCAACGACGACCCACAGACACTTCTGAACGACCGGATTCGAGATTCGTTCAATGCTGCGCTAATGGACATCGAGAACGAGTTGAAAAGCGATCCGGCCGCAGTTGGCCGAGACGCGGCTGCGTCGGCGGGGTTCGCTTGCCGGGTGGCGTTGTTCGAAATATCAACGGACGAGTTGCGCTCGACAATCGCTCGGGAAGTGTTTGGTCCCTCGATCATCGTCGTTCGCTACGACAACCTCGCAGCGGTCTACTCGGGACTCGATTCGGTCCCACATTCACTGACGGCAACGCTCCACCATGAGGAGTCGGAACGGGAGCTGGTCGAGACGTTCACGCGGATAGCTCGTGTACGCGCCGGTCGAATCCTGTACAACGGCTACCCGACCGGGGTTCGAGTTTCGTGGGCCCAGCATCACGGAGGACCGTGGCCGGCAACGAACACGCAGCACAGCTCGGTCGGCGCCGACGCGATAGTTCGATTCCTTCGACCCATTGCGTTTCAGTCCGCCCCCAGCCATGTATTACCCCGCGAACTTCGTGACGAAGAGGATTCCATCCCGCGCCGTATCGATGGCACTCTGACGATCAACTCAGACTGAACCCGTGAATCCCCCTGGCTTTGATGGAGGTTCTCTACCTTTGAAAGAAGGAGAGTGCCATGTCATCGAAGAGGGTTCTGCCCAAGGGCAGGCGGTACACGGAGCAGCAGAAGGAACAGGCGGTGCGGCTGGTCTTGTTGGCTCGCGAGGAAGGCCGCGGGTTCGCTGCTGTGCAGCGGATCGCTGATCAGTTGGGCTACGGCGTTGAGTCGGTGCGCCAGTGGGTCAAACAGGCTGACATCGACGCCGGCGATAAGGCGGGCCTGTCGACTGAGGACCGCCAGCGGATGCGTGAGATGGAAGCCGAGATTCGCGAGCTGAAGCGTGTCAACGGCATCTTGGAAGCCGCTGCGTCTTTCTTCGGGGCGGAGCTCGACCGCCGCTCGAAGCGTTGATCGAGTTCGTCGATCTCAACAGGGACGAGTTCGGGGTCGAGCCGATCTGCCGTGTGCTGAGCGCACAGGACTGCAAGATCGCCCCGTCGACGTACTACGCGCGCAAGACCCGACCGCCATCCGCGAGGGCGATCCAAGACGCGATCTGGGTGCCGGTGCTGATGGCATTGTGGACCGTCAACTATCGCGTTTACGGGGCGCACAAACTGTGGAAGGCAGCGCTTCGCGACGGTCACCTGATCGGCCGCGATCAGGTGGCCCGGTTGATGCGGGCTATGCAGATCCAGGGTGCGACACGGAGTCGTCGTGTGCGCACGACGATCCGCGACGACAACGCACCACGGTCACCGGATCTCGTGAAACGGGACTTCACCGCGGATCGACCGAACCGTTTGTGGCTGACCGATATCACTTACGTGCCGACCTGGTCGGGGGTCGCGTACGTGTGCTTCATCATCGACGCCTACTCGAGGATGATCGTTGGCTGGCGGGTCGCGTCGCACATGCGCACCGACATGGTCCTCGACGCGTTGTCAATGGCATCATGGTCCAGAGGCACACACCTCGAAGGCTTGGTCACACATTCCGACGCCGGGTCGCAATTCACGAGCGTGCGATTTGGTGAACGACTCGCCGAACTCGGAGCGGTCCCCTCGATCGGCACCGTCGGCGACAGCTATGACAACGCGCTCGCTGAGACAGTCAACGGCTACTACAAAACCGAACTGATCCGCGGACCCGGCCAAGGCCCGTGGAAGTCGGTCGATGATGTCGAGCTGGCCACCCTCGGCTGGGTCCACTGGCACAACACCACCCGCCTCCACGGCCACTGCGGCGACGTCCCACCCGCCGAGTTCGAAGCAGCGTTCTATGCTGCACAACACCCCGACCAACTGGTTGGAATCCAATAACCCGAACCTCTACCGAAGCCAGGGGGATTCAG
>Ga0105046_10007493_pt1 | contig 17189 bp, 12 predicted proteins | sample MAT03_FD_78385 | JGI IMG/M metagenome (GOLD analysis project Ga0105046, IMG submission 78385) | Freshwater microbial communities from Lake Fryxell liftoff mats and glacier meltwater in Antarctica - MAT-03 (megahit assembly) | ecosystem: Environmental > Aquatic > Freshwater > Ice > Liftoff...
CGCCGACGGCGGGGAGCTCGCCCCGCGCGATCAGGCGCCGGATCGTGCTGGCGTCGTACGCGAGGAGGCGCGCCGCCTCGGTGATCGTCACCTGAAACGGCTCCAGCTGCGCTCGCCCACCGCCGTCAGGCATGCGTTGCTCAGCCTGCGGCGGGGGGATAGTAGGTGCGCGTGATATCATCGCGGAGATCTCCTGTGGGCTAACGCTGCCAATGACTGAACGTCGAGGCGCAACAGAGCATGTTTCAGCAGCATACAGGAAGAAGCGAGAAGGTGGAAGGGGACGAAACGGGGATCAAAAGCGGGGGCTAGACAAGGGGACAAAGGTTAAGACGCGTCGGACCAGTCGCCAGCGGCTGGTAGGTACCGCAGCTGAAAAGGCCATACCAATGCCCTAAATAGCCATGCGCCGCTTGATCTGGAAGACATGGCGCTTCGGTGGCGCACTCATCCGTGTTTGGGATGGCTATGGTATAGTAGCGGCGAACCAGACTAGCTTATTCAGCAGAGCGGCAGCTATGGACACACCATTCACTCTGCCCGACCTCGACGTGCTGCGCTTGCGCATGAGCATGCGCCTGCTCGCGGATTCCCGCCTGCCTGCCTTCAAGGGTGGGCTTTTCCGCGGCGGCTTTGGCTTCGCCTTTCAGCGCGCCACCTGTCCCGAGCGCTGCTGGGGTCGGGCGAACACCTGCGGGGAGGCGACGATCTGCCCGTACCGCTGGGTCTTCGAGACGCCCCACCCGCCCGATGTGCCCCAGATGCACGATCTCCAGGATGTGCCCCGGCCCTTCGCCCTGCGGCTCTCACCCGACCAGCGCACGAACTACCGTGCTGGCGAGAGCCTTGAGTTCGACCTCGCGATTATCGGGCGCGGCATCGAGTACCTGCCCTATTTCCTCTTCGGCTTCGCCCGCCTAGGTGAGCTGGGCCTGGGCGCTGGGCGCACCCCGGCGCGCCTGGAGCGGGTTGAGGCGCTGGAGCCCTGGAGTCCAGTGGGAGTGGTGGTATACCAGGATGGCCGCGTCGTCGCGCCGGCGACCCTGCCACGGCTCGGGGGGCCGGGTATGCTCGACCGAGCTGCCTCCCTGGGCTCCGACCTGCGGCTGCATATCGAGATGCCGCTCCGGGTGAAGGCGGGCGGGCGGATGATCGACCGGGTCGATCTGCCAGCGATCACGCGAGCCCTGGCCTGGCGCCTCGACGCACTCGCCACCTTTCATGGCGTCGGGCCATGGGCGGCGAGTCACCGTGGCCTAGCCGAGCTAGCCCGCGATGTGCAGGTGCAGCAGCAACAGCTGCGCTGGCTGGAGTTGGAGCGGCGCTCCGACCACCATGGCGGGCCGCAATCAATATCGCTCGGCGGGCTCGTCGGCAGCGCTGTGCTGCGCGGTGTGCCGCTGGAGCTCCGGGCGCTGCTGCTCGCTGGCAGCGTGGTCAATGTGGGCAAGGCCTGTGTGTTTGGCAATGGCGCAATTAGTCTCGAGCCGATCTGAGTTCGCACGTCGCGAGCGCACAGTTTGATAAGAGACGCTTCTCAGGCAGGCGTGTACCAGAGCGTTTCCAGAAAGATCAGAGTAATTGTGGATGAAAGGATCGTAAATTGCGTTTGGAATCCAGACATGCTACACTTGGGGTCGTTACGAATGCACTTGGCGCGCGAGCAGCGCGCGCTTGTATAGTCTGACATTAGTGCCTGACCGCCGCGTGATCTGGCTGTATAGGTGTGCCCTTCGCACGCCATGCGGCCTGGTCATTTTCTGCGAGGAGCATGTATGGCGATGGTCCAGACGCCCGAACCGGCTGTTTCTGCTGCCCTGCCTCTTCGTGAGCATTCCCCACTTCCCCAGGAACTTGCCGAGATTATCGACCAGGTCGAGCGCGAGGCTGCCAGCTGGCGCGCTGAGCTCTCGGTCAGCATTGGCCAGGCCCAGCAGATGACCGGCTTGAAGGACTCGCAGATTCGTTACTACGAGGAGCTTGAGGCGCTACAGCCGCGTAAGGCTGGATCCCAGAGCGGATCGACCCGCTTCTTTACGATTGCAGATATCCGCCGGCTGAAGGTGTTGGCCCTACTGATGCAGCGCGGTCGGCGGCCAGCCGAGGCCGCTGAGCTGGTGCGATTCCACAGTGAAGCGGTCGATGTTGGCGCCCATAAGCCCATCACTGCGATCATCAGGGCCGAGCGGAGCGCTGTCACCGACGGTTTCTTTCTCGCCAGGCTGATCAGCCAGATTATTGAGGCCGCCCAGACTACCTTATCTTCTGACCTGGGGCTGCCGACGGTGCGCGTGCTTGGCGCACTCTTGCCCATGCGCTCGGTCTTCCCGACTGATATGACTCCGGCGGAGCTTGTCACTATCGGTGACGAGTTGCTGCGCGCGCCAGCTGATATGCTGGTCGCCCTGGTCGAGCAGAGCGACCCGGAAGCACTCAAGGCCCTCGCGACTCCGCTCATTGGGACGGGAAGTGACTCACAGACGATCCTCTTCTACAGCCGTGAGCCACACACACTCGGCCTTTCGATTCGTCCGCGCTACTGCGCATATATTCCTGAACACGCCCCCGAGCAGGCGCTGCTCTTACTGCTAGAGTGCCCAGATAGCTATGACCCGCCGACAGCGTTGCGACCGGACGATCCCACCCGCACCCGGCTGCTGGACACGCTGCTAGAAATCTGCGCCGGGATCGCGCCCGAGTTCCGCACGGCGACACTGGCCAAGAATCATCGCTACCGCTCCGATGGTTTTCCGCTGACGATCACTCAGGCCAGCTGCGCGCAGTTGCTGCGCACGATTTGTGCGGTGATCTTCCCTGGCGATGAGCAGGCGCTGGGGGCGCTGCTCGTGCCAAATAACCTCGACCGGCCCGAGTCGCTCTCAATTCTGGCCAGCCTTGGCTACGACGATGAGCTCGCGAAGCGGGCCCGCCTCGATCTGCGCGGCGACCAGGGGCAAGGCCTGAGTGGTCGCGCCTTCCGCCTCCGCGAGCCGTTCCTCTCGCTGCACGCCGCGGAGGACGACCGGGTGGAGTATGCGATCGAGGAGGGCAGCCGCCAGGCGCTTGCTGTGCCCCTGGCCACAACCTGGGGGCTCGCCCCGTTCGGGGTGCTCTACCTCGCGACACGCAGCGACTCCGGCGGCCTGGATAGTCACCGCGCCTACGCGGCGCTGATCCTCGGCAGTATTCTGAGCGAGATGCTGGGGCGCTGGTGGTTAACCCGGCTGCGCAAGGATCTGGATGCGACGCTCCATCATCGCCTGCGGGATATCGTCGCCTGGCTCGATGGCCTCGACGAGCGGGGCCCAGATTTCCAGCGCGGCCTCGCTGTGATCTATGCGCTCTGGTGTAAGGCCGCAACCGGCGCGAAGTCGGAGGACTTCGCCCGCAAGCGCCTGACTATCGCCGTGCTCGATATCGATCACTACCGCCATACGGTGCAGGCGCGCTCCAACGAGCCACTGCCGCTCCAGGCGCAACGCCATGTGTGCGAGGCGCTGCGCCGGGTTGATCCACATCTACGTGGCTATTGGTTTCGGAATGATCATGCCCTTCTGGTGCTCCCCGACCACGATGGTCCCCTTGCTGAGCGGCTGCTCGTGCGGATCATCGACCAGGTCGGGCTCACCCCGCTGAAGCTGCCCACCCTTGATGGCTCGCTGCGCTCGATTACTGTGAGCGCTGCCTACAAGGAGCTCACCTATAAGGCGCTTCACGATCTGGGCTGCGGTGAAGCGGAGCTTCAGCAGAAGATCGGGTCGCTGGTGCGCCTGCTCTGTGTGGAGACGCGGCGCGATGGCGCCAGCAACGTGGTGGCCCTTGGCCCACCCGCTGATCGTGAGCCTCTGGCTGCGGTAAGCTGAAACAATCTGGATGCTTTATAGAAGAGAGGACTTCGTCTGGAATATCTGGAATAGCTGCTTGATCGACCGCGCCGAACGTGGTATCATCTGCGGACCGGTTACCCCAGCCTGTAACCGATAACCCGACGGATGGGGAGCTGTGCAGCTACTGCACGGCTCCTTTCTGTCCTCACGGCAGGAGGTTGATCATGAGCCAGTCCGTTGTAGACAGCGCCGGCCCGCCCGCCGACATTGGGTCGCAGGTTTACATCCGTACGCTGGGGGTTACTGCGGTCTGGGTCCATGGAGTGCCAATGCACTGGAAGGGTAATGGCGCTGGGCGGCATCAGCTGCGGAGAGGGTGTGGCTACCTGGTGGGCTCGTGCGGCCTCCCGGTAAGCTGGCGCAAGCTCAAGGAGGTGGTCGGCGGGCGCGCGGGTGTGGAGCCAGCCCGCTCCTACTACATGGTCGCTGGCCTCGTTCAGATGCTCGAAGCCTGGGGCATGGCTGAGGCATTGCATAGCGGCGATCACCAGCTCACGCTGCTGCCGCATCCGGTCTGGAGCAGCGACGTGGATCACCTCCGGGCCTTGTATCGTTCCGCTTACCACCACCAGAATCGCGGCAACATCGCGGCGACGGTCGCCACGCTGGAGCAGGCCATCCGCCATTGCGGCGACAAGGATGGGCACCGCTTCCTGCGTGAGCTGGTCGAGTCGCTGCCTGGCGACTCGCACCTCCAGATGCAGGCCACGAGCGTGAGCGATATCCAGCGCGATACGCTCAAGTGGCTCGCCCGGCTCTACCTCGCTACCGACCAGCTGGATCGCTGGGAGTGCGCGCTCGTCCTGGCGCAACATGCGCTTCAGCTCCCCGGCGCGGGCGTTGACGAGCTTCTGCTTGCCGCCGATGCGGCTGATCGCGGCGGCCTCAGCGGCTTGGCGAGGGGCTATCGTGACCGGGCCAGCAGGGACGACTAGTACACCTGGCCCGCTCAAGCACCATTTTTCAGATATTTCAGAATATCTGGCGCCCATCATGCAACCATCCAGATCATCGTGTGCTAGGCTATGGCTAGCGGCCATTCTGGGCCGCAAGACTAGCCACGGAGGCACGCGATGCCGATTGATCCGCGCAACCTCGCGCGCTACAGCGCGCCCAGTCAGCCAACCCCTGCGCCCACTCTCGCTGGCCCGCCACCCCTGCCCGACCTCGTGCTGCTCGGCGGCGGCAACTCCGGCGAGGCGGTCGTGCTGCGGGCCCAGGCGCTCGCCGCCCTCGACGGTCAGGGCATCACTGCGGGCGGCATCAACAACGATGGCCTCGGCCCACGGGCGATCACCGTCGCCCGCGCTGGCGAGCCGTCGCTGACCCTCGCCCTGACCGAGCGCCTGCTGCTCGCCGGCGCGAACCCACGTGATCGCCTGGCCGATTATCCCCTCCTCGACCAGCGCTACGTCCGGCTGCTGCGCGGCATCCCAGTGCTGGAGACCTACCCTCGCGCCGGGCACGGCGGGCACGGCCACCCGGTCATCTCTGCCCTCGACATCGATCTGAATGTGGGCGCGCTGCTGCGCTTTTGCCGGGGTCTGCTGCGCCAGCTGAACAGCGACGAGAGCCAGCCTGGCGAGCAGAGCGATCTGCGCCGCCTGCTCGCCGAGCGTCACCGCCGTGCGGCGGCGCAGCGCCGACTGCTGCGCATTGCCGTGGTTGGCGGTGGCTGTGGCTCGATGGGCAACGCAGCCCACCACCTGCTGCCCTACCTGCTGCGCCATCTGCTGGCGGAGCTGGGCGTCGTCGAGTATGAGCTTTGGGGCTTTGTGCTCGGCCCGCAGGCCTTCAGCGGCCTGACCCCGTTCGTTGCCCATAACTATCGGGCCCTGCTCCGCTCGCTCGACCATATGGCGCGCCACGGCCAGCGCCGTGCCTACATCGATGGCCTGCAGATCGTGAGTGCTGCCCCGCCCTACGACCGGCTTTTTCTGCTCGACGAGCCCAATCTACCGGTCGCTAGCGCTCAGGTGAGCGAGCCGGAGCTCGAGGCCTTCTTCGACCAGGCCGCCCTGACGATCTATCACCTGCTCGCCTGCGGCACCGTCTGGCCGACGATCGCCAGCCATATGGCCAATCCGGCTGATGCCGTGGCCGATGGCCGGCTGCGCTTCCTCCACACGGCCCGCGTCGCGGTCGCCAACCTCGACCGGAGCCGACTCCACGACGTTTTGTCCGCCCAGATCGCCGCCGACCTGTTGGAGCATGTCGCCAACGGGATTGCGGCCTAGTGCCTAACAAAAGGAGGAAGCCATGCTCCCAATGATGCACCGCCCTGCCGCAGCTGAGCCGACCGTCTCGCCGGCCCAGGAGTTCTGTACCGCCGTTGGCCTTGACGACGGTCTCGGCTCGCAGCTCTTGCGCGAGCCCGGCGGGCAGCCCTTCGCGCCGGCGACGCTGGATCTGACAGGCGACCCGGCCGCCCTGCCCGAGCTGATGGGGCTGCTCGGCCGCGCCGAGCCGGTGGGCGGCGCCGAGCCGCTGGTGCGTGCGAACCAGCGCCGCCTGCGCGAGGCGTACGACCAGCGGCTCTATCAGCGCCTCACCGCCCACGGGCACGCAGTCCCGCTGCGCCCCTTTCTCGCTGATCTCCAGGCAGAGCTGCGCCGCCTGCGCGATCAGGTCGGTCGCCAGCAGCACATCGCCGAAGAGAGCTTTGAGCAGGCGCACACTAGTTTACGCGCCTGGCAGGATGCGTCACGCGAGCCCCAGGGCCTGTTCGGCGGGCTGACGAGCTGGGTGCTCGGCGGCCCCGGACGGATGGCGCTCCCCCAAGCGGTCGGGCTCTGGAATGAGCGCGAGCACCTGGCCGCGCAGCGGCTGGGCTGGTCGGCGGCAACCACCCTGCTGAGCCAGCTCCCCGATGAGCTTGGCACGCTGCTGGATAACCAGCAGGCCGCCGCACACACGACCCGCGCCCAGGCGGGCCAGGCCCGGCAGCACCTCGCCGAGCTGGCACGGGCGAACGATAGCTATGGCCCCTGGAGCTGGCACAGCGATCTCCGGGTGATGGCTGTGCAGCTTGGCCAGCGGGCTGACCGTGAGCGTCTGGCCGGGCAGCTTGTTGGCCTGCTCGCCGAGATCGGCGGCGTCGAGCGGATCGGCGTCGTCGCCGGCGAGCTCGCCAGGGCGGAAGCGTCGCGCCTGCTCAATGGCCTCGACTTCGCCGACCTGATTGAGGCCGAGGCGGAGGCTGTCGCCGAGCTCCTTGACGGCGCCGACCCGCTGGTGCTGGTCGGCCAGCAGCTGATCACCCTGGTTGACCGGCGGCCAGGCTGGCGGCTGGTTCGCGGCGCGCGGCCGCGCGGCGAGATCGTCCAGATTACCGCCGACGGTCGCCCGCTGTTTCGCCTCGATGGCCTCCAGACCGCCGCCTACGCTGCGCCGCTTGACCGGCTCGGCTTCCTCCAGGTCGAGCTGGAGGTGTCCGTCGACGAGCTGTGGCTGATGCGCGAGGGCGAGGCCGCCTTCGACGCGGCCATGACCCAGCGCAACTTCTATGTGCTCGACGATCTGGCCGCTGCCTGGGAGGAGCGCCGACATGAGGCAGCGCAGCGGAGGGAAACGCCTGGCCTCGACGAGTCGGAGCATCACAACGGCACCTGGCGCTATGGGGCGCCGGGCTACGAGGCCGAGGTATAGCCATGCGCAGCCTGCCCATAGCGCTGACTGGGCTCGCCCTTATGGCCTGCATACGCACACCCGACGCGTTGGCCGCTGCGCCGCCTGACGTGCTGGCCCTCGCCCCGGCTATCAGCGAGGGCGCCCCGGCAACCACGGCGCGCGGGGTCTTCCATCGCCAGCTCGGCCAGCTCAACGTGCCCGCGGCGACGGTGCTGATCAGCTCCTCGCCCGACGGCCTCGGCGCACTCTGCACCGACGACGAGGCAACGCTGATCTTTCGCCAGCCCACCGCCCCGCCGCAGGTCTGGACACATCTGTTCGCGGATCGTTCGCGCGGCGTGATTGCCTGTATCCCGCCGCAGCGGCTGACCCTGAACGGCGGGCCGGGCGCGTACGAGGTGGAGCTGATGCTGACCGACCGCTTCAGCTTCACCTATAGCTCACGAGCCTACTTCGTGATCGCCGACCTGGCGCCGCCTCCGGCGGCTACGCCGGCGCCAGAAGTGACGCTCACAGCTGGAAGGCCATCCACAGCGCCGACGGCTGCGGCGCCAGCATTGGCGGCGACCCAGCCCAACCCGACGCCGACACGCGTACTCAACCATCAAGCTGTGCCGGAGCAGGCCGCTACGCCCGCTGCGACACCGCGCGCTACGCTTGCCCCAACGCCGTCGGCCAGGCTGCCGGAGGGCGACGGGCCACATGCATCGCCGCTGCTGGCCAGAGGGCTGTTGTTCATCGCCGCCACGCTTGCGGCATGGCTGCTGCTCCGCTCGCGCCGACGCCCGCTGCGGCTGAGCGGGATCGTCGACCTGCGCGACCGTGCGACCGGCGAGGCGCGCACAGTCCTGCTGCACCGCTTCGCCCACGGCGCGGCGGTGGTGCGCGCCCCGCTCGATCTGGCCGCGCCTGGGGCCGCTCCCGACCGGCGGATCGCCACGCTCAGCCCTAGCCCAAACGGCCCGCTGCTCGCGATGACAGGCGACGAGCAGTGCCCACCCCTGCTGCTCCGTGACGGCATCGAGCTGCTGCTGGCGCAGTCTGTCGAGCTGCGCTATCGCCGGAGCGCGCCCGCTTTTCGCCCCACGGCTACCCACGAAAGGAGACCCGAATGATATGGTGCATCACCCCCCTCGCGCTTATGTTCCTGCTCATGGCCCTGCTCGCGCTGGTCGCCCCGCCGCCCAGGGTCCACCGCTTACGCCCGGCGCGCCTGGCTCGCGGCTGTGTTGCCCTGGTGATGGGCCTGATCGCGCTCCTGCTGGGCGGGGTCGCCCTGGCCCTCGCCCAGTTGCCGCTGCCGCCGATCGGCGGCTGATCCTTCAGGTGGACGGCACCCCCGGGCCGCTGGCCACCGGACTGGCTGGAGTCGGCATGGTCGTTCGCGGGCTCGATGGCGCAATCTGGACCTGGCGCTGCGCCTGTGTGCCAGCGCGCACCTGCAACGAGGCGGAGTATCAGGCGGTGATCTGCGGGCTGGAGCTGGTGATCGCGCGCTACCCCGGCGCGCGGGTGCGCTGCCTCTCCGACAGCCTGGTTGTGGTTGAGCAGATCAGCGGTCGCTGCCAGGTCCGCGCCAACAGCCTACAGCCACTTCAGCAGCGCGCCACCTACCTGGCAGGCCAGCTCACCGGCGTGAGCTTTGTCCACATCCCACGCGAGTACAACCGGCTGGCCGACGCCCTGGCCTGGGAGGCCCTGGCTGGCCCGCGCGGACTCGTCGATCGCACTGAGTGACCGCTGGAGGCCGGGCGCCAGGTGGCGCCCGGCTCTCGTATCGTAGACCACGGAGATTATGCTATGCGTGTCTTTCAGCCCTACGCTGGCCCAGCGCTGAGCGAGCGGATCGTCGCGGTGGACAACCTCACCCTCGCCTGGCGCCGCGTGCGCGCCAATATTCAACTGAGCCACCGCGGCCGCAGTGCCGGCGTTGATCGGGTAACGCTGCACGACTTCGCCGCCGACTGGCCAAATCAGATGGCGCAGCTGGCCGACGATCTACGCAGCGGCGCCTACCAGCCGCTCCCCGGACGCACGGTCCACATCCCCAAGCGCGACGGCGGCGAGCGAGCGATCACCATTCTGGCCATTCGTGACCGGGTGGCTCAGCGCGCCGCCCAGCAGGTTCTGGACCCCGTATTCGACCCGCAGTTTCTTGAGTGCTCCTACGGCTGCCGGCCGGGGCTGGGTGTGCCCGACGCGCTCGCGCAAGTGGCCCGCCACGCTGAACGCGGCTACACCTGGGTGGTCGACGCCGACTTAGCCAGCTACTTCGACAGCCTGGATCAGCGCCTGCTGCTAGGGTTCTTTCGCCAGCGCGTCAACGAGGTGGCAGTGCTCCAGCTTGTCGCCCGCTGGCTCGCCGCAGGCACGCATCAGACCGCCGAGACGGCGCCGCTCGCGCCCGACGGCCCCGAGCGCTCGCTCGTGCGTCGCGGCGGCGAGCTGCTGCGCCAGCTCCTCGACGGCGCGCACAGCCCTGAGCTCGCGCCACCCGACCGTGGCCGCGACTACCTGGCCGCGAGCTGGGAGCAGCCTGTCGGCGACGGCTGGCGCCCTGGGCCTGGCGCATACGACTCATGGGGCCGCCCGGCTATGGGCAGTGCCTCACCGATCAACTCGCTCTGGACAGCCTTCCTGCTCGCCCGGCCGCTGCTCGCCGGGGCGCGGCGGGGCTTGCCCTACCTCCAGCGCCCCAGCGCCGGCCGGCTGCTCGCTGCCGGGGGTATGGCCGCCGGCGCCCTCGCCGCCTACGAGCTAGCCCTGCGCTGGCGGGAGCGCCGGCCGATCGGCACGATCCAGGGCGGGGCGATCTCGCCGCTGCTGGCCAACATCTATCTGCACCCATTTGACCTAGCGCTGACAAGCCAGGGCTTGCGGCTCGTGCGCTTTATGGACGACTTTGTGATCATGTGTGCCAGCCGGGCCGAGGCCGAGGCGGCTCTTGGCCTGGTCGAACGCCAGCTGGACACCCTGCGCCTGCGGCTGAATCCCGCGAAGACCCGCATCGTTGACTATGCCGAGGGCCTGGAGTTTCTGGGCCAGGCCCTGGCCCCCCGCCGCCGTGGGCCGAGCCTCGAGCAGGGGCTGGCCAGCTTCGAGGAGGCCGACCAGCGCCTCCGCGCGGCGCTCCGCGAGGCTCGGGCGGGCGTGCGCAAGGCAGGCAATTCCCTGCGCTCGCAGCGCAAGCCTGGCCGGCGCGGGCCCAAGCAAGGAGGATCCTGATGCCGACGCTCTACGTTGATACCCAGGGTGCGATGATCATCAAGCGCGACAACGAGGTGCTCGTGGTTAAGGACGGCCAGACCCTGGAGCGGGTGCCGATCGAGAAGCTCGACCAGCTGGTGATCATGGGGCGCGGCGTGCAACTCACCACCGCAATGATCATCGAGCTGATGGAGCGCGGCATCCCGGCGAGCATCTGTAACGAGCGTGGCAGCCGGCTCTACGGCCACATCGTGCCGCCGGGCGCCTCGCGCCTCGCCGGGCTGCGCAGCCAGCAGATGGTCGCGGTGCATACGCCGGCCATAGCCCTAGAGCTGGCGCGGGCGATGGTCGCGGCCAAGCTGACCAATCAGCGCGGGCTGCTGACGGCGACGGGCTGGGAGGCGGCGCCGACAGCGGTCGGCCAGATCGATGTGTCACTGGCCGGGCTGAGCACAGCGGCCACAATTGACATTGTGCGTGGCTATGAGGGCTCCGGCGCTGCCGCCTACTTCGGGGCCTGGCGGGCGGCCCTGCCCGCCAGTTGGGCCTTCGGCGGCAGGAACTACTACCCGCCACCCGACCCAATCAACGCCCTGCTCTCGTTCGGCTACACCCTCGCGCTTAACGATGTGCGCCTGGCGGTAGAGCTGACTGGCCTCGATCCGTACCTCGGGACCTTCCACGTGATCGAGGCTGGGCGACCCTCGCTAGCCCTCGATCTGCTCGAGGAGTTTCGCCCACTGTTGGTGGACCGCATGGTGCTCGAGCTGGCGCAGGGCGGGCAGATCGGCCGTGAGGCCTTCGAGCGCCCGGCCGAGCGGGCCGACGCGGTCTACCTGACCCAGGCCGGCCGCCAGCGCTTCATCGAGCGCTACGAGGCGCTGCTAAACAGTGCAGCAACCCTGCCCGACGGCCAGCGCACTACCTGGCGGCGGGTGCTGCTGCTTCAGGCCCAGGCGCTGGCCCGCGTCTTTCGGGGCGAGCAGGAGCGGTATAGCGGTTTCACCGGCGGCGATGCGGCGCGGCGCGGGCGGCCTCGCGGGGTCTAGCTCGCCGCCAGGACAAGGAGCAGCACGATGTTCATCGTTGTCAGCTACGACGTCGTCTCCGACAAGCAGCGCACCAAGCTGTTGAAGCTGCTCAAGGGCTACGGCACCCACGTTCAGTACAGCGTCTTCGAGTGCGATCTCGACGCGCTCCAGATCGCGCGCCTCAAGCGCGAGCTGGCCGAACTGATCGACCCGCACACCGACAGCGTGCGGCTCTACCCGCTCGACGTGGCGGCGGTGCGGCGGGTGCAGGTGCTGGGCATCGGGCGGGTCACCATCGACCCGCTCTACTACTACCCGCGCGAGTAGCCAGGCGGCGGGCCGATCGAGCGGATGCGGTCGAGCCGAAAGGTGCGCTCGGCGCGGCGCAGGGTGCAGTAGGCCCGCAGATACCACAGCTCGCCGCGCCGCTCCAGCTCCAGCGGGCGCACCGTACGCCAGCTCGGCCCCTCGTCCGGGCTGTGGTAGTGCAGCTCCACCGCAGCGCCAGCGGCGATCGCGCGGCGCAGCGTGCGGCGCAGCGGCGTGTCCGGCGCTGGTGCTGACGCTGCGGCTTGCTGGTCGGGTGCGGTGGGGCCGTCCCACGGCAGGGCGGCTGGGCGGGCCGCATCTGCGCAGCCCAGATCGTCGAGGGCGGCGTCAACCGCCGCGTCGAGGGCGGGCGGCAGTCCAGCGCGCAGCCGGCGCTCGAGCTCCGCGCTCGGTGGCAGCGGGGCGTCGGTGGGCGCGCGCTGTCGGTAGTAGGCGCACGCGACCAGCAGCGCGGCGCGCTCGCCCGGATGCATGTCGTTGTTGGATTGGGCAGGGGCGGTCGGGGAAGTGACAGCCGCCGCGACCCCCTGGCGGGCGAGGGCCTCGACCAGGGCGGGGAGCTGTTCGGGCTCGACCAGAGCTAGTCCGGGGGCGAGGCGCGGCCCGAGGTAGCGGCGGACGCTGCGGGCGCGGGCCGCGTCGGCGAGCGTAGCCGGTGTCTCGGCCTCGATCAGTAGGCGTGGCGCGATGCGCAGCACGGAGACGGGCAGGCCCAGCCAGGTGTCCCACGCCGGGGGCAGCGGTCCGGCCTGCTCCTCGACGACGGCCCTGAGTGCATCGGTGCTGCTACCAGCGGCCGCAGCGTGGGCGAGGTGCTTGGGGGTGAGCTGCACTACCAGGCTATCGCCTATGGTGCAGACCGGCGGTGCATAGGCGGCAAGGCGCAGGGCGGCGGGGCCAAGGGCCTCGGCGGGAAGGTGGAGCGTACCCGGCTCGCCGTAGGCCCAGACGAGCCTGGGTACGGAGGAGTCCGTTGCTTCAGGGCGAAAGCAGCAATCCTCGCCGTCCCAGGCGATTACACCGAGCCAGGTGAGTGGGCCGCAGAGGGCGGACTGCCAGATCGCGGCGGCGCGGCGCGGCTGCCAGGGCGCGCGGTCTACTATGCGGAAGCCATGCGTATGCGCGTCGCTGAGTGGCCCGCAGGCGGCGCTGAGCGCTGCGAACAGCTCGGCGGCGGCGAGGCGACGGGCGGGCGGGAGCGCATCGGCCCATGCGCAGAGGCGGCGGCGCAGGCAGGGCCAGTCGATGCCGCGCTGGTCGCGCAGCAGTGGGCGGGCCCAGGTATCGGGTCCGGGGGCGGCAAGCCAGGCAGCGCGCAGGGTAGCGCAGCGCGTCGCGGGGGGCTGGGCGAGGAAGCGCCCGGCGGCGGGCGTAGGTGCGCCGGTGCTGGCGGCAGCGCAGGCGAGGCCAAGCTGGAGCAGCAACGTCCAGGTGAAGGCGCAGACGGCCTTGGCCTGGTCGGCAGGTAAGGGTTGAAGCAGCGGGACAACCCGGCGCAGGGCCGCGACGGAGAGCCCACCGTCGGCGCGCAGCGGGAGCGGGGCGTGGGCGCAGACGAGCAGCAGCGCCTCGGCGGCGCGAACAGCGAGGGGTCGGTCGGCGACGGGAGCGCGCCCGTGGTCAACGAGGGCGAGGGGAGCGGGCAGCCAGCGCCGCAGCTCGGGGGCGAGGCGAAAGCGTGGCGGGTGGCGGGGCGTGGCTGGGCGAGGCAGCAGCCAGCCCATCAGCAGCAGCTGCTCGGCCAGAGAGCGCGGCCGGGGGTCGGCGATGAGCCTGGCGAGCGGACGCAGTGGACCGAGCGTGCGGGCGACCTCGGCGGGCAGCAGGGCGCGGGGGTGGGCGGCGAGGATCTGGAGCGCGGCCTGGTCGGCGGCGGGGAGAACAGCGAAGGCGGCGCGCACCGTGACGGGGCGACAGAGGGCGCGGCGCAGGCGGCGCAGGCGCTCGGCGGGCGGGCAGCGGCGTGGCAGCGAGATGCGGCGATGACGCGCGATGGCGCGCTGAAGGGTCGGCGGGAGATCGGCGAGCATGCGGGCCCAGTGGTTCATGATTGACCTTTCACAACTGACCTGCTAAACTGCTAGCGATCCCCGCATCGTAGCAGCATTCGGCCAGACTCGCAATCGCGTCCCGTTAGTGGGGTCAGTGGTTCAGGCGGCGCACCTTACCAATACGCCATGAACAGCCGGTGGGCTGGTGCGAAGGTTTGAGGATCTATGCCCCGCTACGCAGGGGGTCGAGACCTATCGGCCGCTCTCGCTATCGAACCCAACCGTGTACTTGAGGATCTATGCCCCGCTACGCAGGGGGTCGAGACGTGTTAGGGGCCGAGTAGTAGAGACGAGAGCCGCGTTTGAGGATCTATGCCCCGCTACGCAGGGGGTCGAGACCTGACGACAAAGTTGGCGGGCACAGTGTGCGTCCCGGTTGAGGATCTATGCCCCGCTACGCAGGGGGTCGAGACTGAGGTCTCCCCAGACTTATCGCGTTCGCCGTACTACTTGAGGATCTATGCCCCGCTACGCAGGGGGTCGAGACTTGAGAAGCGAATATCTCTCCATGAGCCGATCTGTGTTTGAGGATCTATGCCCCGCTACGCAGGGGGTCGAGACACGGCCAGCAAGCTGGCCGTCCTTACCTTTTTTCGCATTGAGGATCTATGCCCCGCTACGCAGGGGGTCGAGACGGGGGGTATTTCGTCCCGTAGAAGTCGATGTTGGTGATTGAGGATCTATGCCCCGCTACGCAGGGGGTCGAGACGTGGCACTGTCCGCACGGCAAGGGGCCGGTATACTTCTTGAGGATCTATGCCCCGCTACGCAGGGGGTCGAGACGTCGCCCGCCATGGCCAACAGCTCGCCGCAGGTTTTGTTGAGGATCTATGCCCCGCTACGCAGGGGGTCGAGACTTGAGTAAGCCGTTTGCTCTCACTTCATTGTGAGATTGAGGATCTATGCCCCGCTACGCAGGGGGTCGAGACGGAACGGCACAGTGCCACTATTTCCAGCGCCAGTCGGTTGAGGATCTATGCCCCGCTACGCAGGGGGTCGAGACTAAACGTGTCACGTCCGTGCCACATCGCTTGCAGCTCTTTGAGGATCTATGCCCCGCTACGCAGGGGGTCGAGACAGGTCGGACAGCGCCGCACCTGCTTCTGACACCTCATTGAGGATCTATGCCCCGCTACGCAGGGGGTCGAGACTTCGACCCGTCCTTGGCAGCGATGCTCACCAGGGTTTGAGGATCTATGCCCCGCTACGCAGGGGGTCGAGACTCGGGACGTCGGGCGTTTCGGTCACGGGCACGGAGGTTGAGGATCTATGCCCCGCTACGCAGGGGGTCGAGACGCAACGCGCTGGACGGCCAGGACGTTGATCCAACCATTGAGGATCTATGCCCCGCTACGCAGGGGGTCGAGACTAGGGAACTTGGGTTCCCCCAGAGAGCCCGACCGACCTTGAGGATCTATGCCCCGCTACGCAGGGGGTCGAGACGCAGGCACCGGGCCGAGGCCCGGTACTTCCTCGTTGTTGAGGATCTATGCCCCGCTACGCAGGGGGTCGAGACGAGACGGCTGCAGCCGCGGCAAACGCCGCGGGCAGGACTTGAGGATCTATGCCCCGCTACGCAGGGGGTCGAGACTTGTGCGCCTCCACCATGCCGAAGTTGGCATAGGTGTTGAGGATCTATGCCCCGCTACGCAGAGGGTCGAGACACCACCAGCGGCTCCGGGGTGGCAGTGACTACCATCGTTGAGGATCTATGCCCCGCTACGCAGGGGGTCGAGACGCGACGCCGTCGACGGAACCTGTGGCGACGATGCGGTTGAGGATCTATGCCCCGCTACGCAGGGGGTCGAGACCGCGATAGCTGGCCGCGCCAGCACTGGTTGTGTTTTCTTGAGGATCTATGCCCCGCTACGCAGGGGGTCGAGACCCGATGGGCGCGGCGGGAACCCACTCCCACCTCCCTTCTTGAGGATCTATGCCCCGCTACGCAGGGGGTCGAGACGAGGCGGTTGCCCTCGCGGCGGGCCACTACGTTTTTTTGAGGATCTATGCCCCGCTACGCAGGGGGTCGAGACCCGGTCCGTACACGCGGGCGGGAGGGCGCTAAACGCCGTTGAGGATCTATGCCCCGCTACGCAGGGGGTCGAGACCCAGGGTAAAGTCCCCTGGGCCGCTTAAGCGATCGTTGAGGATCTATGCCCCGCTACGCAGGGGGTCGAGACTTGTGCTGATCGTGCCGGTCATGCTAATGGCCGGCAGTTGAGGATCTATGCCCCGCTACGCAGGGGGTCGAGACAAGCCCTCGGTCAGGCGCTGCCACATGGCTACGCCTGTTGAGGATCTATGCCCCGCTACGCAGGGGGTCGAGACCTGGCGGCTCGGGTGGGGGAGAACCCCCATGAGAGCTTGAGGATCTATGCCCCGCTACGCAGGGGGTCGAGACCGCGTATACGGGCTCCCCAGCCAGGGAGGTGTCCGTATTGAGGATCTATGCCCCGCTACGCAGGGGGTCGAGACGTGGGCATTCCGCACATTGCGGAAGCCCAAAGGTTGCTTGAGGATCTATGCCCCGCTACGCAGGGGGTCGAGACATCACCACCACTGCCCATGGCTCGGTGGTGCCTTTTTTGAGGATCTATGCCCCGCTACGCAGGGGGTCGAGACATGCCCAGGCGACCGAGCACCTCGGCTCGGCTCAGCTTGAGGATCTATGCCCCGCTACGCAGGGGGTCGAGACTAGAACACACAGCGCGCCGCGATCAGCTCCCAGTGCTGCTGAGGAACTATGCCCCGCAACACAGGGGGTCAAGAATCGACAGGATCGCCCTCTCGACGTCAAAAAGTTGGAGGAGGCTCTTTGGTCCGTTGCGCGCTTCGCAGAAATGCGACGCACGCTGTGTGATTGCAAAGACTGGATTGTGCATGAGTCTGCTACAAGCACAGATATTTAAATAGACATTAATTTACAATACCTTCGCCAATTCGGGCACAACAACTTTCACGTCCCTTTGCCTATCAATAGGGCTGCAAAGCTTTGTGAAAAAAGCCGCAAATAACCCAAAAGGAGTACTGCTACACTATAATTGGCTCTGGAA